>Ga0326514_10002948_pt1 | contig 10799 bp, 8 predicted proteins | sample 3_2548_0518_D_FD_203653 | JGI IMG/M metagenome (GOLD analysis project Ga0326514, IMG submission 203653) | Bovine rumen microbial communities from UC Davis, California, United States - 3_2548_0518 | ecosystem: Host-associated > Mammals > Digestive system > Stomach > Rumen | place: USA: California... | reverse complement strand
ACCCAAAACATCCGCCCCCGCCTCACAGGAAGCGGGGGCACGATTCATCCCATCTGCTCGCCCACGACCATGCACAGATAGGCTGCGGCGGCGTCGAAGCGGGCGTCGTGGTAGTGATCGCCGCCGCCATACCACTTCTGACACTTTTGGGCGATAAACGCCTGGGACAGGCCGAAGTGGTTGCACAGCTCCTCCAGCCGCGGGGGCTTGAGCACCTTGGGGTTTTGCTTTAAGGGGATGTGGGCCTCCTCGGTGTAATGCTTGAGGGTGCAAAAGATCTCATAGTTGGGCAGCTTCAGCCCGTAGCGCTGGAACTCCCGGCGGATATACTTGATATCCCCGCCCACATCATGGCCGATCACCAGCTTGCAATCGGCAAAATCCCGGTAGATTTCGTCCATGTGGTCCTCAAAGCCCTTGCCCTGGGACAGGTCCTTGAGCATGCCCACGCTCAGGCCGTGCACCTTGCGGGCATAGCGGTTGATGGCCCGCGCCGGGAAATAGAAGTTCTTGCCCCTGATCCTGCGCCCCTCGATCACCAGATAGCTCAGCTGTATGATGTGGCTGGGATGCATGCCGTCCAGCTCCACATCCACGGCGATCCACTTGTCCGGCTTTCTGAAAAGGTTCCTGAAAAAACTCATCACGGTATATGCTCCGTATTCACAAAATGTATCATTTCAATTATACATGTCTGAAAGGAAATATTCAAGTTAATTCAATGAACGAAACGGTATCCCTCGGCCTCCAGCGCCCGAACCGCGCGATCGACGTTCTCCGCCTTCACGAGGATATAGTCGGTGTCGTAGGTCGAAACCGCGAAAATGCCGATGCCGCTGGCGGAGAGTATGCCGGACAGCCTCGAGAGTATGCCGATCAGCGAAAAATCCAGCGCGCCCTGTATGCGAAAGCCCCGCCAGCCGTCCTCCCGCGCGAGGGTCTCCGCGGGCGCGGCCTCGGTTCTGCACACCAGGGAGAGCTCCTCATCCGTCCTGCCGATGAAATACAGGTCCCCTCTCAGGTCGATCTGGTCCGTCGAAGACAGCTTGCACACCGTAAGCGGCCCCTCAATCCATTTGAGTTCCACGCTTCCACCCCGTTCATATTCAGTTATTATTTGTCGGTATAATATTGGTCAAAGAAAGACAATTCAATGTTGTTTCAAGAAACCGCCGTTATAATGCACACAAGATCCTCCGAAGGAGGCGAGAGAGATGACGATGAATCCCTACGAAGTTCTGGGCATCCGCGAGGGCGCGGACATGGATGAGATCAAGCGCGCCTACCGCAAAAAGGCCAAGGAATACCACCCCGACCTGCACCCCGGGGACCCCAACGCCAACGAAAAGATGCAGCGGGTCAACGAGGCCTACGAAATGCTGTGCAATCCCGACAAATACCGCGCCCGGCAGCAGCCCGATCCCGGCGCCCGTCCCGACTACGACGGCTACGCCCGCCGGGATCAGCGCTACGACCGGGGCGGCTGGCAGTATACCTATTACACCGCGGACGAGGACGCCTTCCGCGCCTGGCAGCAGGCCTGGGCGCAGGCGGAGGCGCAGCAGCGCGCGGCCCGGCCGGCGCGGCGGTTCAATCCCCTGCGCGCCGCGGCCCGGTTCATCGGCGGCATGATGGTATTCCGATTCCTCGTGTCGCTGCTGCGCGTCGCGCTGTTCGGGTTTCTGAGGTGACCCGGCGATCCCGCACGCTAAGGGACTGTGCATAAATTATTCGTACATTATGCTTGTCTGAATCCGCCATTGCTGCGTTGGCGGTGGCTTGCCTGAATCTCTGATTCAGCCAAGCCAGTCTGGCGCAAAGCGCCAGACCGCGAAACCTTTGGTTTCGCGCCTCCGTCGGTCAACGTGCCCCGGCACGCCTCCCTCCTCCGCTTGAAGGTAACTTTGCCTTTGGCAAAGTTATCCCCGGCGATGCCGGGGATGGCACGGCTCAAATCGTAGATTTGAGGCGCGCCACCCACTGGCGAATTCATCCTGCGCATTCTGTATAAATAATTTATGCACAGGCCCTTACGTTTTTAATCAAAACAAATCCCGGAGGGATTTGATCCATATCTGAACTCTGAACTCTGAACTCTCAACTCTATTCCTCCGCCCATCCCCTGGATCGCTCCACGGCGCGCTTCCACTGTCTGAGCAGGCGGCCGCGCCGCTCCTCGGGCATGGCGGGCCGGAATTCCCGGTCGATACCGCCCAGCTCGTTGAGATCGGCGGTGGACCACACGCCCACGGCCCGCCCGGCCAGCATCGCCGCGCCCTTGGCGGTGGTCTCGATCACCCTCGGGCGCACCACGCGCACGTTCAATATGTCGGACTGGAACTGCATCAGGAAGTTGTTGGCGCTGGCCCCGCCGTCCACCAGCAAAATCTCGGGGCGGGTGCCCGCGTCGGCGGCCATGGCGGCGATGACATCGGCGGACTGATAGGCGATGGACTCCAGCGCGGCGCGGACGATGTGCGCCCGGCCGGTGCCGCGGGTCAGCCCCACCAGCGTACCCCGGCTGTACATATCCCAGTGGGGCGCGCCCAACCCGGTGAAGGCCGGGACGAAATACACATTGCCGTTATCGCTGACCTGGGTGGCCAAGCCCTCGGTGTCGGCGGCGGTCTTCACCAGGCCCATCTCGTCCCTGAGCCACTGCACCACCGCGCCGCCCACGAACACGCTGCCCTCCAGCGCGTAGCGGGGCTGGCCGTCGATGCGCCAGGCCACGGTGGTAATCAGGTTCTGCATGGATTTGACGGGCGTCTTGCCGGTATTCATCAGCACAAAGCAGCCCGTGCCGTAGGTGTTTTTGACCATGCCGGGGGCGAAGCAGCCCTGGCCGAACAGCGCCGCGTGCTGATCCCCCGCCATGGCGGCGATGGGGATCTCCCTGCCCAGTATGGCCCGGTCCAGCATGCCGATGACGCCGGAGGAATCCACCACCCGGGGCAGCACCTGGGGCGGTATGTCCATGGCCCGCAGCAGCGCTTCGTCCCACCGCTGGGTGTAGATGTTGTAGAGCATGGTGCGCCCGGCGTTGGTGGCGTCGGTGACGTGCACGTGGTTGGCCGTCAGGTTCCAGGCGAGGAAGCTGTCCACCGTGCCGAAGCACAGCTCGCCCCGCTCCGCCCGCGCCCGCGCGCCGGGGATGGCGTCCAGCATCCACTGGAGCTTCGTGCCGGAGAAATAGGCGTCCGGCACCAGCCCGGTGCGGCCCCGGAGCACATTGCCCAGGCCGTCCCGCTTCAGGCGCTCCACCAGCGGCGCGGTGCGGCGGCACTGCCACACGATGGCGTTACACAGCGGCTTGCCGGTGGCGCGTTCCCACAGCAGCGTGGTCTCCCTCTGGTTGGTGATGCCGATGGCCGCGATGTCCGCGATGTTCACCCCGGATTTCTCCACGGCGATCTTCAGCGCGGAAATCTGGCTGGAGAGGATGTCCCCGGGCCGATGCTCCACCCAGCCGGGGTTGGGATAGAGCTGTTCAAATTCGATGTTGTGCTGGGCGACGATGTTCGCCGCCTCGTCAAATACCACCGCGCGGGAGCTGGTGGTGCCCTGATCCAGCGCCACGATGTACTTCATAGGAACCTCCGTTATCCTGACACGTTTGTAATTGCGCATTTTACAGGCAAAGGGTTGTTTGGAAGAATGGGGAATTGGGAATTGGGAATGGGGAATGGGGAATGGGGAATGAATGGTGGCTGCCGCCTGGGGAACCATTATTGTACCTGAACGCGGCAGCCTTGGCTCCCCTTTCAGGGGAGCTGGCGCGAAGCGCCTGAGAGGTCGTTCTCCTGACGAAATGCCTTGATTTACGCAACGTTTGGGACTACGACCTCTCAGTCTGCTCCTTCGTCGCAGCCAGCTCCCCTGGGAGGGGGGCCAAGAGGGTTACGATCATGTGCGGCAGCGGCTATTCATTCCCCATTCCCCATTCCCAATTCCCCATTGATAAAACGACGGACTGCCGGGTGTGACAGTCCGTCCGTATGCATCTTTATTCAGGCTCAGCCCACAGAATTGGCGGCGGGCTGAACGTCAGCGGCGGGCTGAGCGTCAGCGGCGGGCTGAGCGTCAGCTGCGGACTGAGCGTCAGCGGCGTCCACCTCAAAGTCCTCGCCGAAGTCATCCTCAAAATCGCCGTTCCCGAAGTCGTCCTCGCCGAAATCCTCGTCGAAATCGTCGCCCTCGCCGTCCACGAAGTCTTCATCGACATCCTCGATGGCGGGCGCTGCGGTGGGCGCGGCAGCGGGAATCGCGTTCTGATCGCCCGCGGCGTTGAAGGCATCCACGCCGGTGATGGCGCCGCCGTTGTTGCCGGCGCTGCTGTTCTGCTTGAAGCTCTGGCTGGGCAGCAGCACGCTGACCAGGCGGGTGGGCATTCTGGCGGCGATGCCGTCCAGATTGACGACCTTGAACACGTTGAGCAGGTTCATCAGCACCACGATCACCAGCAGCACGACCACGGCGGTCAAAAAGCCCTTCAGAATGCCCAGCAGGGCGTGGCCGAAGCCGGAGCCTTCCTCATCGTCCTCGTCGTCGAAATCGTCGTCGTCCTCGTCGTCCTCGTCGATGTCATCCTCGTCGTCGTAGTCGTCGAAGTCGTCCTCGAAGGCGTCGAAATCGTCCTCGTCCTCATCCTCGTCGTCCTGCTCGGCGCGGCGATCCCTGCGGGCGAAGCGGCCGCGGCGGGGCTTTTCTTCCTCCTCCTCGTCGTCCTCGTCCTCATCGTCCTCCGCGTCTTCATCGTCCTCGTCGTCCTCATCGTAGCGGGCACGGCGTCCGAACAGGCCGCGGCGGGGCTTTTCTTCCTCCTCGTCCTCGTCCTCATCGTCGTCCTCGTCTTCGTCGTCCTCATCCTCATCCCTGGCGCGACGGCGGAAGCCGAACAGGCCGCGGCGGGGCTTTTCTTCCTCCTCTTCCTCGTCGTCCTCTTCGTCATCCTCGTCGTCCGGCTCGACCGCTTCGGCCTGCTTCTTCGCCTTTTTGGATACGGGCTTGAATTCGCGGGTGGGCTCGTCCACCAGGGAGATGTCCTCCTCGCGGGCGGGCTCGGCGCTGACGATGCCCTCGGCCACATCCTCGATGGCGTCGGCCTCCAGGGGCGGCTCGCTGAACAGATCCACCACCTCGGAGACCTCCTCGCCGGCGTCCTCCGCCGCGGTCTCCGCCACGTCTTCGGCGGCGTCCCCGGTGACGGCCTCGGCAGTCTCAACGGCCCGCGCCGCCTCCTCGGCGACCTGCGCGGCCTGCTCGGCGGCCTCCTTCGCGGCCTGTTCGGCGGCCAGACGCGCGGCGCGCTCGCGGCGCTCACGGCGGGACATGCCCGTGGTTTCGATTTCCGCGGCCAGCTTGTCGGTCAGCTCCGGGTTGATCCTGCTCATGTCAAGTCCTCCTTCATAGTCTTCGGCGTCGGCCGCATCGTCCGCGTCCGGGACGTCGTATTCGTCCTCGGGATAATCCCGCGCGCCGTCGTCCCACCGATCGGCGTCGGAGGGCGTTTCGCCGTCCCCGTCGTAATCCTCGTCCGCGTAATCCTCGTGCGCGTCTTCATCGGCGTCCGCGTCTTCATCGGCGTCCGGCTCGTCCTCGTCCACCGGCACCACGAATTTTCTGAGGAACCTCTTGAAGCCGCTGATTTCCCCGTCGCCGTCACCGGCTCCGTCGTCCGCGTCCTCGTAATCCTCATCGGCGTCGATCTGGGGCTTTGCCCGCCGACTGCGGCGGCTGCGCGGCGCGATGTCCTCGCCCCAGGCGTCCTCCAGATCCTCGGCGACGTCCTCGGGCGCGTCCTCCGCCGCCCCGGGGATTTCGTCGGTCATATCGTCGCCGGGCAGCTCGTCCTGGACGTCCCCGGCGTCGTAGTCCTCGTCCCCGGCGTCTTCCCCGGCATCGTAGTCCTCGTCCCCGGCTCCGTCGTCCTCGCCCTCATAATCCTCGTCGGCCTCTTCATACTTCGCGGCCTTCCTGCGGGCCAGGCGGCTGCGAATGCCCCGGAACGCCTTCAGGAACGGGTCGAAGGGGTTGGGATTGCCGCCGTCCTCCCCGTCCTCCGCGTCGTCGTAATCCTCATCCTCGGGATAATCCTCGCCTTCCGGATAATCCTCGTCCTCGGGGTAATCCTCGGGATAATCCTCGCCTTCCCCGGGAATTTCCTCCGCCACAGGCTCGGCGGCGTCAACGGTTTCGATGGCGGCCGCCTGCTCCGCTGGCCGCACAGCCTCCTGCGCGATCTCCTCCGCCGGGGCTTCCGGGGCTTCAGGAGCCGTCGGGGCGGGCTTCACCTCGGGCTGAGGCTGTGCCGCGGGGACCTCCTGGTGAACCTTGCGTTCTCGATTTTTATATTCTTCATGCCGTCTGCGCAGCTCGAAATAATCCAGGGACGGACTATTGTCCTGTCTGTTGCTCATCGCACAACCGCCTCTCATTCATGTCCACATACACATGGGCATAACTATACACAGTTATTATACCTGTAATCGCCCCATCTTGCAAGGGTTCGGCGGCAGTTGACTGAAATATTTACGATTTTGAGCGAAAACAGCGCACAAAGTCGCATAGGATGAAGCGAAGCCGTGACTTTGGACTTTTGAGGAGGTTTGCGTCTATGAGCAAGAATGAATACCGCCGCGCCTTCATCATGCTGCGGCCCGCGATGCCCGGCGTCAGCGGCCACGTGCGGCTGGAGCGGCGCACCATGACGGGCAGCATGTATTTCATCGTCTCGGCCCCCGGCGAGGGCTTCGCGGCGGCGCTGGCGGGCCAGCGGGGCGGGGAATATTACGCCGCGCCGCTGGGGGAATTGAAGCGGGACGCCCGGGGACAGCTGACCCTGGCCTGCGCCTTCGACCCCCGCGCCATCGACGGGCGGCCGCTGGAGGCCTACCAGCTGCTGGTCGTGGCGCAGGTCGGCGCGGAGGGCTGTCAGATCGCGCTGACCGGCAATGTGGACGGGGCCTATCCCCTGGATTCCGCCCGGGTGCGGGAGGCGGTGTGCGCGCTCTATCGGAGCGAAACCCCCGCCGCCGATCTGCCCGCCGCGGAGGCGCCCGCGCCGACGGGGGCCGAGACCGCCATCGCGTCGGACGCCCTGCCCGCCAACACGGACGCGGCATCGCCCGAAGCGCCGCCCGAACCCGATCCCATGCCGGAACCCGTGGCCGAACCCGTGCCCGAGCCCATGTCGGTACCCATGCCCGAACCCGCGCCCATGCCCGAACCCATGCCGATACCCGCGCCCGAACCCGCGCCCGAGCCGGCCCGCACGAAGATATACACCCGCATGCGCGCTCCCGCCCCGGAGGGCAGCGCCGCAGCGCCCGCGCCGTCGCCGGAACCCGTGCCGACACCCGAACCCGCGCCGACGCCCGAACCCGCGCCGACGCCCGAACCCGCGCCTGCACCGGCGCAAACCGACGCCGCCTGGTGCGTGCGAACGGACCGCCGCGCCACCCCCTGCACCATGCCGCTGGAGGACGGCTACACCTACATACGCATGCCCCTGCCCGCCGCCTGCGGGGTGGATTACTGCATGCTGGGCGTGCGCACGCGCTCCGGCCGGGTGCATTCCGTGCGCTGCGCCGTGCCGGGAAGCTACGCCCCCACCCCGCCCCAGGGCCTGGCCGGGAGCGTCTGGCTCGGCGCGGGCGACGGCACCGCCGCGGGCTATTGGGTGTTCACCGTGCCCTGCGAGACCGGGACGGCGGCGGGTTAGCGGGGTAAACGGGAATTTATCGGGCTGCGCCCGAAGGCGATTGCTGCCGCGCTTTTGGTACCCGCCGGGTCGGCCAAGAAACGGCCTCCCGTCGGTGTAGGTGGATTTACCACCTCATCCGACCCGCTACGCGGGCCACCTTCCCCTCAAGGGGAAGGCAAGGGCTACGGTTACCGCGAACTCCAAAAGCCTTCCCCTCGAGGGGAAGGTGGATCGCCGAAGGCGAGACGGATGAGGTGTTCTTCCCAGACAAATTCCAATTTATCTCCCAGCACCGAACAATCAACGCCCGGAAACCGCATTGGTTTCCGGGCGTTGGTTCATCGATGTCACGAATCAGAAATCGCACTTGGCTTCCAGCCACGCGGGCAGATCCTTGATGGCGACGATCTCCTGCTGCATGGTATCGCGGTCGCGGACGGTGACGTTGCCGGTCTCGGCGGTATCGAAATCCACGCAGATGCAGTAAGGGATGCCCGCCTCGTCGGCGCGGCGATAGCGCTTGCCGATGGAGCCGGTCTCGTCGTAATCGCACATGAACTTCTTGCTAAGCTGCGCGTACAGCTCCCGAGCCTGCTCGCCCAGCTTGTTCTTCTGAAGCGGCATGACGGACACCTTGTAGGGCGCCAGCGCGGGATGCAGCCTGAGCACCACGCGGGTGTCGCCGCCCTCCAGCTCCTCCTCGTCGTAGGCGTTGCACAGGAAGGCCAGCACCGCGCGATCGACGCCCAGGGAGGGCTCCACGCAGTAGGGAATGAACTTCTCGTTGGTGGTGGGATCCATGTATTCCATGGACTTGCCGGAGTGATTCTGATGCTGGGTCAGGTCGTAATCGGTGCGGTCCGCCACGCCCCACAGCTCGCCCCAGCCGAAGGGGAACAGGAACTCGAAGTCCGTGGTGGCCTTGGAGTAGAAGGCCAGCTTCTCCGGCTCGTGGTCCCGCAGCCGCAGGTTCTCCTCCTTGATGCCCAGGGAAAGCAGCCAGTTCTTGCAGAAGGAACGCCAGTAGTTAAACCACTCCAGGTCCTCGCCGGGCTTGCAGAAGAATTCCAGCTCCATCTGCTCGAATTCGCGCACGCGGAAGATGAAGTTGCCGGGGGTGATTTCATTGCGGAAGGACTTGCCGATCTGGCAGATGCCGGCGGGCAGCTTCTTGCGGGTGGTGCGCATGGCGTTCTGGAAGTTGACGAAGATGCCCTGGGCGGTCTCGGGCCGCAGGTAAAGCTCGGCGGCGCTGTCCTCATTGACGCCCTGGAAGGTCTTGAACATCAGGTTGAACTGGCGGATGCCGGTGAAATCCTTCTTGCCGCAGACGGGGCAGACGATGTCGTGCTCGGCGATGAAGCTTTCAAGCTCCTGGTTGGTCCAGCCGTCGCCGGTCTCCTCGCCCTTGGTGAAATCCTCGATCAGCTTGTCGGCGCGGAAGCGGGCCTTGCAGGCCTTGCAGTCCATCAGCGGGTCGTTGAAGCCGCCCACGTGGCCGGAAGCCACCCACACCTCGCGGTTCATCAGGATCGCGCAGTCCAGGCCCGTGTTGTAGGGACTTTCCTGCACGAACTTGCGCCACCAGGCCTTCTTCACGTTGTTCTTGAATTCCACGCCCAGGGGGCCGTAATCCCAGGTGTTGGCCAGGCCGCCGTAGATCTCGGAGCCGGCGAAGATGTAGCCGCGATTCTTGCACAGCGCGACCAGCTTGTCCATCGTGAGCTTTGCCATTGCTGATACCCTCTTTTTGCGTTATTTTATGTTGATAAGATTATCAGATTTTCCAACACTTTTCAACGTCTCTGTGTTAAAACTGTTTTCTCTGACCTATTCCATAGTCCGAACATTTCTGGTATAATGTTGGTGTGATTCGATAAATGAGGAATTGAGCTACCGGCTGCCGCGATGATTTGTAAAGGATGGTCAGCCGTGCGGCAGCGGCCATTCATTCCCCATTCCCCATTCCCCATTCCCCATTTATTATACGGGTGATTGCATGTACTACGAAGAGCCCTATCGGGGCAAGAGGAAGCGCCCCTCCAAATCCCGCGGACGCCGTCGCGGCTTCGGCGAGTGGCTGGCCCAGGGGCTGTTAAAGCTGACCGCGCTGGCGCTGGCCGTGGCGCTGCTGGCGCTGGGGCTGTTGTACGCCCTGCCTCCGGCGCTTTTCGCGGTGGAGCCGGAGGACATGAACCTCGCGCTGACGGACGGCCTGCCCATGGGCTGCATCAACATACTGCTGCTGGGCGCCGACGACCTGCGCGACGGCGCGCAGCGCAGCGACGCGGTGATGATCGCCTCCGTCGGCTACGGCAAATTCAAGCTGACCAGCGTGATGCGCGATACGCTGGTGGAAATTCCCGGTCACGGCCGGAACAAGCTCAACGCCTCCTACGCCTTCGGCGGACCGGAGATGGTGATGCGCACGCTGAATCAGAATTTCGGGCTGAACCTCATGCACTTCGCCCAGGTGGATTACGTCACGCTGGTGCGGGTGATCGACGCCATCGGCGGCGTGGACATCACCATCACCGACGCCGAGCGCGAGCGCATCAACGCAACCATGCGCCAGGCCCGCAAGATATTCGCCCCGCTGGGCTACACCGCCCACGAGGTCACCCAATACGGCGAAAACATCCACCTGGACGGCCTGCAGGCGGCGTCCTACGCCCGCATTCGCAAGATCGATTCCGATTACATGCGCACCAGCCGCCAGCGCACGCTGATTTCCGCCATGTTGAACAAGATTCGCGCGAACCTGTGGAACCCGGCCATGCTCTCCCGGCTGTGGCGCACGGTGATGGAATCCGTCAACACCAATATGTCGCTTTTGCAGATACTCTCCCTGGGGGAAAAGGCGCTGCTGGCCGGGGGCGTCGATCAGCTCCGCCTGCCCGTGGAGGGCAGCTTCACCGACGACGGCGCGAAGCTGGATGTCACCAGCTACCCCGCCAATCACGATGCTTTTGTGCGTTTTGTGTATGAATAGCGTTCAGGGACATCGAGCGCCCGGAAAACAGTCCAGCGGACCGCATGGACGCTTCGCTGTACGCCCTTTGGGCGTTGTAGCGAGATGGGTTCGGCAGACCCA
>Ga0326514_10002946_pt1 | contig 10800 bp, 11 predicted proteins | sample 3_2548_0518_D_FD_203653 | JGI IMG/M metagenome (GOLD analysis project Ga0326514, IMG submission 203653) | Bovine rumen microbial communities from UC Davis, California, United States - 3_2548_0518 | ecosystem: Host-associated > Mammals > Digestive system > Stomach > Rumen | place: USA... | reverse complement strand
GAGTTGAGCGCCGCGCAATAGCCGATGAGCTCCCATTTCGTGTGTTTTCCCTCATCGTCGAGCTCTTCGGCGATGAACATCTTCCCGCCCTCGGTCCGGAAGACGTATTTGTCGAATTCCTCGTTTAGTATCAGCTTGTCGAAATACCCGTCGCACACGTCGGCGACCTCGACTTCGTAGCGCACGATCTCGACGAATCGCCATCTGCCGGAAATCCAATCCTTGACGAACTGCTTGCGGAGCCCGTACGTCTTGCCGCGGCCCCTGGACGTGATGATCATGTTGAGGCGCGCTGCATACGAGAACGTTTTCGACCAATTATAGAAATCGACTGTCTGCATTAGAAATATCCGAATTCGTAATTCGCGACCTTTACCCTGATTCTCCCGATTCCCGTCACGTAGAGCCAAGCCCAGAAACCGTATACCATCATCTTTTCGATATATCCGTTGCCGGTGGATGCCGGCTTGAGCGGGTACCATATCCCATTGCAGTTGACCATCTCCCATTTGTAATTGGTCGAGTAGCGCGAGAAGTACACGAATGTGCGCCCGTTGTAGAACTCGACGCGCGATGCGGTGAAGAGCATTTCGATCGCTCCGGGGACCGTGGCCGTCATCGCGAACGCCTGGACGCCGGGGCTCGTGTTGAAACCTTGGGCCGATGCCGTCATGGCGATCGCGGTGAAGCGGTAATACGTCACGCCGCTGATCGCAACGAGGCTCGCCGTAGCTGTGGCAGCGCCGGCGAGAGTCCCCGAGATTTCCCGGTATGCCGAGGCGCTCCCGCTCGTCGCCGATTGCCGCGCGCTCAAAGCGCTGACCTGGACCGGGCCCGAAACCGTCATCCTGCTATCGTCGTTTGCCCTCTTGACGTACACCGTCGCTATCATCGAATCGGCGTCGGCGTAGATGAATCCGTCCGATCCCTCGAAACCGAGGTACGAGATGGCGATCGTCAAGGTTCCCGACGATTCGGTGATGTTAGCCGTCGTCGAAATTCGCGGATTGAGCAACCGCTCCGGCGAGAAGCTCGGGGATGTGTATTCGAGCTGAACGAGCGCGTCGTAAACCGCCATTTAGAACACCTGGCAAAAGCAGCTTTCGAGCGCCTCGAAGATGAGGCCCAGGAGATCCGGCATGGTTTGCGCCCAATTGCTCGCGAGCTCGGAGACCTGCCCGGATTTGACCGTGCGCTCTATTTCGTTCTCGGCGGTCGCGTGGTCGCTCGACGAGCTCGTGCCGGTGCCACTCGTGGTCTGGTCGTGCTCGATCGTGCCGGTATCGGTCCCGCTCGTGCTCGACGTTCCCGTTCCGGTAGACCCTGATTCGGTCCCGTTCGTCATATAGTTTTCGGTCGACGAGAGCATGACTTGGGGCGTCTCCGACGAGATTGCCGTCGCCTTCGATTCGCTCGTGGTCTCGTTTTCGCTCGTGTTCGCGCGGTCGTACGTGTCGACGAGCTTCGAGGTCCCCGAATCGGTGCGCGTGCCGCTCGACGTCGAGGATTGCTCGTTCGTCCCGTGGGAGGTCTCGAGGGTCGACACGTCCCAATCTTCCGAGCCGGCGAGGGCGAACGCAGCGATGGAGTTCACACGCGGCATTATGCGGTTCATGACACGTTGGGCATATGCGGAAAACATCGGCGCGGTCTCGCTGCCGATCTCGCGATACTCGAAATAGCCGTATATCTCGCCGTTCAGCCAATCGCGTTTGGTCTCGTCCCAAATGGGGTATGTGCCGAGCACGTCTCCCATGGTGTACCCGTATCGCTCGATCACGTCGTAGAGCGTAGGCGCGTTGAAGAGCTTCTCGTCGTAGAGATTCGGGTAAAGATACATCTAGACTCCCTCCCCTGCTGCTTGCTGGTTGCCCATCGCCGCAAGTAGCGATGCGAAACCGCCTCCGGTCATCGCCGCGGCAATATCGGCGATCGAACCCTCGATCCCCCATTCGACCGTGAGCGGTTCCGTCTCGAAACCATGCGCCGCGAATAGCACGTTCGCCCGCTCGCAGAACTCCCCGCGTGCCTTGAGCCTGCTTTCCCTCATGCCCATGATCATCTCGTTGTTGGATAGCACCTCGGCGGTCTGGACGCGCTCTTTCTTATCGACGTTGGTATTGTCGATTCCGAGGAACGTCAACGCCTCGTTCACGAGCATCATCTTGTTCGCCTGGATCTTGTCGGCCACGTAGGGCGCGCCCGTCTGCAATATATAGGGGAGTTCCTCGGCGCCTTGCTGCGTGACTTCCCAATATTGATCCTGGCGTTCGAGCTTTTGCCGGAGCTTGTTTCTCTGCTTGCCCTTCTCCGCGTTCGCCGCGATGACCCACGGGGTGAGCTGCGCATCGACGTTCATGTCCATGACCCAATCGTAGCGCGCGATTCGCTGTGCGTAGGACCTGAGCGTGAGCAGGAGCGGCACTCTCATCATGTTATCCCAGCAAACCGCGCAATCCGCATCGCGTACGAGCATCGTCTGGGGATCTCCCCACGGCTGCGCATGACGGTACCACCATTGCCCCGAGGGACTCGTGAGCAATACCTCGTTCGGGTTGTAGTACATGTTGATCATATCCGCGAAAGACGCCTGGGCGAACAGGAGACCGCCCGACTCGGAAAACATTCCCCCGCATCCGAAATGGAGCAGGATGTACTCGACCGCGCGCGCGTCTATCCCTGCGGGCATGTTGTTCCACTTAATGGAGCTGATAGCGAGCGTTTTGAGCGCATTGTACCAAACGCGGTAGTACTGGTACTCTTCGAGGGATCCCCCGCGCGTCGTGAACATGTCGCGAACCCAACGCCTGCCGTACTGCTGATCTTCCTCGAAGGGGAACTCGATTAGATCCCTCTCTCTGATTGGTTTCGTCATGAAATCCTCCTAGTAAAGCGGGCCTATCGTCGTATCGGGCCCGTTGGCCGTCGGCGTGAAATAGACCATCTTGCCGATATCGTCCGGATCCCTCCAGATCGTGACGCCCTTCTCGAATATGCCGCGGATCGCCTCTTTGACGCCCTCCTCGACGTTGCCGTTCAAAACGACGTCCTGGGCTTTCCAGTAGCAGAAATAGTTCATTATGCAGAAGTTCGTGCCGATGTGAACGTATTCGTTCACGGCGTAGCCGAAGCGCTGCCAGTACCTCGATATGCGGGCCTGGTAGCCGCGCGAGACCGTATGCCCGGAAATGATGTAATAGACCGAGCGCCACGCTGCGAGGTTCGCCAGGAAACCGCCACCCATCGCGCCGGAAAACGTCGGCGGAAGGACCTGCGCGTTCTGCACGGTCGCGTCGATCGCGGCTATGGCCTGCTGGTAATCGCCGCGCGCCGCCCATTGCTGCAGCTGGTAATTCGCGTCGATGTTGCCGGCCTGCGCGCGCTGCGTCGCCTGGAACTGCATATTCCCGACCTCGTTGGCGGTCGCGCCCGTCGAGGCGTTCACCGTGGTGTTTATGATCGTGGACACGTCAGCGCCCCCGAAGATCTGGTTCGCGGTTCCCTGCGCACCGGCAGAAAGCGAATTGAACGTGTCGCGCAATTGGTTTCCGACGAGGTTCCCCATTGAATAGCGCGAAATGTCGCGTTGCGTGTTATAGGCAAGTTGCTGGTTTTGGGCCGCCGCCCCCATCGACCGCATGGCGTTGTCGTATGACGTCTGAGAGCTCGCGAGCGAGCGGTCGAGCTGCCATCCGGCGTTATCGCGCGCATAGCCGAGCGTGCCGGCATTGGCGGCGAGATAGTTGATGTAACCGTCGTTTATGATCGAGAATTGCGGGAACTCGTTCCACAACAGCGCATTGTCGAAGGTCTCCCCGTAGTGCTTTCGCGACGATCCGACGCCTCCGGCCGGCGCCTTTTGATAGATTATGAGGTCATCGTGCGCGACGTCGGCCCCGTAATAACTCGGGTAAATGGCGATCCGCTGGAACGGCGGGATCGCGCACGAGTAGATGAGATCGTCGACGAGGTTGTTTGCGAAGCGCTCCGGTTTGAAGATGATCGGCTGGCCGGTGTAGTTCTCGTACTGCAGATAGGAGAACGGCCAAACCTTGCTCTTGGGCTCGTTCTTCCACTCGGGAAGGACGGCCCCGTCGTTCGAATAGTACGGTTCCAACATGTTCGTCACGTAGTACGATGTGAAATATTTCGTTGGGTTCGAGCTCGGAGTCGGGTAGTAATACCCATCGTATTTGAATTTAGAGTTGATCGCATAAGCCGGGACGTTGCCGCCTATGTTCTCGATGTAGTTCGAATCCAAATCGAGCATCTCGCCCGGAACCGCCGTCAACGACAAGATGTTGTTCGCTATCCAAGGGTACCCGTTGAGCGTCGACAAGAACGTCGTGAAGTTCGACCACGTGAGCGCCCAATACTCGCATGATGCCGGCAACTCGTCGGACAGGTTGCCGTACGAAACCGGAAGGCGCGGATTGTTGACCGTCCCCCATTCGCTCCGGTTAGCGGACACGTCGAGCTGGACCGCCGACGCCACGACGATCATCCATGCGGAATCACCGGACCCGATGAAAGACCGCGTTTTCTCGTTGATCGACATATAGGCGTTTCCGACGTCGAGCCCCTCGGGCTGGACCAGATACCGGCGGGCGATGTTGTAATACTGGTTCTGTGCGTCTCCCGTCGCCGTCGCATAGGTCCTCTCGAACGCATGCCGCGCGACGTGCCCGCGCTCGACGAAAGCACTCTCGATCTCGATATAGGGGCCGTACGTGGTCCACACGTCGAGCTGTAACGTCAAATGCGTCGTGTTCGGGGCGACGAAAGAAACTCCCGTTATGAAGTAGTAGAGCGTCGGGGGCGTCTCCTCGCCCGGTACCGGCAATTCGGGATTCTTAACGACCAGGTAATTGTACTTGTAACACTTGCTATAAGGAAGGTTTACGCGCACCGGCTCGTTCGGCTTGCAATACGTCACGCGGTCGATTTCGACCATCTCGCCCGGAAATTCGGCGCGGAAGAAATACGAGTCACGGTGCGATTCCTGGAAATTGCACCGGTTTTCCGCGGAGTGCCGGTAAAGGTTGAATGTCGAGACGTTCCGGTAGTTCTGGTCCCAAGGTACATCGCACAACTTGAGCGTGGTACCGATCGGCCACGTCGAGGGCGTGAAGCCGATAGATACGTCGAACCCCCCTACTCCCACGTTTTCAACCGGATATGCGTCCATATGTGCTACCTCCAAAGAAAAAGGCCCGTTTTCACGGGCCTAATTCTAGCATGCGGAATCTAGCTTTTCACTTCCGCGATGAGCTCGAAGGGCGCTGACACGATCTTGTCGGCTTCGCAGTCGTAGAAGTAACCGCACGGGACATGCGCCGCCCGCGTGCCGTCCGCGTACGTCTCGGGATTGGGAATCTCGCAGTAAACCCACCATTCTTCGTCCTGGCTGTGGTAACGGAATTTCGGGAAGATCATGCGCGCTAAGTCCCGCGGGATGCCGGCTCGCATCTCAGGCGATGCCTCCACGAAAGCGGTACGGGCGCGCCTCGTCTTGAACCGGTAGAGCATGATCTGATTTGAGTATTCGGCCCTGGACGTGCGATAGGTGCTGATGGCGTAGTAGTACATTAGAAAATCTCCTTTCCTTCAATGGAGATGTGCGGGTTGGAAACCGTCAACTTGGTATAACCTTCCTCGTCCTCTGTGAACACATTGCGGGTGCCGTCTAGCTCCCATTTGAGAACGTGTTCTTCGAGATTAGAGCGGGAATCGTATGAAATGGAAAAATCATATTCGATTCCCAGACTGATCAAACACTTTTCGAGCTTTTGGATTTTCTTGAGCATGTTTCCTCCTTAACAGTAGCGCGAGGCGTATATGACGAACCCGAGCAGGAAGACGATCGTTAAAATGGAGTCCGCGAGCATTTCTCGATCTCCTTATCGACGAGGTCTTTAATCTCTTCGCTCGGGACGCCGGTGATCTCTTCGGTCATCATGAGACAATGGTTATACGCGTCGAGATACGTTCCGGCACCGGCGACGGCGCCGCCCTTGCAAAAAGCGTGGTAGAGGTCATACTTGCGCGCTACGATTTTGACGCATTTTGCCAAGAGCTCGTCGACCTCGGGCTCGAAGAGGCTTTCGAAATATGCTTTTGCGTCTTCTGCCGAAATGAGGGAACTACGGTAGAACTTCGCTCCCGAAATCGTCGCCGGCGTCTTGTAGTAGTTGCTCATCGCAGCGACTACATCGTCGAGCTCGCCGACGAAAAGGCGGTTTTCCTCATGCTTGATCGGGTCGTACGAGTCGATCGCGTACCAATCGGTGTAATAACCCTCGGTCTCCCAGGTGGCTAGAATCTCGTTCGTGGTTTTCATGGTGGTTTCCTTTCTCCTAGGTTTTCCTGATGGGGTTATTGTACCACTTACGCGGTACAAAACTTTCGTCAATGTGCACAAAAAGAAAATTTCATTGAATTGTACCCTTTCAGGTGGTACAATCCGAAAGAGAAAGGAGGTGATGAAATGCCGCGGATGCACATCCAGCACACGGCAAACGGGACAATCGCCCGTGGGTATATCATCCAGGACGGAAAAGCGGTTTTCGCATCGTTCGAGATCGAGGGGAAGAGGCTTTCGGTCAAGAGCGCCGAAAACCACGTTCGTCGAAACCATGATCCGACGTTTGCCATTGAATCGATTACCCATTACCGCAAACTCTACCGCATGCCGATCTCGCAATTCGTGGAATCGGCCGAGCTAATCGACATTCAGGAAGGGGACTAGTTATGTCTAACGAAATCGTACCGGCAAGACCGCAGGAAGTATCCCGCATCGACACGAGCAACCCAATCGGGGGAATGTACTCGTCGATGAAATCCGAGACGCGCGAGGAAAGGCTCGACCTGTTCGAGGCCGTCACGAACGCGGAGCCGTTGGAGGACCATATCAACGAATGCATCAACGTACAGGACGTGACGGTCCAGCCCGTCGAATTCGTCGATAGCGTCACCGGAGAATACAAGATGCAGAACCGTATCACGCTCATCACGCCGGACAAGGACGCTTTCGCATGCACGTCCTTGGGCGTCGAGACGAGTTTGAAGCAGCTTTTCGGGATCGTCGGCAATCCGCCTTGGGTGCCGGCGCTGCCCCTCAAGGCCGTGAAGCAGCAGGGCAACGGAAAATACAAGTTCACGTCCCTGCAGCTCTTCAAGTAGAAACTAGAACGTCTGTTTTCTGGTTCGCCGATTTCGTTTCTGTTAGGCTCGAATCTCCCCTAAGATTCGGGCCTTACTGCTAGAAGGTGTGAAAATGGCTTTCGGTTTCATAGATGCTTTCAACAAGGCATTTCAAAAGATCACTTCTAAAGTCATGGGCATTTTGCCCAAGCGAAAGCCGAAGCCTCCGAAACCGAAACCCTGGCAACAGTTGAGGTGTGAGCTCGAACGTTCGAAGAAGAGGGTCGAGACGAGCGCGGAGCGGATCCCGCAGGAACCGGAGCCCGATTTCCTCGAACCGGAAGATATGCCTCCGTTCCCGAAAATCGCCCCGGAAAACGTGGAGGCGGCGCGCGCGCTGACCCGGGGGCGCGAGTTCGACATGCTCATCGACGAGGACCCCGCGTTCATGGCATGGGTGAACCGAGTGGGAGGAGAGGCGGGAGTACCGGTGGATCCCCGGCTCGGCATCACCCAATCGCGCCTCGATTACCTCGTCGAGCTTTTCGGCGTCGAGGACCCTTTAGCCCTTTACGAGTACATCACCAACGATCCGGATTACGGCTATAGGGAATTTCAAGAAGCGTACGATATAGACGGCAAGAACAAAACGCCCGGGGGTGAGGGCGCTTACCGGGTCAATAGCGCGATTTCCATGCATATGATGCAGGTCGAGCTGTTCAAGAAATTTCCCATTTACGAGCTGGTGACGTCATGAAGCGCCGGCTGCCTTCGCGCGTCGTCGCCGCGCTCGATACCGAGACCATCAACGCCAAGGCAAAGCATCCGGTTTCGCTGCCGGTCTCGTTCCAGATCGCGTACACGGGCGGTGCCGCGCTATCGGATGCAGATCTAGGGGCGATGGACGTGAAAGTGCTGCGCGTCCAGGACGATTTGCCGCGGGCGTTGTCGCGCATCGTGCTCGACGGCAAGCGCGAGGGGTATTCCCCTGTCGTAGCCGTTCACAATCTCGCATACGATTTGCGTTTCCTCATGGACTACATCGAGCGGGCTTTCTTGTCCGGCTACGAGATCGAGTGCTGTTTCAAATCATCGATTAAACCCCTTAACGTGAGCATTTGCGAGGACGGGCGCGCGCGCCTGATTTTCTGGGATACCTTGACGTTTTCCGGAATGGGGCTCGCGCGAATGGGGCGGCAATGCGGAGTCGAGAAGCTCGTCGGCGATTGGGACTATACCAAAGCGCGGCATGCCGAAACGCCCCTCGACGATGACGAGCTCGCATACGCGAAAGGCGATTGCATCACGCTTCTAAACTGGCTCGCGTACTGGGAGCGTCTCAATCCCGAGACCAAACCGTACGAGCTCGGGAGTCGGATCCTCACGAAAACGTCCGTCGTGCGCTCGAAATGCCGGGGCATCACGTCCAGGCTTAAAAAGTCGTGGCGAGACAAGAAGAAGATCAGCTTGTACGGGGAATTCCTCTTGACGTGCAAGCAGGAACTGCCCGAAACGGAAGCGGATTACAATTTGATGATCCGCTCGACTTCGGCGGGATGGGCTTTCACCGCGAGCGAGGCCGCGGGCGTCACGTTCGAGCATTGCATCAAGATAGATGCCCGTTCAATGCATCCTTCTCATATGCTGACGCATCTGTACCCACGGGCGTTCGAGATCGTGAAGGGATCCGACCGTGCCGCTTTCGTGTTTTCCACAATCTGCGAAAAGCCGGTGGAAAAGGTGATCGCTGATTGGGAACGCCCCTTTGCCTACGCTTTCAACGCGCGCGTGAAGTTCACGAACTTGAGACTCAAGAAGGGGAGCATCTTCGAGCGCGACGGTATAGGGCTCCATGGCTCGGGGCTTTTCAAGGACTACGAGACGCGTTTCGACGATTACGATGACGAGGCGTCGAATCGCGAATTCAACCGGATAAACGCCTCGGGGTATTCCAATTACTGCGTCAAGGGGCGCTACGCTTTCGGAAAGCTCGTCAGCGCGGATATATGCGTAATATCCTTGAACGAGATAAACGCGTGGGTACACGCGCAGGTCTACGAGTGGGACTCGTTCGAGGTCTACGAGATGAGCGCCTCGGCGACTTTCAAAAGAGTTCCGGACCATGTTCACGCGTGCGTATCGGCGATGATAGAGCGAAAGAACCTCGTCAAATCGATGATGGGCGGGCATATGGTCGAACGCCCCGATTGGATGCCGCAAAGCGCATACGATGAGATCGCTACAGATCCGCGCTCCCAGGGCGCGAAAGATTATTACGGATTGGTCAAAGCAGACGTTAACAGCTTATATGGGATGTTCGCGACGAACGAGTTCAAACAGGAGATTTCGTATTACGAGGGCGAAAACACCTTCGACTACGCGGGGGAGAGCGGTTTCTCGAACATGCCGGAGAAACCTAAAGCGTGGTACCAGTTCGGTTTGAGGATCGCGGCGTTTTCGCGTTTGCAGCAATGCATTGCGATGGTATTGCTCGACGGCTACGGGGTCGCGAGGCGTTTCGTGAACGGGGATACAGACTCGCTAGCCGTCGAAGTGCATGACGGTATGGGGCTCGATGACGTGATCGAGGCGCTCGACGAGCTGCACGCCGTCATCAGGCGGGGAATGGACGTTTGCGTGAAGTCCAAGTTCGTCAACCGGGAGAACTTCGAGGGCCTCGGGGAGTACGAGCTCGACTGTTTGCCGGTGAAATACTGCGCGGTCGCGAACAAGCGATATGCATACCTCGACCGATCGGGAGAGATTCATACGGCATCTGCCGGCGTGCCCGTGAAATCGACGCGGGAAGTTATGGAATACGAACTGAAGGCCGGCTCTGATTTCTCGCGCGCGACTATTCGGGCCCTCGGGTACGAGGTCGAATACGTGGGTAGCATCTCGGGAACCAAGGCGCGCACGATTCCGAAATGGGGCGAGACGTTGGGAGAGGATCTTGAGATCGTCGATTGGCGGGGCGTGCCTTTCACCTACCCGGCCGAAACGTGCGTCGGGATCGCGCTGACCGACACGTCGAAGGTGCTCGGAAGCGGTTACGATTTCGACTATACTAAATGTTGCGCGAATGCCGGCCTTCCCAGAATGGCGCGCCGGCATTACGAAAAGGTGCTGACAACTGATGGTACGCAGATGATAGGGAAGTGGTGATCATGCCTTTTAACTGGGAAATTCCTCAAGACGAGCTCGACGCTTTTCACGGTCAAGCCGAAAGCATCTTCGGGACAATCGGAGACGCGGCGATGGGCCTCGGGTCGAAGGTCGCCGGCATGGTCGACCCCGAACACGTGACCAACGCGATCGAGCGAGCCGGCGCATCCGGAGATATAGGAGAGGGTGCATCGGAGCTCTACGCCGGCGCGCTCAACGTCGTGAGCGATATCGCGCAGGGTTTCGGGATGGACATGGAAGACGTGCCCGAATACACCGGCGAAAGCGCAACGGCGTTTTGGAGGGGCCTAGCCGGTGACGAATCGGCGCGCGAAACTCCGGTCACGACCCGATCGGGCGAGGAAACGACGCTCGGAGGGGTCAAGGGCTACGGCGAAATGGAGGATATCGCCGCCGACGTCCGGACCGGCGCAGAAGGTCTGACCAAGGCCGCGCAACTCGGAGCGCTCAACGAGATTTGGGACAGGCTCA
>Ga0326514_10002944_pt1 | contig 10802 bp, 13 predicted proteins | sample 3_2548_0518_D_FD_203653 | JGI IMG/M metagenome (GOLD analysis project Ga0326514, IMG submission 203653) | Bovine rumen microbial communities from UC Davis, California, United States - 3_2548_0518 | ecosystem: Host-associated > Mammals > Digestive system > Stomach > Rumen | place: USA... | reverse complement strand
GAGATCCGGAGCTGGAGAAGCTGCTGAACTACCGCCCGAACATCTACATGAGCGGGCACGATTTCTTACAGAAGGTCCGGATCTATCTGGAACTGACGAACACCTGCATGATCCTGATCGACCGCGATCCGAAGACCGGGAAGCCGTCAGCGTTCTACCCGATCCCGTTCCAGCGCTTCCAGGCGGTTGAGTATCAGGGGAGGCTGTTCATCACCTTCGCCTTCCGGAACGCATCCCAGCCGCAGAGGACCTTTGCCTGGGAGGATCTGATCGCACTCCGGAAAGATTACAACCGGAGTGACATCGTGGGTGATGAGAACTGGGCAGTGCTTGACCAGCTGGATCTCATCCAGACCACGAACGAAGGTATCGAGAACGCCATCAAATCGACGGCGAACCTCCGGGGCATCCTGAAGTCCACCAAGGCCATGCTGACGCCTGAAGCCATCAAGGCCCAGAAGGATGCCTTTGTGAAGGACTACCTGAATCTGGAGAATGAGGGCGGCGTGGCATCGCTGGATGCGACGCAGGAGTTCACGCCGATCACGATGAGCCCGAAGGTTCTGGACCAGGCCCAGCTGCAGGAGTTCCGGGAGAACATATACCGCTACTTCGGAGTGAATGACGAGATCATCATGGGGAAGGCGACGCCGGACCAGATCGGGAGCTTCTACGAGCTGAGGGTGGAGCCGTTCCTGGTGCAGTTATCCACCGAGATGACGAGGAAGGTGTATCCGGGCAAGCAGCTGGCTTACCCGAACAACTGGATCGTCTACGAAGCCAACAAATTGCAGTTCGCGTCCCTGGACAGAAAGATCGCTCTGTTCAAGGACGTCGTTCTTTACGGCGGCATGACCATCAACGAGTGGAGAGCCGGTTCCAACATGGCTCCTCTTCCGGATGGAGACACGCCTATCATGCGGCTCGATGCCGCCAAAGTTGAGGAGGAAGGAAATGAAGGAGACGAGAGCGTTTGAGTTTGACGTTGCCGCCGAGGAGAACGAAGAGCACGGCCACTTCCTTGAAGGCCGTCCGATCGTTTACGACTCCCGGACAAACCTGGGCGACTTCGATGAGGTCATCGACCTCGGTGCCCTGAATGAGACGGATCTGCGTGATGTGAGATTCCTTGTGAATCACGACACCGCCAAGATCCCGCTTGCCCGTTCTCGCAGAAACAACGAGAACAGCACGATGCAGCTCGCACCGGATGACCACGGCATGAAGATCCGCGTCGACCTTGACACGGAGCACAACGTGGACGCCGCTGCACTATATTCCAGCGTGACGCGCGGGGACATCTCCGGAATGTCCTTCGCCTTCACGGTGGATGATGAAAGCTGGGAGGACCTTGAGTCCGAGCATCCCGTCCGGCACATCCGGAAGATCGGGCGGGTGTTCGAGGTCTCGGCGGTCACCTGGCCTGCCTACGAGCAGACCGAACTGGAAGCCCGGTCCAAAGCGCTGGAGAGCGCGAGGGCGGATCTGGAGAGATCTAAGAGCGAAGCCAGAACGGCCCAGCTGTGGGACGAAATCAAAAAACTGGGAGGTGCGCATGATTAAGGACATGACGCTCCAGGAAGTGGAAGCCCGGGAGGCCGAGATCATGGGCCTTGAAGGCACCACCTCCGAAGAAGAGACGAGAGCGCTGCTCGACGAGATGAAGGAGCTCCAGGAGAGAAAGGCTGAACTCCGCGACATCGAGACGAGAGCCGCACAGGCCGAGGCTGTGAATCACGGCGCCGGCATCACGGTCGACGAGACCGAAGAGAGAGGAGAGAAAAACATGTTTAACCGCGAATCCGCTGAATACAGAGACGCGTTCTACGCCATGCTGCAGGGCACGGCCACCGAGGAGCAGCGCTCCACGCTGGCGACCGTCGCCACCGAAGCGATCCAGATCCCGAAGTCCCTGGATGACAAGATCTGGGACAACATCCACACCGAGCACCCGATCCTGGCTGACATCGACACCAAGGTGACCGGCGTCATCCTGGAAGTGAACAAGCACACCGCCATCACCGCCGGCGCCGCTGCGGCCGTGAACGAGGGCGTGGCCAACGCTCTGGAGAACAACACCTGGGCGAAGGTCACCCTGGTCGGTCAGGACTATTCCAAGACCGTCGAGCTGTCCTACGCCGCCGCCAAGATGTCCCAGGGCGCTCTGGAAGACTATCTGGCTGAAGAGATCGCTGCTGACCTGGGCGATGCCCTGGCCGCTGCCGTCTTCACGCAGATCAAGACCGACCTCGGTGCCGCCGCTGTCACCGTGGCCGCCGGTGCTAAGCTGACCTATGACAACATGGGCACCGCCTTCGGCGCTGTCGCTCGTGGCAACAACCTGAAGGTGTACTGCAGCCGCGCCAGCAAGTACGGCAAGATCCTGGGCATGGTGGACAACAACAAGCAGCCCGTGTTCCGCGATGGCGTGGCCATGGGTGCGGACGTCCGTGAAGACGCCGCTGCCGGCACCGACATCTTCGTGCTCGATCCGACCAAGTTCGTCCTGAACGTGGTCGAGCCGATCATGGTCGAGTCCGATCGTGACATCAAGGCCCACAAGATCGCCATCTCTGGCTACTGCCGTGCGCAGGGCTGCATGAGAGACAACGGCGCCGGTGCCTACATCACCTTCGGCGCCTGAGACTGACACACCGGGGCCCCTTCGGGGGCTCCGGATCTAAGGAGGTGCAGCCATGGATGTGGCAACCGTTAAGAGGACATTGAGGATCAATCATACACTCCTGGACGCCGACATCTCCACGGCCATCTCCGAAGCGAGACTTGAACTGGTCCGGGCAGGCGTGTCGGAGGAACAGGCAAACGGAAGCGACCCGCTGGTGGAGCGGGCCATCCTCACCTACTGCCAGATGGAGTTCTCCAACGTGGAGAAGGTCGAGAAGTACGAAGAGGCTTTCAGAGTGCAGCTCGACAACCTCCGGAAGACTCCGACATACAACGGAACTGCGGCGAACGACGGAGGTGAGTGATGTACAACGAGACGATCACGCTGGTCGCTCAGATCCGCACGACGGACGAGTACGGCGACTGGTCGGTGACCGAACAGACCACGGACGTGTTCGCGGAAGTCCAGTCCATCGGGATGAACGAATTTTATCAGGCCCACGCCACAGGGCTACGGCCTGAGATCCGATTCATCCTGGCGGATTATCTGGACTACTCCGGACAGAAAGTTGTCCGGTATCGGCCGTTCACCGGCGCCGAGACAGATCCGCTGATCGAGTACACGGTCATCCGTACGTACCGGAGCGGAAACCAGCTTGAGCTGACCTGCCGGAGGGGGGTGGACGAATGAGCGCACCGAAGAGTGTGGTGAAGCTCCACTCCAAGAACGGCAAGACGGAGGTCACCTACACGTCCGATGTGGAAGCGGCCGACTACTACTTGCATGAGCTGAGCCGAGCCGCCATGCGGGATGTTGGTAAATTTGTCTGCCGGGCCTTCCGGGACGAGTACTACCAGCACTTTGACCGGGAGACCAAGAGCGCCGGCAAGGCCACGCGCTACCAGGTCATCGCCGGAGCCAAGACGAAATACCCGCGAGTCCAGATCGGCTTGAAGCCGAAGGACGGCAAAGGCTTCTATGCCTACTTCCAGGAGTTCGGCTCCAGTAAGCAGCCGAAGCTGGGGCTTTTGACCGGAGTGGTCCAGGACAACATTCCAGAGATCATCAAGATCGAGAGCCAGTATCTGGACGGGCTGAGCGGGGAGGCGGAACGGCTGGCGGCGCTGGTGAATGAAGGAGATTACGATGGCGACGCAGACGAATGAGTTAAGGAGAGTGATCGAGTCCAGGCTGAACTCGATCAAGACACAATTCAACATTTCCGAGATCTCTTACCGTCAGGCGTCACCGGACGCGATGTATCCGCACATCACCTACGACCTGACCGGGGCCAACCCGACGGAGCACGGGCGGCATGACTACACCATCGACATTCATGTATGGACGAAGGACCAGTTCGCAGCTTTCGCCATCGGTGACACGGTGGCGGATTTATTCAGCTATGTCAACAGCCCGCAGGAGACGATCCTGCCGACCTTCTACGAGACCTCGGTCTTCCAGGTCGAGGATCAGGACACGAGCATCTGCCACGTCGTGGTCAGACTCGAGGGCCAGAATTACAAAACTAACGGAGGCTTTCAATGGCAAACGTGAAGATTCAGGGCACCGGCAAGGTGCTCACCACTGACTTCAAGGACGTTCGGTGGGTCGGCCAGACGAAGGACGGCAAGGGCGTCACGATCGAGCTGACCAACGCGATCAACCTCGGCAACATCAACTGGACTTTCGCAGAAAAGGACGATGTGGTGCCGCAGATCGCGTTCACGGCGGCCTACACCAACACCAACACCCACATCTCCGACACCACGGAGCCGTGGAGCATCACCTATGACAGCGAAACGAGCGCCGGCGCCGGCGAGATCATCCTGGGCGCTGGTTTGTTCTACATCGGGGACACGGCCATCGCACTGACGAGAGGCGGCGGGAGCTTCGATGTGGAAAGAACGTTCCGCGAGATCAACGCCGACGATGACATGGGCCCGGTGAAAGACAGAGTTGTGATCACCGATTCCCGTGCGACGCTGACCATGAACGTTCTGTCCATGCTGACGAACGTGATCAACTACTATCCGGCCATCGAGACGGTGAGCTGAAGCGGAGGGCAGGCTTTCGGGCCTGCCCTTTTTTAGGAGGAAAACATGAGGAAACTGATCACCAGAGACGTCTTCGCCTTCCTGCGGGTGGTGACGGAAGCCGGTGTGAGACAAGAGATCAAGGCAATCGCCGACAAAGTTGCCGACCAGGGTGCCGATGTGGATGCCAGGAGCGTGGGCTTCGACCTGATGCTCTCCTGCATCGAGCATTTATCCGCGAAAAGAGCGGAGGATCTGGTCTACGAATTTCTGGCGGGGCCGCTGGAGATCCCGTCCGGCGAGATCGCTGACATGGAACTGGTCGAACTGGCCAACACGGCCACCAAGTGGTTTGCGGACTACGCAGATCCGAAAGCTGTGAAGGCTTTTTTCGGTGCTGTATCGCGTTTGATGAAGGATCAGCCTGGGACCTGACGCTTCGGAGGTACGGGGACGTGGAAGCGTTCCTGAATCTTCCGGGGCATGTGGGCGCTCAGATGCTTCTGGACGCGAGAACAACTGAAATGGACGATAAGATCCGGGCAGAGTGGACCGCACTGCTGCCGTGGATGCAGACGGGGCACATTAAGCTCATCCAATGGGAGGACTACCGGGCTGAAAGGCTTGGCCTGAACATTGACAGGCGCCCGACGAACGTCATCATCGCGGATCTGGAAAAGAAACTGGGGAGGAAGTTGGTGTAAATGGATATTTTCAAGTTGGTCGGTTCCGTTTTTGTCGATACCGACGAAGCCAATAAGTCCCTGAGCAAGACCGACGAGAAGGCGCAGGGGCTGGGCGCTACCATGGCCAACGCCGGTAAAACCGTCGGGAAGGCTGCGCTGGCTATCGGGGCCGCAGCTGTCGGTGCCGGCACGGCGATGGTCGGGATGGCCAATAATGCGGCACAGGCGGCGGATGAAGTGGACAAAGGGTCCATCAGAATGGGCGTGTCCACGGACTACTTCCAGCAGCTGCGCTATGCAGCCGGGCAGTGTGGTGTCGAGATGTCCACCATGGAGGCCGCTGCCAAAAAGTTGGAGGGCTCGGATCTCAACATGGAAGACGCCATGGCGCAGATCATGTCCCTCACCACCGAAGAGGAACGGAGCGCTGCAGCTGCGGAGCTGTTTGGTGACAAATTAGCTTACCAGTTGAGTCCCATCCTGGCCGGATCGGGAGAAGACTTCCAGGGATTGATGGACCGGGCGAATGAATTGGGCATCGTCATGTCGGAAGACTCCGTGGCCGCCGGCGTTACCCTGGGCGATACCATGAGCGACGTCCAGCAGTCATTCCAGGCTGTGGTGGCCGAGGTGGGCGTTCAGGTGATGCCCATCATCCAGCAGCTCCTCGACTGGGTTCTGGAGCACATGCCGGAGATTCAGGACTTCATCAGCAAGGCCATGACGGTGGCGCAGGAAGTCTTCCAGAAGGTGGGCGAGATCATCGCCTGGCTGGCTGAGAAATTCGACGAGTACTGGCCGCAGATCAAGCAGACCGTCCAGACGGTGGTGGATGCCATCAAGAACATCTGGGAGACGGTGCTGAAGCCGGTCGTCACTCAGGTGTGGACCTTTGTGAAGGACATGTGGGAGCGGTCCCTGAAGCCCATCTTCACCGGGGTTGTGCAGTTCTTCAAGGGCATCTTCTCCGGGGACATCAAGGGCGCCTTCCAGGGACTTGTAAACGTCATCAAGGGCATCTGGAACGGTCTGGTGGAGATCATCAAGCGCCCGGTGAACGTCATCATCGGCGTGATCAACGGATTCATTCGGGGGATTGCCGGCGGCATCAACACCGTCATCAGAGCTTTGAATGGTCTGAAGATTGACGTGCCCAAGTGGGTGCAGGATCTGACCGGTGTAAAGAGCTTCGGCTTCAACATCCCCGAGGTGAACGCTCCGCAGATCCCGCTTCTGGCAAAGGGCGGCGATGTCACCGGAGAGGGTGCTGCCATCGTCGGCGAGAACGGCCCTGAGTTGTTGCAGCTGCCGAAGGGCGCCCGCGTGACGCCTTTGGAGAACAAGAACGACTTCACCATCAACATCGATGTGCATCCCGCTCCTGGGATGGACGAGCGGGCGCTCGCTGATCTGGTGGCGGAGCGCATCAACGAGGACGTGAACAGGAGGGCATACGCATGGGCGTGATAAAGCATGACTTTACTTTCGACGGCGTAAGCGCCTCCGCCTACGGCCTCGTGGTGTATGGCGGAGCTGTGGACGAGGTGGCGGCAAAGGACGTGCAGGCGGTCGAGATTCCAGGCCGCAATGGCGTCTTGCATATCTCCAACGGCAGATGGATGGAGCGCACCCAGACCTACAAGGTGTTCCTGCCGACGTTTGACAACATCGGGTATGAGGGACGCCTGGCGTGGGTGCGGACCACCTACGGGCAGACGAGCGGATACAAGCGCCTGTCCGATACGTTCAACATGGACGTTTTTAGCCTTGCGACGTTTGGGGACGCCATCGCCCCGGAGTCGCTCGCGTTCCGCACAAGGGGCGTTTGTGAACTCACGTTCAACTGCCGCCCCGAGAGGTTTCTGAAAACGGGAGACGTGCCCCGGACAATCACGGCGGCGGCCACGTTCAACAACCCGACGGGCATGACGGCAAAACCCCTCCTGCGGGTGCATGGGACGGGCGCGGGCGTTCTGACGGTAGGCGATCAGATCGTGTACATCGACGCCATCGACGGGTACGTTGACATCGACTGCGACCTCTGCGACTGCTACAAGGGCGCGACCAACTGCAACGGCAACGTGCGTCTCGGCAACTTCCCGACGTTCGGCGCGGGGAGTACGGGCGTTTCATTTACGGGCGGCATCACGTCGGTCGATGTGACGCCGAGATGGTGGTGTCTATGATTCCTGTTTTGTACGAGCCGACCGCGACGTCGTTTGATACAAACGGCCTCGGGTCTCTGGCGGATGCCATCGAGTGCATCGTCGAGGAGGAGCGCAACGGAGCGTACACGCTGACGCTCTCGTACCCCGTCGACGGCCTGCACTATAACGACATCACGCTCTCTTCTCTCATCAAGGTGTTTTGCGGCGAGGGACGCGGGGAGCAGGTTTTCCGCGTCTACAAAATCACCAAGCCGATGACCGGGCGCGTGTCCATCATGGCACAGCACATCTCCTACCAACTGTCGATGATCCCGACGATGCCGTTTTCGGCATCCTCGGCAAACGCGGCGCTTGCAGGTCTCAAGAGCAACGCGGCGGAGGCGTGCCCGTTCGCGTTCTGGACGGACAAGTCGACCGTGGCCAACTACACCCAGACGCTCCCCGAGTCCATCCGTTCGCGCCTCGGAGGGGTGCAGGGGTCTATCCTCGACGTGTACGGCGGGGAGTTCGAATTTGACAACTACACCGTGCGGTTATGGGCAAACCGTGGCACTGATCGCGGCGTGACGCTCAGATACGGCAAGAACATCACCGACCTCACGCAGGAGCAGAACATCGAGAACACCATCACGGGAGTCGTGCCGTACTGGTCGAACGATGCCGCAACGGTGACACTGCCCGAGAAGGTCGTCAGCGCCTCGAGCGCGTCCTCGTACCCGTTCCCGCGCACCATCCCTCTCGACTGCTCGTCGGCGTTCGAGGAACAGCCGAGCGTGGCCGACCTGCGGGCATACGCGCAGACGTATGTAGCACAGACGGGCGTCGGCGTCCCGAAAGTGGCCATCAATGTGTCGTTTGTCAACCTGCGCGACACGGAGGAGTACGCAGACGTGGCGGCGCTCGAGCGTGTGGAACTCTGCGACTATGTGACGGTGATCTATGACAAACTGGGCGTCGACACCCGTGCGCAGGTCGTAAAAACCTCGTGGGACGTCCTCGCGGAGCGGTACAAGAGCATCGACATCGGGGACGTGCGCACTAGCCTCGCCCAGACCATCGCGACGACCGTGACGGAGGCCGCAGAGGCGGTGACACCGTCCGCCCTCCAGAGCGCCGTGCAGAAGGCCACCGACCTCATCACAGGCGTGACTGGCGGGTATATCAAGTTCAACAGGAACGCGAACGGACAGCCCTATGAAATGCTCATCATGGACGAGGCCACCGAGGGGGAAAGCACGAACATCTGGCGGTACAACTCCGCCGGGTGGGGGTTCTCGCACGACGGCGGGGCAAACTACACCACCGCCGCGACCATCGACGGCGGGATAATCGCCGACTCCATCGTGGCGGGGACGCTGACGGGTCTTGAGATTGACAACGGCTCTGGGACTTTCCACGTGGACTCGGCGGGGAATGTGACCGCGAACTCGCTCAACTCCACAAACGCGACCATAACGGGCGGGTCAATTCGAATTACAACGTCGTCAGAGACGGATTCTCGATTGGCTCTACACTACGTTAAACACCACTATGAGGTATCACCCTTCGGGGCGACAGCGACGTATGACGGGGCCGTCGGTAATGCCGCAGTAAGTTCAGGGCATACAGCAGACGGATTTTTCATTCAGTCTGCGGATAATGCTCAGCTCGTTGATTTGCGCGGTACATCACTAGGTGGTGACGTCACGATATATGACCTCAACGGAAATGTACGGGCAGAATTATATGGCCGTTCTTGGGGCGGGTCACTTGCCATATACGACGAAAGCGGTACAAAAGCCGTTTCGGCAGGCGATGGTGGCTTAAAGATTTACGGGGCGGACGAAAATGTAGTAACAACCTTCGGACGCTCTGCCAGTGATTTCATTGGTTCTATAACGATTTCCGGCTCCTCAGGGTATACTGGCCATTGGATAAAATACGGGCGGACTGTTGAAGTATACCTAAATGTCAAAAAGCTGAACGCAAACACCAACTTGACGGTCACGCTGTCAAACACGAACATTTACGCGCATGGTCAGTATGCCGTCTTGCCAGTCTACAGCGGGAGCGCACCGTATGCCGCCGTGGGGTCGATGTGGCTCGAAAACAGCGGCACGGCGCACATCTATGTCCCGTCTGCGACGGGGACTTACTACGTCTGCGGGTGCTACACAGCCACCAATTAAGGAGGGAACTATGAGAACTTACTACCAGATTACAGCCGAACTCTATCAGGAGCACGTCGTGCCAATGGTCAACGCCAAGCAGTACGACTCCGGCCGTGGCGTTGACATCACGCTGACGGACTGCGGCGCTGTGGTCGTGCCAGCCTCCTCGGACGTGTGCACTCTCTACTGCAAAAAGCAGGACGGGACGGTTTCGTATCTCCCCGGGACGGTCAACGGCTCGGCGGTGCGTTTCGACTTCACAAACACGCTCCTCTCGGACGCGGGCGTGGTAGAGTGCGAGGTCGAGGTCACGAGCGGAGCGGACACGGTCAGCACTCCCGTATTCCGCATGGTAGTTCTGCCGAGCAACTACGACCAGAGCGCCATCGAGTCCCAGGACGAGTTCACCGCGCTTGAGACGGCGTTGCAGACGGTTTCGCAGTATGACGCACGGATCACCGCGCTCGAAACGACCGACACGGAGACGCAGTTGTTCATGGCTAACATACCCGGTGTGACGGTCAACGCCTGTAAGGTTGGAAAGGTCATATTCGCATACTTTTACACGGACTCCATCGTTACCATGCCCGCCGGAGGCGAGGTCAACCTGTTCACGGCGCTTGACGGTGCGAAGCCTCCGTTTGCGGCGCGTTTCGTGTGCTTCAACAACGCCGCGTCGACTCCTGCCGAACTGTGCATGAACGGGCGCATAACGACGGCGGGGAACGTCATTATCTACTCCTACGCGGCGGGAACGCGCCCGTATGGCATGCTGACGTATATTTCTGCGTAAGGAGGTGACGGCATGGACTACATCATCGCCATCATCGGCGGGGGAGTGGGGGCGGCGGTCGTAACCGTCGTCGGGCAACTGCTGACAGCGAGGCAGATGCGGCGGTACGCAAGGGAGGACAAGGAGACGGAAGAACTCGCCGCCCTCAAACAGGGCATGAAGTGGTTGCTCTACGACCGCATCCGCTTTCTCGGCCTCGCTTATATCGAGGGCGGCGCTGTCGACTTTGACGACCGTCGTGTGCTTCGGGAGATGCACAGCGTATATCACGAGGGACTCGGCGGAAACGGCGACCTCGCGATCATCATGCGGCAGGTGGACGACCTGCCGCTCAAGGAGGGCAAAA
>Ga0326514_10002941_pt1 | contig 10816 bp, 11 predicted proteins | sample 3_2548_0518_D_FD_203653 | JGI IMG/M metagenome (GOLD analysis project Ga0326514, IMG submission 203653) | Bovine rumen microbial communities from UC Davis, California, United States - 3_2548_0518 | ecosystem: Host-associated > Mammals > Digestive system > Stomach > Rumen | place: USA... | reverse complement strand
TTCTCAAAGGTCATACTATACCACCGGAGGAGGAGGGTCAGGAACAATGGGCGGCGTTCCAGGAGAAGACGGGCCGACAGCGGTGCCGTGTACCTGGGGCTTGAGGATTGCACGCAAATTTCTAATGGATCCGACTTCCGCAGGGTTGTCAGTATTGTCCCAGATATCCTTTTTTACGCGAAGGTCGCCATCGATATCCACACCTTTCGGGGCTTTCATTTCGATGGTTCCGTTCTGCTTGAAAATGATATACTGTTTATCGTCACGATACACGGCGGTTTCGCCTTCTTCTACGGCGGGACGTTCCTTGCCGTCGCTCGCCACGCCGACGATGACATTGCCAAACTCCAGGAAGAGAATGCGCGACCCGCTTGGCGGGATGGATATAAAGCCATACTGCTGCATCAGCTGTCGGCCTTCGACATCGCGACCGTTAGCCTTTGCCGACACGCTGCGAAGCTTGCCAGCGATATCCTTGCAGCTCGAAATAATGCTCGTAAAGAACTTCATCATAATGCACCCCCAGGCTGGAGTTCAAGACGCGTGCGCTTTCCGTTCTGCCGGTCAAGCGTGAATGTCACCGACTTGATGAGATAGCTGTCGCTGGCTCCGTTGAAGTTATCATCGACATCGACAAATCGGTTGATTTCCCAGTTGTTGGAGTTCTGGGAATGCCCCTTGACCGTGTATTCAAGGCGGATTGAACTGGCCTTTTCCACTGCCATCTGAAGCTCTGCGGTTCGCTTTGCGGGGCCTTCGTTTTCGTTCCAGTTCACGACCAGGGGCTTTGCAAACGGCATGTCGTCGTTCTTTGCGGTCGCCATCACATACTTGATGTCGTTGTCGTCCTGGCTTTCGCCCATCACGCGGACTTCGCTATGGACGCCATCGATGGTGTTTGTCACCGAGCCCTCGATGTAGTCAATCACGGAGCCGTCGCCGAAGGCATGGATGTGGAACATGGGCTTACCACGAACAAGAGGCTTGTCGAAGCAGAACTTGCCTTCTGGAGTAGCCCAGAACAGGTATCCCTGCGAGTTTGCCGCCCGCTTGATGACCTCGAAAACCGTATCGCCAGGGGAAAGCTGCACGAATTTTCGCTTGATATTCGCCTTTTTCGCCCCGGAATAATACTCGAAATCCTTTTTGCCGATAAAGGGAAGCCCGCGCACCAGCTTTTCGGCCAGTGCGTCGAGCTTCGTGGGGAGCGTCGAGAACTTTGTCACGCAGCTATCGACCATAATGGAAGCCACAGAACGACCTTCAAAGGAAAGCCTTGGGCCACTTCTCGATAATTCGCGCTTGACGGTATCGATAATGCCCGCCATCACCACCTTGCGATTTACGAAAATAGTGCACGTATCGCCCGCAGAAATATCGTACTTGGAATCGCATCCGAACTGGAAAGAACCTTCGGGAGCGAACAGGTCCTGCGTGATGCTGTAGCTCACGAACTTGTCCATTCGGGAGCCTTCTATGGCGACGATGACTTCATCCATGTTATTTGTCATAGACTAACACCTCGCCATTCATAAAAGTCGGATTCTTGACCGCGTTCAGTGCGCAAAGACGCTCCGCCGCCTTGTAGCCCAGGCCGTTGTCCAGGCACACACGATGGAGAGGCGTTTCATGTTGCAACAATACCTTCTTCGTGGTCATGTATTCCATCTTGATTCGCAGAACGGCTTCGCTAAGGGTTGCCGCCTGTTTCTTGAGCCGTTCCGGGCAAATGGCAACCGGGAGAACCGTATTGATGAACTCGCGGACCGTGGCCACGCTGGCTTCCAGATCGGCAGGGGTGACGATATAGGCAGGCTTTGTTTCTGCAACTTCCCTTCCTTCGGCATCGTCGGAAACAACGCTTTCGGCGGCGATAGATTCACCCATCCTTCTTTCGTCGTCGCTGATCTGCTTCGCGGTCTCGTTTGCAAGTGTGGACGCCGCAAGCGTCGCGTATGCCGCATATACAGGAGAACCGGCAAGACCAGCAAGCATTTCGGACATGTTCGCAGCCAGTACAGCCGTAGAGCTCTTGGATTTCGTCGCACGACGGGCAAGACCGGAGAACGAATCGCAGCAACCCTGCAAACTCTCCGTCAGCTTGCCCGAAAGGGTGCCCATGTAGTCAATCGTCGTATTTATCGCATCGATAGGGGCCTTTACTGTGGTAATAACGCCCTGGATCTTGGCCATCGCAGACTGAACGCCAGAGGCAAACGCACGTGCGGCATCGCCAAGGGCACCCCACACATCAAGCAGTGACCAGTCGGAATCTTCGACATCAGGGACCCCGGCCTTCTGCATGTCGTTGGCGATGGACGCCTGCACATCGGCATTCGCTTCCTTCGCCTCTTCGTAGGTCACATCAGTCGGGTCGGTAAAGGCCTGGGTTTCTTCCTGGAGATTCGCTATTTCGAAGTCGAACTGAAACTCCGCATATTTCCTGCGCTTGTCAGAGGCAAAGGAAACATTTTTCGGATATCCATAAAGAATCGTATCGTGATCGGGGTGATACAGCTCTACAGGTTCCGGGAAATACGAAAGGAACCAGTTTCGAAGCGCACTGTAGTTTTTATCGTAGTCTTCGTTAGTGATGATGCACGAAAACCTGAAAACTTCGGGATTTACGCCCATGTCTTCAAGCTCCGCGCCATTCTTGTACGGATAGGTCGTTTCGGCCATGGCGTGGCTGATCTCGTCGCTGATGTTCGTCAGCTTCAAGTTCCACTCACCGAGCGTGCATTCTCTGGGTTCGTTCGCGTCTGCCATTTATCCCATCCCCGGTGTATTCTGCACCTTGACCTTCGCAGGCTTGCCGCCGTCGCTCTGCGCCGTATAGCGGTTGTTCGCCTGGTCCAAATTGATAGTGACATTCAGCTGCTGCATGTATTCCTGGGCAGTCATCACATGGACGCCATTCTTGGCGTTCTCTTCGCGGCGTTCCTTGTTGTCCTTGACGGCCTTCTGCATGTTTTCGCGGGCTTTATTCATTTCCGCCTGGAGTTGCGCCACCTTTTCGTCATTCACATAGAAGAAGCTGTTCAGCTCTTCATTCAAGGCATTGAACGCGTTGTCCCATTCTCTTGCCCAGAACTCGGCCTCGTAGCCATATTTTTCACCGATGACCTTTTGGCCGTTCTCCTGGATTTCCTTGTTTCGGGCCTCCATTTCCTTGTTCGTTTCGTAAAGCTCGACGCAGGCTGCACCGAAGTCGTAAATCTTGCCGACAGCCCAGTCGGTTGCGGCGGCGAGTCCCATCATTCCAATGGGAGAGCGACCGATGGCGTTCAACCCGGCACGTGCCGAGTTGAGCCCCGTGCGGAATCGGCCCATTTCTCGGGCGGTATTCTTGGTTTCGGTTGCAACGGGCGATGTTCTGGTCATCGGGGCGTCGTCGTCCATGTAGTCGGAACCACCGCCGAAACCGCCTCGCATATTGACGACAAAGACCTTCTGGACGGCAGCGGACATCGCAGAAGCACCCGCACCGTTAGCAGCGGCCCCTGCACCGCCCTTCTTGCTCCAGATACCCTTGATATCCATGGCAAGACCGGCAACATCCTTCACGAGCCCGCCAAGCTTGACGGCACCGAGAGCGACTGCGGCAACAGTCATAGCCTTGAAGCCTGCCGTGACAATTCCCTGGTGCTTGGAAAGGTAGTTGAGAGCCGAAGTAAGCGATTCCACAGGACCGGCAAGGTTCGTGTCGGCAAACGTCTCGGCAACAGCCTTCATCTTGCTCACATTGGTCTTGAAATCGTTTGCAGTCTTTTCGAAGCGCTCATCCAATACGTTCGTATTGGTCATGCCTTCCTGGCCACTCTTAGTAATGGCATCGACGGTTTTCCAGCCGTTCTTGTATTCGGAAATGATAGGCTGTAATGCCTTGATAGAGGATGCGCCAAACGTTTTGCCCAATTTCTGGAGGTCCCCATTGGTTTTCTCCATCAGCTGGCGCATAATAAAGTCAAAATCGTTATATTCCTTGTTTTTGTCAAAGACATGGACCCCGATTTTATTCAGGTCCTTCGCCTTCGAAACAAGTTCGCTGAAAAGAGTCGATACGGACGTGGTGAGTTCAGCTTCGCTCTTGATCTGGGCATTCATGACCTGCAAATAGGCCCCAAAACTAGCGAACTGGTCCGCCGTCTTGATGCCGTGAGTCGATGTGGCCGCAAGCAGGGCCTTACCTTCAGCTGCGAACTTTTGCAGGGTGTAGGAACCCTGGTCGCCCTGGATAATCAGTGAATTGAAGAATTTCGCGACTTCATCGGCGGTCAAGCCCATGGTCACTTTTAACGAAGAGGCGACATTTGCCAAATCTTCAACGGATGCCCCGGACGCCTTGGCAGCCTTTGCCAGGATTCCACCCATATCTTCGGCAAAATCAAACTGGCCCGTAATTTCGCCAATTTTAGAGACACCGTTCAGTATTTCATTGGCGGCGACCCCCGTTTCGACAGCCGTCTTATGCAGCGATTCGCGGAACACCTTCGTGTCCGCGTCGCTTTTCTTTGCGGCAAAACCATAGTACATGAGCGCCTCGGAAAGGTCGCCCACGTTCTTGATGGCCATGCCAAGACCGCCGCCAAGAACCAACGAATTGAGAGGCGTGACCATACGGTCGGCAATTCCCTTGATGCTTCCACCGACACGTGCGATGGTCGCCTTGGTCCTTGCCCCGAACGTAGATATGGCGGCATTCGACTGCCTGAGACCCTTCTGGAGATCCGTCGGGTCTGCACCAATCCTCAATGTAACGCTATTATCCGCCAATGGTCTGCCATCCGTCATCTTTGCCCAGGTATCCCTTCATCGCAAAGATGAGGAGCCACTGGGCGTCGTTCAGTTCGATTGCCGGGCAACCAAAGTACGCAGAAGCTTCCACGCTACAGGCAAGCTTAAGACTTTCTTCGGAATCAGGTCCGGCGTTTTTTTTAGCGTATCAACGAGAGCTTCGTAGTCCTTTTCGCTCAAACGGTCCAGGCTCGGGTCGTTTTCGTCGGCAAAGGCGTTGTATTCCGCGCTAATGGCGTTGAGCTCATCGGTAGTGCAGAAGCTACGCAAGTCTTCGGCACTATTGAAAATGGGCTTGTCCGTCTCGGGGTCAAGCAGAATGCGCCACATGCCGTGAACGCATTCCTGTTCCCTGTAGTCCGCCCAGTTATGCGAGCCGATTTCCAGACCGTCCTTCTTGAACTCCTGCTGGTTCTGCACCTTCGAAATTCTGGTCTCGGAAAGCGTAAGAAGACGCATCTTCACCTTGATATCAGGCTTGCCAGGCCATCCGATGATTCTGGAAACCTTGTGGGCGTCCTTAATCATCTCGATGATGGCGGAAGAGTCGTCTTCCCGGATTTTCTGCTTGAAATCGCTCATCGCTATACCTTGCGGCTAGAGGCGAAGAAGTCGAGCTGGTATTCCTTGGCGGTCTTGCCGTCCATCTCGTTCGGGGTGGACTTGAGCAGGTGAACGCCACCGAATACAACCTTCTTGCCGCCCACATAGTTCACGATGACAGTCCAGCCTGCATCGTTCTTGTCCTCTTCGGACACCCAGTCGATATCGGCACCGGATTTCGGAAGATAGGTCAGCGAAAAGCCGTATTTCTTGGGCACCTTGATGGCATCTTCACCATTGAAGTGCTCGACAGTCTGCACGGTCTCGATTTCGTTTTCCTTGAACTTGGAAAAGTCGGTAATCGCGGAGCCGTCCTTGGTGAGAGAAAGCGAAGAAATTCTCATGGTTCACTCCTTACAGGTAAAGGTCGATGGTGGAATAGATCTGGTTCAGGCCAGGCACGACAGGAGCCGGAATCTGGCAAAGCATGCGGCCCGGTTCGTTCGGCGATTCCTGCGTGATGAACTGGTCGGCGTAATCGTCGATGTAGCGCAGGATTGCTTCGGCTTCGAGGGCGTAGGCGATGGCCTTGTTGTCTTCGTTCAGGGCATCGGGCAGAAGCGCATGGATGACCTTGTTCTTGTACTTGGCGCGGTGCATCGCGAGGATGGAGTCGCGGAAGTAGTCGAGCGAGGCGATGACGCCCGTGTCGATGAGCTTGGTGAAGCGGGAACCGCTGTTGTTGCTCTTGGTGGTCACGGCACGCACGATGCAGAGCTGGCTATCTTCTTCGACCAGCGGAATCACACCGCCGTAGAGAAGGATGTCCTGTTCTTCGCCACTCCACTTGTCCTCGACGGCAGGGGTGGCAAGGCCAGGAATGGCCACGCCGTTCATCGGCACGTTCGGCTTAGAGTTGCTGGCAAAAATCGCACCGAGACCAGCCGCGATTTCCCACACGGTAGCGTTGATCTTGGTCTTGACCGCCGCGATATGCAGGCGTTCATAGTTATGCTTGAGTGCTTCGGTCTTGGCGGCAGTAGCCGAAGCCGAGACCATAGCGCAGATGGCACGCTGGCCACGCTGTTCAAGCGGCGCGGCGGCAGCTTCAAGATGCGTCTTGAGGTAGCCGAGGTTCGTTTCGTCATTCACCGGGGAAACGATGATGTGGAAACGTTCAGGGAAGGCGGCGGCAAGGGCAGTCGTAAGGTCAACCGTACCGACACCAGCCGTGGCGCTCACAGCGCCTGCGGTAATGCCAGTCGCTTCGGATGTCACGGACACGTTCAGGCCACCCATAGCAGCGGACACATACGCACCGGCGCACTTTGCAGTGAGAGTGACCTTAGCGGAAGCGGCTTCGGCGGTGACAGGCGCGTCGGGAGTGTTGTTCACTTCGGCGGCAAGGGCCGTGGCGACAGCGGCTGCGGTATCGGTCTTGGCGACACCCACGCTAATCTTCTGGCCGTTAATGATTACGGAAACAATGCCTGCCGCAGTAGCCGTCCCGGAAAGAGTGCTTTCCCAGGTGGCGGCAGAACCCGTCACTGCACCATGGCGGAGCATCGTGATCTGGGCGTACTTCCAGGCCTTCTTCGCGGCCTTGTACATCTGCATGAGCACGGATCCGGCCCCAGCAAAGTCATAAGCCTCGGTCTCGGTGCCGATTTCGGTGGGCTTGTTCACCGGGGTCGTGGACGCCTTGGCGGTGGAAACATCGCCGATAAGCAGCACCTTCTGGATGTTTGCGGGCAGCCCGTTCGGGCCAGCGTAGTAGTTGTAGCCCGTGTAGGAACCCGGAATCATGGTTTCGGGGATATTAGGGGACAGGTTCATTGTTTACCTCTTTGAAAATGACTTCGCCCTGGGCAAATACCTCGTGTTCGGGCGTTTCGCTCTGGAACGTAGAGCTAATGGAGAGCAGTTCCCTGTAGTTTTCTTCGGCGGCTTCGGGCACGACCGAGAACTGCGTCTTAAACTTGATTTCAAACAGCGTCAGGGCAAGGCCAAGATGTTCCGTAGTAGAGACATCGTTCCAGCCGCTAACGGTTAGGGGCTCCATCTGAAGCCCGAGATCGTTACGGTGCAGCTTCTGCACCACATAGGACACCATCGGGTGAATCATCTTCCTGCGCTGTTCCTCGTTCGCAAGGTTCTTCACGATGAGTGTCACCACCACCTCGACGGACTCGGTAATCTTTCCGCCCATTCCTTCCTGCTCGAAGTCGCCCTTGATGACGGCGACCGTAAAGCTCGGGTGTGTGATGGTCTGTAATTCCTTCTGGATATCGACCGCCTTGAAGACCATCTGCGGGACATTTCCGCCTTCAATCAGGTCTTTGACAGCCTTTTCTATCACATAGCAGTTAGTAACGGCAACCGGCTCACTCATAGGGACCTCATAGATTCCATGGTGAACTGCGCGTCACCGGTTTTTGAAACGACCTTGAAACTCGTTTCGGGAATATCTTCTTCCGGGACAATGCCGATGGAAACTTCGCCCTCGGCAATGCCCTTCAGAAGGGATAGAGCGTTCTTGTAACGGAGCTGCATGCCGTCGGAGACATTCAGCTCTGTCACGCGTTCGTACAGGTTGTAGATCGAAAGGTCTACGCAGATGGTACGCAATACACTCGGGATACCCGGAAGCGGCAGCTTGAACCGCTTGCCGATATAGGCATCGATAATATCGCTGCTCTCGGCAATGGCCTTTTCCACGACAGCCACGTTCACGGTGCCCGTGGCATTCGGGTTCGTGTCGTCGGTAATCTCGACCAGGCGGGCTTCGGGAACATGGCCCCGGATATCTTCGAGCGTACAGTAGTTCATCTGTTAGGCAGCCTTGATGACGTTCTTCAGGAGGAAGCCCGCATCCTTGCCCACGACCAGTTCCTTGAGGTAGGAGCCGACCTTGAGCTTCTGGGCACCCTTGAGGCCGATCTTGGTATCGACTTCGTTGGAAGTGACACGTTCGCCGGACTGGGCGGTAAGACCCCACGCCACGCCATCCGTAAGGTTGGAAAGCGGTTCGTAGTAGTGGGCCCAGATATTGCTGCCCCAGCAACGGGCAAGCGTCGGGTTGCGCGGGTTCTTGGTGGTATTCACGCGGGATTCACCCACGAAGATTTCGTCCACTTCGAACAGTTCCGCGACCTGTTCGCGGGTAGCGACGCCACCGGTGAAGTTGCCACTCGGGTAGAGAGCCTTCAGGATGTTTTCGTCGCGGCGAAGCTTTGCCCACACGGCGGCACCCATGCCAAGGCGGTTCGGGCGTGCAAGCGGCTTGTCCAGGTATTCCAGGAGAACATCGACGATGTTGAAACCGGTTGCGCCAATGCCTTCGTTGTCTTCGTAGGTGTGGGAAAGACCGGAGCCATAGTTGGAGGTGTTTTCGACAAGGCCTGCCACGCGCATTTCACGACCGAGCGCAATTCTGTCGGCAAGCGCCTGGAGGTGGGAATTGACAAAGCGGGTCGGGTCGTCAAGCTGGTCGATATCTTCCTGCGGGATGATATCTTCGAGACCGTGTGCGACGCAAAAATCGGACACTTCTTCGCCGGAAAGGTTGATGATGTTCGGTTCGGAAGTACGGCCCACGCGGGTATCCTGCACGGTAAAGCCGTCACCCTTCGTGCGCACGGTGTACTTGAAGTCGAGCTTCTTGCCGTCCAGCTTCTTGATAGGCATCACGTCGTCGGCGATGAGCTTGTTGTTCTTGTACGCGATGACAAGACCGGTCTGCTGTTCGCCAATCGGCAGGATAAGACCCGTGGTGGCGCAGGACACCCCGGCAATCGGGGCAATCGAGTCCACGAGAATCTGCGGGACGCCGCAGGCGGTAAGCGTGTCTGCACCAGCGAAAGCGGCGACAGTGCACACGAGAGCGAGGAGAATGAGCGGGATTTTGGTCATCTTCTTCATGTTGTTCTTCCTTTGTTAAAGTCCTTAGCCACCCTGCCCGGTAGTTTCGCCACCATTACCGCTATCGTTGCCTCCAGCGGATTCCTGGGCAGGTGCGGGCACGTTGAGCGTCACAAGCTTGACGCGGATGAAGTCGCCACTGACACCGGAATCGAGAGCGATACCGCCAATTTCACCGGAAGTAGCTGCGACGGCCTTGCCGTTGGCGTCGGAAGCAAGCTTGTCGCCAAACGTCACGGAGCCGCCAAGTTCAATCTTGGCGATGCCGTCAAACTGGACATCGCAAGGGCGACCTTCAGCGGAATTGATGTCGGTAGAGACACCGAGCACCGCATCGCCAGCGGCAGCGAGTTTTACGTTACCATCCGCAGTGCCAACCTTGGCGAAACGGAAAGCGGGGACCGCATTTTCAGCGGTAAAATTGAGAATGTTTCCCTTCATTCTGGGTTCTCCTTGTTATTTGATACATTCTTCGGCAGCTTCGGCAAAAGTGAGCACACGCCCCTTCGCTTCCTGCTCAGCCTTGTAGGCGGAAATCTTTTCGGCGGCGGACTCTGCCTTCTTGGCCTTGAAAATCTGCGATTCGCCGAACTCCACGATCTTCGGGAGGTTCTTCACCGTCTCTTCGAGCACCGTTGCCGGATTCACACGGTCGTCACCTTCGCCGAAGCAGCCTTCGCCATCGACCGGCAAGTGCTGCAATGCGCCGAAAACCTTCATCAGGCTGTCCTTCATCACCTGATTGCAACGGCCTTCGGCAATGGCGTTGTCCAAAGTCTCGGAGAATGCCGCACCGGCGCGGAGGCGCTGCGCCTGGAGCTTTTCGGCCTTGAGAGTCTCGTTCTCTGCCCGGAGCGCGGCATTCTCTTCGCTCAACCGCGCCGCTTCGCTAGAATTGCCTTCCGGGCCATTGCCGGTCGGCTCGTCGTGAGGGGGCGTTGTAGGCTGAGGATCCTGGCTCCCGGCGACCGGCGAGCCAGAACCGGCTTCTCCTTCCTGATGTTCTTCGTCACCGTCCGTCGGTTCGGTGGTTCCACCAGCCGCCCCATCTTCTTCCGGCTCACCGAAAGAAGAAGGGGTGTCAGCGGTTGCGTCACTCTTTACGGCAGGCTGCTGCCTGGGAAAATCCTCCGCGTCCTTCAAAACGCTTTCAACTTCTTCAAGATCCTTGATGGCGTATTCCGGGAAGACCTTGTCCGCAGCTTCGATGCCTTCCTTTTCGATAAGCTGCTCGCGCTGGCTTCGGAACAGGCGACCAATGCCGCCGAGCTTATACACAAGCGACTCGAATACGGTACGCGGCACCAGGCGGTCCCATGCGAAAGGCTCTGCAAAGACGCTCACGTCCTGCTCTGTAACGCCCTTGTCGGAATCGGCGAACATACCTTCGCCAAAACACAGCGGGGCCATACCCTTCATGGCAGGGCCGACCGCACCGAGAGCGCCCAGGTGTCGCAAACCCTTCTTCAAGTTGCTGTAAACGGCAGCCGAAAGATACTTGAAGCCGCCCTTCTTCACCTCTTCGGCAAAGTCCGGGTCAACATCGTCGAGTTTC
>Ga0326514_10002940_pt1 | contig 10817 bp, 11 predicted proteins | sample 3_2548_0518_D_FD_203653 | JGI IMG/M metagenome (GOLD analysis project Ga0326514, IMG submission 203653) | Bovine rumen microbial communities from UC Davis, California, United States - 3_2548_0518 | ecosystem: Host-associated > Mammals > Digestive system > Stomach > Rumen | place: USA... | reverse complement strand
GACCGATGAATTTCAGAGAGGCGGCTGGTTACCGTTTCCTCCACCCCCTGGAGCAATTTCCTCCACCCCCTGGAGCAATTCGCTCCAGGGGGTGGAGGAAACTGAAAGTTGGCGGTTTGGAAAAATTAATGAGTACCGTTTCGTGTACACAAAACGTAAGACCTAAACAGACAGTTGGCTGATCTGAGCTTTCTACTTACATTACCTACATTTTACTTACATTATACAAAGCGCTGGTTTACAGAAAGTTGTGGCCTAATGTAAGCAATGTAAGTAAAAACTAAACTTTTATATGTATGTAAGAACAGCTTTCTCTATTTGTATGCATCTGTAATGTCCTTGAGGATGGCATCGGGAACCATGCCTGCTATAGGCTGTCCCTGACGGACGCGGCGGCGAATGTCGGTACTTGAGATGTCAAGGAACTCGGCTTCGACAACCCTGACGTTTGCGGGTATGTTGCCGATGTCGCTGCCACGGCGGGGATAGACCACCAGCTGGTAGCGGTTCAAGATGTCGGCAGATCGGTACCAGCGGTGGAAGTTCTGCCAGTTGTCACCGCCAATCATCAGTATAAACTCACGGTCGGGGAAGTCGCGTTCCAGAGCCTGCAGCGTGTTCCATGTGTATGAAGGTCGGGACAGGTGAAACTCATAGTCGCTGGCCAGGATATGAGGCTCGTCAGCCAGCGCCTGCCTTGCCATCTGCAACCGCAGCTGGTCATCAAGCAGGTTGCTCTGGACTTTGAGGGGGTTTTGTGGCGACACCATCAGCCACACCTCGTCCAGTCCGGCTGCTTCACGCAACTGTCTGGCAAGGGCGATGTGTCCGTTGTGGATGGGGTTGAAGGAGCCGCCGAAGATGCCCGTCCTAATCATTGAGGAAGTCTTTGATAATCTGTAGTGCTTCTTGTTTGGCCGTCTCAAGGTCGTCGTTCACAACAACACGGTCGAACTGCGGTGCAAAGGTCAGCTCGTACTCGGCCTTGGCCAGTCGTTCCGCGATAGCCTCCGGTGTGTCAGTGCCGCGCCCCTCTAAGCGGTGGCGCAGTTCCTCGACCGACGGCGGCTGGACGAAGAGACTCAGGGCCTCGTCGCCGTAGTAGCGCTTGATATTCACACCACCCTTTACGTCAACATCGAACACCACGTTCTGACCAGCCTCGCGCTGCCGTTCCACCTGTGCCTTCAGTGTGCCGTAGAAACGGTCGTGGTAAACCTCTTCATATTCCAGGAACTCGCCGTTGGCGATTTTCTCCCGGAAAGCCTCTGGTGTCAGGAAGAAGTATTCCACGCCGTCCCGTTCCGTGCCGCGAGGAGCACGGCTGGTACAGGAAACAGAGAAATACAGCTTCAGCTCCGGGTGCTCCTGCATCAGCCAGTTGACGATGGTCGATTTCCCGCTGCCCGAGGGAGCACTTACTATCAACATCTTGCCTTTCATCGCTATCAATTCGTGTGATTCGTAAATTCGTGAAGTTTGTGGTCTTATAGGGCATTCAGCACCTGTTCCTTGATCTGTTCCAGCTCGTCCTTCATCTGTACCACGATGTTCTGCATCTCGGCCTGGTTTGACTTCGAGCCGGTGGTATTGATTTCGCGGCCCATCTCTTGGGCGATGAAGCCCAGCTTCTTGCCTTGTCCGGCAGGCTCGGCCATTGTCTCACGGAAATAATTCAGGTGGTTGGTCAGTCTCTGCTTCTCCTCGCTGATGTCCAGTTTCTCGATGTAGTAGATCAGCTCCTGCTCCAGTCGGTTCTTGTCGTAATCGACACCAGGAATCTGCTGCAGGCCGTCAGTGATGCGCTGGCGGATTTTCTCTACACGTCCTTTCTCATAAGGTTCAATCTCGGCCAGCAGCTGCTGGATGTTGTCAATCTTCTCGGTGAACTTCTTTTCCAACGCGGCACCCTCCTGCACCCGGAAGTCCACCAGGGCATTCAGTGCCTCCGTCACACCTTGCCGGGCAACCGTCCATTCCTCATCCGAGAGCACCTCCTGTTCTGTTTTCGTCAGTACGTCAGGCATGCGCAGCAGGGTGTAAAACGGATCTTCCGACATGGGGATGCCGGTCTTTGCGGCAATGTCTTTCATCTGCCGGTAGTAGTTGTCCACCAGTGACGCATTGATGGGAGTGGCATCAACGGTGGCATCCTTCTCTATCCACAGACTGAAGTCCACCTTGCCGCGGATGACGGCAGTCGCCACCATCTGTCGTATCTCCATCTCCTTTTCACGGTAGAGCGGTGCGATACGTGTCTGCAAGTCCAGCTGCTTGGAATTCAGTGACTTTACTTCCACATTGATTTTCTTGTCTTTGTACGCCACGACAGCCTTGCCGTAGCCCGTCATTGATTGTATCATATTCTCTTTGTTTCTGTTTTCAGCATGCAAAGGTACGATTATGTGTGGAAAAAACCAAATAATGACGTTAATTTCTGATAAATATACCGCTATTGGCAGAAAAAAGCGTACCTTTGCACCTTAAAAACAAAATAGAGAACAGAAAAAGAATATGGCTTGCATACTGCATATTGACACCAGTACAGACATCTGTTCGGTTGCCGTGAGCGAGGACTCGCACGTCATTTTCGAACAGGTGGACCGCACGGGGCCAAATCATGCCGAACAACTGGGTACTTTCGTTGACGAGGCTTTGTCGTTCACCGATAATCATGCCATTCCGTTCGACGCAGTGGCAGTGAGCGGAGGCCCGGGGTCTTATACTGGACTGCGCATCGGCGTATCGATGGCAAAGGGCGTCTGCTATGCCCGCAACCTGAAACTCGTCAGCGTACCGACGCTGGAACTGCTGTGCGTGCCGGTTTTGCTGCGTGAACTGGTCGAGGAGGATGCCCTGCTGTGCCCGATGATTGACGCCCGGCGCATGGAGGTTTATGCCGGTATCTACGACCGGGCACTGCGTGAGGTCCGTCCCGTCGGTGCCGACATTGTCGATGCCGAGATTTACAGACAGTGGCTTGACCGACAGCCCGTTTACTTCTTCGGCAGCGGTGCCAGGAAGTGTATGGACGCCATCAGCCATCCCAATGCCCACTATATTGACGGCATCGAGCCGTTGGCGAAGTGGATGCAGCCGCTGGCCGAGCGTCGTCTGTTCAACGGCCAGACGGAGGATGTGGCATACTATGTGCCTTTCTATCTGAAGGACTTCGTGGCCAAGATGCCAAAGAAATTACTGTGAGAATATGAATATAGAAGGATTAGACTACAACACTGGGCGCGAGAAACTGCTCATGCCAGAGTACGGACGGGAAATCCAGAAAATGGTTGATCACGCCGTCAGCCTGCCTACAAAGGAGGAACGGCTGAGGTGTGCCAAGACCATTGTCAGGATGATGCTGACCAAGGTGCCGCAGATACGTGACAATGCCGGCTACGAGCAGACGCTGTGGGATCACCTCTACCTGATGTCGGACAGACAGTTAGACATCGACTGGCCCTACGACGTGAGCGGCGCAGAGAAGATTCATTCAAAGCCAGCCCCCATCCCCCTGCCGCAGAACCGCATCAGGCTGCGCCACTACGGGAAGCTCGTAGAGGAACTATTAGAGAAACTGAAGACAATGCCCGAGGGCGAAGTCCGCGACGAACTGGCACGCCAGACGGCAAACCAGATGAAGCGTGACCTGCTGACCTGGGGACACGGTTCAGCCGACGACGAGAAGGTGGCCGACGACATGGCCCGGCTGACCGACGGTGTCATCCAGCTCGACCTCGGCTCGTTCAAATTCGAAAAGGTGACTGCTATTGCCAACGACGAAGGCAAGAAAGGCCGTCGCAAGAAATAGGACTACATGGCATCATTCCAGATAGAGGGCGGTCACCTGCTTAAAGGTACCATTACGCCGCAGGGTGCGAAGAACGAGGCACTGCAGGTCATCAGTGCCACGCTGCTGACCAGCGAGGAGGTGACCATCAGTAATATTCCTGACATCCGCGACGTGAACAACCTCATCCAGTTGCTCAAGGATATTGGGGTGAAGGTTTGTGGGAGTCAGGGAACACTGACTTTCCAGGCCGACAGTCTCAACCTGGAGTACCTGCAAAGCGATGAGTTCGTCCGCAAGTGTGCTGCCCTGCGCGGCTCTGTGCTGATGATCGGACCACTGCTGGCCCGTATGGGCAAGGCGGTCATCACCAAGCCTGGTGGCGACAAGATAGGGCGCCGCCGTCTGGACACCCATTTCTTGGGCTTCAAGTACCTCGGAGCAAAGTTCTGCCATATCGAGGACCGTAATATCTACGAGATTGGTGCCAAGCGCCTGAAGGGTACCTACATGCTGCTTGACGAAGCCTCGGTCACAGGAACTGCCAACATTGTCATGGCCGCCGTCATGGCCGAGGGTACGACCACCATCTATAACGCTGCCTGCGAACCTTACATCCAGCAGCTCTGTCACATGCTGAACCACATGGGTGCCAATATCAGCGGCATCGGCTCAAACCTCCTGACGATTGTCGGTGTCCGTGAACTGCACGGTACGCAGCACCGTCTGCTGCCCGACATGATTGAGGTAGGGTCGTTCATAGGCATGGCCGCGATGTGTGGCGACGGCATTCGTATCAAAGATGTTTCGGTGAAGGACCTCGGTATCATTCCCGATGCTTTCCGCCGGTTGGGCGTGAAAATCGAGATTGACGGTGACGACCTTTTCATTCCACGTCAGAAGCACTATGTCGTAGATTCGTTCATCGACGGCACTATCATGACACTCTCTGACGCGCCGTGGCCGGGACTGACACCCGACCTGCTCTCTGTGCTCATCGTGGTGGCCACCCAGGCCCGTGGCTCAGTGCTGTTCCACCAGAAGATGTTCGAAAGCCGTCTGTTCTTTGTTGACAAGCTCATCGACATGGGTGCCCAGATTATTCTCTGCGACCCCCATCGTGCCGTCGTCGTCGGTCACGACCGCAAGTTGACGCTCCGTGCCCAGCGCATGTCGAGCCCCGACATCCGTGCTGGCATTGCCCTGCTCATCGCGGCCATGAGTGCCAACGGCACCAGCCTCATCAGCAACATTGAGCAGATAGACCGTGGCTACGAGAACATTGAGGGCCGCCTGAACGCCCTTGGGGCCAAAATAGAGCGATTATGATCTCCTTGCCCTCCCCATCAGCCCATTAGTCCCATCAGCCCCATGATAAAGAACGAAGAAGTTTACAAGATAGGCCGCCTCGGCAAAGCCCACGGTGTAAAAGGCGAAGTGTCGCTGCAGTTTGACGACGACATCTTCGACCGTGTGGATGCCGACTACCTGATTCTCGACATTGACGGCATTCTGGTGCCATTCTTTATGGAGGAATACCGCTTTCGCTCTGATACAGTGGCACTGGTGAAGTTCGAGGATGTCAACACCCAGCAGCGTGCAGCTGAACTGACGGGCTGTAATGTCTATTTCCCTCGTGCCCTGGCTGACGAGGCCGATGACTCGCCCAGCCTTTCCTCCTTAGTGGGCTTCGACATCGTTGAGGCCGAAGGCGGGAATACGGTAGGACGTATAGCCGCCATTGACGACACGACCGCTAACCTGCTTTTCGAACTGGAGGACGGACGGCTGATTCCGGCCAATGATGACCTGATACACGACATCGACGTGGCACACCAGGTTATCAAGATGGACATCCCTGAAGGATTGTTAGAATTATGAAGAAAAGACAAATAGCCATACTCGGCTCTACGGGGTCGATAGGCACCCAGGCCCTCGAAGTGATTGAGGAGCATTCCGACCTCTATGAGGTCTATTGCCTGACAGCCAACAACAAGGTTGAGCTGCTGGCCGAGCAGGCACATAAGTACAAGCCTGCCGCCGTCGTCATTGCCAACGAGGCACGCTACGACGAGTTGCGTCGTCTGATGGACGACCTGCCTGACGTGAAGGTCTATGCCGGTCCGCAGGCCCTTGACGACATTGTTGAGGCTGGTCCCATCGACATGGTGCTCACGGCAATGGTCGGCTTTGCCGGCCTCAGCCCCACCATCCACGCCATCAAGGCCAAGAAGGCCATCGCCTTAGCCAACAAGGAGACGCTGGTGGTGGCCGGCGAACTGATACTCCAGTTAGCCCAGCAGTATCACACGCCTATCCTGCCCGTCGATAGCGAGCACTCGGCCATCTTCCAGTCGTTGGTCGGCGAGGATGAGAACCCGATAGAGAAAATCCTGCTGACGGCCTCGGGCGGTCCCTTCCGCACGAAGTCGATGGAGGAGATTGCCCACGTAACAAAGGCCGACGCCCTGCGCCATCCGACGTGGGATATGGGGGCGAAGATTACCATCGACTCAGCATCGATGATGAACAAGGGCTTCGAGGTCATCGAGGCCAAGTGGCTCTTCGGTGTCGATGCCAAGCAGATACAGGTGCTCGTCCATCCGCAGAGCATCGTCCACAGTGCCGTCCAGTTTCAGGACGGCAGCGTCAAGGCGCAACTCGGCGTGCCCGACATGCGGCTGCCCATCCAGTACGCCTTCTCCTTCCCCCGCCGTCTGCCACTCAGCAGCGAGCGGCTCGACCTGTTCAAGCATCCGCTGGAGTTCTTCGAACCCGACCTGAAGAAGTTCCGCTGCTTAGCGATGGCCTACGAAGCCCTCGACCGCGGCGGCAACATGCCATGCATCGTCAATGCTGCCAACGAGATTGTCAACCGTGCATTCCTGGAAGACCGCTGCGCCTTCCTACAGATGGGCGACATCATTGCCGAGACCATGCAGCGCTGTACGTTCGACAAGAATCCCACCTACGAGACTTATATTGCGACCGATGCCGAGGCACGGCGCATTGCAACCGAACTCCTGAAAAGTAAATAGTAAATCCGTAAATAGTAAATAAACCGATGGACATTTTTCTGATAAGACTGTTCCAGTTCCTGCTGGCTATCTCGCTGCTGGTACTGCTACATGAGCTTGGCCACTTTACTTTTGCCAAGCTTTTCAAGGTGCGTGTCACGCGCTTCTACTTATTTTTCAACCCCAAGTTCCATATTGCCAGCACCTACGACACATGGGTGCGCCGTCTGTTCGGTATGAAACCTACCGTAGTGCCATCCAAGAAAGACGCTGACGGTAATGAACAGAAGGAGTACGTCGGCACCGAGTACGGCCTGGGCTGGCTGCCACTCGGCGGCTACTGCGCCATCGACGGCATGATTGACGAGACCAACCAGAAGCTCTCTGAGGAGACTCATCCCTGGGAGTTCCGCACGAAGCCCGTCTGGCAGCGCCTGCTCATTATGATCGGCGGTGTGCTGGTGAACTTCCTGCTGGCCCTGTTCATCTACGCGATGATCCTGTTCCACTGGGGCGATACCTACATCCCCGTGAAGAACATGACGAAGGGTATGAAGTTCAACACAGAGGCCAAGTCATACGGCTTCAAGGACGGCGATATATTAATAGGTACGGAGAAGGGCGAGTTCAAGGAGTTCTCAGCCGACCTCTACCGCGACATCAGCGAGGCACACCGTGTTGACCTGATTCGTGACGGCAAGCAGATGAGCCTCACGTTGCCCGGTGACATCAATCTGCTGGGTATGCTGAAGGCTGACCCGTCGTTTGTCCGTCCCCTCATCCCTGCTGAAATCGACAGCGTCATGGCCGATACACCCGCTGCCGCCATCGGCCTGCAGAAGGGCGACCGCATCCTTGCCATCAATGGCTCCCCCGTTGACTCCTACAACGAGTTCTCTGACCAGATAGCCCGCCTTAGCGATGTCCTGGCCGTAGCCAAGACCAGAGAGGACAGTATGAAAGTGCGTCAGGTGACCCTCGTCATCGACCGCTCATCCGCCACCCCAAGCGTGTCCAGCGGTCTTCCCGCCGGAACAGACACCATTGCCGCCACCCTCACTGAAGACCTGAAGATGGGCTTTTTCGTAAAGACCATCGCCGCCATCTACGAGCCCGTCACCATTGAGTACGGCTTCTTCGAAAGTCTGCCCGCCGGTGTCAAGTACGGCTGGAATGTGCTGGCCGGTTATGTCAACGACATGAAATACGTGTTCTCTTCCGACGGAGCCAAGTCATTAGGCGGTTTCGGAACCATCGGCAGCCTGTTCCCGCCCGTTTGGGACTGGTACCTGTTCTGGAAGATGACGGCGTTCCTGAGCATCATCCTCGCCTTCATGAACATCCTGCCCATCCCCGCCCTTGACGGCGGTCATGTGCTGTTCCTCGTCTATGAGATGATTACCCGTCGCAAACCGTCGGATCAGTTCATGATCCGTGCCGAGTACGTCGGCTTTGGCATCCTTGTCCTGCTGATGGTTATGGCCAATCTCAACGACATCCTGCGCTGGCTGGGCTATATGTAAGACTTATGGGGCTCATGAGACTTATGAGGCTCATGGGTTCAGCGACTGGTATAGAAATCGGTGATGCGCCTGATGGCGCGGTCACAGACGGGGCAGAAGTGTTCTGCCTCGTTTGTTTTCATGCGGCAGTTCTCTGACGGGCGCCAGACGCCCTTCGACTGGTAGCCACCGCCCTCGAAGAGTCCCACGCGGCCTGTGGGGTCTGGCAGCATGTCGGCCCACTTGTGCTCGAAATCCACCTTCGTCGTCAGGTTAGGCTCCCACGGCTCCGTGTCGGCTGGGTAGGAGTTCTCGTAGGCGTCATCGTAGTAGTACTCGTCGCCCAGTCCGCCGTAGCTGTGGCCGAACTCGTGGACGAGCACCTGGCGGAATGTCGGGTGGCCGGTAGTGGAGACGAGCACCTGGTTGTAGATGCCTCCTCCGCCGTAGATACTGCTGTTAACCAGCACGATGACATGCTCGAAGGGCACGCCCGACAGCACGTCGTAGAGCCGGTGGATGTCCTGCGTCATCAGGTAGCGGTCGCTATAGAAGGTGTCGTAGTGGGTGGCGACGGGCGTGCGGCTCCACTGGTGTTTGCGGGGCACGCTGGCCCCTTCGTCGAGCGATGTCGGGGCAACGGCCACAACGTTGAAGCGGTTCTTCAGCGTTGTGAACGGCTCGTGGGCGAACAGCGCATCGACGGCCCGCTGACAGTCGTCATAGAACTTGTCGGTCTCGTCGGCCGTATAGCCTTCGGCCACGATGGCCAGATCAATGCAGCGGGTGAGGTCGGGCACGCTGTCGGGCGTCCAGATGTAGCGGTGGGGGATGCCGTTGTCGCCGATGGGGCGGATGAGTATGTCGGAGGGGTCGATGGTGTGAGTCAGTTGACCCACCACCTGACGGTGGAAGTTGGTGAGGGTGACGGTGATATCTACCGGCTTTTTGGGGAAGGGCACGTTGTAGCTTGTCTCGAAAGCCTTCTGCACCTTGGTGGCCTCCTCGGTGGACTGCCACTCCTGGAAGAGGGTTGAGAAGGTGTGGACGAAGAGCAGCTCACCCGTAGCGTGGTCTCTCAGCCTGATTTGTCCGTTGCCCAAGAGCGGCATCTCGGTCAATCGGCTTTTGCGTCCAGCCCACTGTGGAGTGGCGTACGCCTGCTCGAAGAAGATGTGCTGTTCGGTGTTGTTACCAGCAAAGATATAGTCTAAGCGCAGTGTGCGGTCTTCAAAATATTCACCGAACTGCTGAGCGCAAACAAAGCCCACCCCCAGAAGGAGGCAGGCTGTCAGAATGAGAGTCTTTTTCATTGTCTTTATTTGGTGAAGTCAAAGCCTATGCGTACGCCATCGTAGCTCTTGCTGATCTCACCCACGGCCTGGACGGTCTGGTTGCCGCTCAAGGCAGCCATCGTCTGCAGGATGTTCAGCAGCTTAGAGCTTTCAAACAGCAGGGCGATGCCGGTGTAGTTGCGTTTGGCGTAGCAGTTGATGTTCAGCAGCAGACTCTGCAGCGTCACCTTGCACGTGGCTTCGTCGTAGGTCCAGTTGCCGCTGAGCGGGGTGCCTTTGAAGGTGGCCGAATAGGTACCGTCCTGTTTGAAGGTGATGGTAGTGTTTTGGCTGGTGATGCCTATCTGCTGGTAGTAGGGCAGCACCTTCTCCTTGATCTGTGTAGCAGCCACCTCACCGCCGGCCTTGGCCAGCAGGTTCTCGCTGGTGAAGGCACAGCCCGGGCCACTGTAACTCCATGAGCCGTAAAGGTCGGCTGCCGACACCTTCTGTGCACCGATGACACTGATAATCACGTTGCCGATAGTACCGCCCTGCAGGATGCTACCGAGGATACTGCCGGTGGAACCTGCGGTCTGGCCTGTCAAGCCGCAGCCGGCCACCAGCACGGTGACAGCTGCCAGGATGATTGCTTTTACTTTCTTCATTTTCCTTTAGTTTTAGATGTTATTGTTATGAGGTAGATTGTCAGTCTTTGAACTCTAAGCTCAGCTGTCCGTCGCCCAGCAGGTTGTAGCTCATGCGATGGTAGGGTGTCGTGCCGTACTGGCGGATGGCCTCGCGGTGCTTCTTGGTGGGATAGCCCTTGTTGCTCTTCCAGTCGTACTGCGGGAATTCCTCTGCCAGCTGGTTCATATAGTCGTCGCGGTAGGTCTTGGCCAGGATGGACGCCGCTGCGATGGCCATGTACTTGCCGTCGCCCTTGACGATAGTCGTATGGGGCAGGTCCCGGTATTTCTTAAAGCGGTTGCCATCGACAATGACGGCCTCCGGGCGCACTGTCAGCTGGTCAAGGGCACGGTGCATGGCCAGAATGGAGGCATTCAGGATGTTGATTTTGTCTATCTCCGCCGGTGTGACGACACCCACGGCCCATGCCACGGCATCGCGCTTGATGATATCGCGCAGCTCGTAGCGCCGCTTCTCGGTCAGCTGCTTGGAGTCATTCAGCAGCGCGTTCTCGTAGCCGTCGGGCAGGATAACGGCAGCAGCA
>Ga0326514_10002939_pt1 | contig 10819 bp, 14 predicted proteins | sample 3_2548_0518_D_FD_203653 | JGI IMG/M metagenome (GOLD analysis project Ga0326514, IMG submission 203653) | Bovine rumen microbial communities from UC Davis, California, United States - 3_2548_0518 | ecosystem: Host-associated > Mammals > Digestive system > Stomach > Rumen | place: USA... | reverse complement strand
CATCATGATATTGATGGTGGCACCGACGGAAGAGATATCCAGGAAGATCTTTGCGCCGCGCAGATGCTCTGCCTGAATCGTATAACAGCCTTTTTCATATTCCACGGAAGCGCCGAGTGCTTCAAACCCCTTGATGTGCAGATCGATCGGACGCGGTCCGAGATAACAGCCGCCCGGCATCTTCATGCGGACATAGCCGTATTTGCCCAGCAGTGCTCCCATAAAATAATAGGAAGCACGCAGTTTGGTAATGACCTCCACATCGAGATCAACATTCTTCATGTTTGTCGGATCGATAATGAGATGTTCTGCTTTCTCTGTCACATCACAGTTCAGCAGCCGCAGGATCTGACTCAGAGAGTTTACATCTGCAATCTGCGGAACACCGCTGATCGTAACCGGACCGCCGGCCAGCACCGCTGCCGGAATCAGCGCAACGGTTGCGTTTTTGGAACCGGATACCTTCACTTCGCCATTCAGACGATGTCCGCCTTCAATTTTTATAATCTCTCTCATCTCAGCCCTCCCCGAGTATGTAATCTGTCATTTGTTCTGCGCACGATACCAGCTTGTCTGCTCTGGTCTGATCCTGATGGAACCGGTCATCCTTTCGGGCAATGACCAGCATGCCTGCCCGTTTGCCGGACTCAATGCCCAGGGCACTGTCCTCATAAACCACACAGTCTTCCGGCTTCACGCCCAGTTTTTCTGCCGCAAGCAGATAGATCATCGGATCCGGTTTCGGATGTTCAATTTCCTCCGAAGAGATCACGTAGTCAAAGCAGGCATCGATCCCCATCTTCTCCAGACTGTCATGGATGACTCTGACGGAGCTGCTCGAACAGCAGGCTGTTTTCAGCCCGTGTTCTTTCAGCCGCCTTAGAGACTCCGGTATGTCCCGGAACATCGCCGCTTCATAATCGAGAGGATGTTTCTGAAGATTGCTGATCCAGGCCTGTTCAATCTGCCTGCCGGTATATTCGCGGTCCAGAAGATTACACAGAATCTTCCAGGTTCCGCTTGAGGTAGTTCCGACCACCCGATAAAGTGCTTCTTCTGGTCCTTTGTAGCCAAGCGAACGCATCACTGTAATCGTATTGTCCATATAAAAGCGTTCACTGTCGTAAAGAATGCCGTCCATGTCAAACAATACTGCTTTTTTCATCGCGCTACCCGTGGCTTATTTTACTTGATTCAGACCGTAAATCCAACAGATGACAGAAAAAGAGCTTCCCCGCAAAGAGAAGCTCTGTCCGATTACCGATTAAGCCTTGTTGTCAGAACCGAATGCCTTGATCAGTTCAACGGTCTTGGCAATGATTGCCTCAGCTCCCGGTTTCAGGAGTTTACGCGGATCATAGCCCTTTCCTTCCAGATCCTTGCCTGCTTCGATGTACTTGCGTGTTGCGTCAGCGAATACAAGCTGGAGTTCTGTGTTGACGTTGATCTTGGAGACGCCCATGGAGATCGCCTTGGATGTCTGATCAAACGGGATGCCGGAACCGCCGTGGAGAACGAGCGGTTTGCCGTTTACTGCCTTGTTGATCTCATCGAGACGTTCGAAGTTGAGACCAGCCCAGTTTTCCGGATACTTGCCATGGATGTTGCCGATACCTGCAGCGAGGAAATCTACGCCCAGTTCAGCAACAGCTGCGCACTCTTTCGGATCAGCGAGTTCGCCATTGGAAGTAACGCCGTCTTCTGTGCCGCCGATACCGCCGACTTCGCACTCAACGGAAACGCCCTTGGAATGAGCAAGTGCGATGATCTCCTTGGACTTTTCCATGTTCTCTTCGAAATCGAAGTGAGAACCATCGAACATAACGGATGTGAAGCCAGCTTCGATGCATGCCTTAGCGCCTTCATAGGTGCCATGGTCGAGATGCAGAGCAACAGGTACTGTAATGCCCATGGAATCGTGGAGATCTCTGACAAGATCAACGACCATCTTGTAGCCGCCCATATACTTGGCAGCTCCTTCAGAAGCCTGGATCATGACCGGAGCCTTTGCCTGCTCAGCAGCAGCGAGAATGCTCTTTGTCCATTCCAGATTATTGGTGTTAAATGCGCCAATCGCATAGTGACCTTCATGAGCCTTGCGGATCATTTCGGTTGCAGAAACCATTACCATAACGAATTATTCCTCCTTATGTGTCATTAGGTGATTTCATTCTAAACCCATTTACAGGCAATGAAAAGAAAAAAGAAGGCCGCGGCAGCCTTCAATTTCTCAGTATTCGTCTTCGCCTTTCGGAAGATCAAGGACATCTCCATCCTCAAATTCTTCACTGATATCGTCTTCGTCGATATCCGGTTCCGTTTCAGCAGAAACCTCCTTGTAGCTTCTGCGGCTCCGGAGATCCCATTTGTTTCCTTTCAATGCTGCAAAACGGCGATCTTCCATCAGATCAGCATAGAACTGGCGTTTCTTACGGCTCAGTTTCTCCTCCGGGATCTTCATTGACTTGGCAACTTCAGCCCAGAGTTTCGGAAACTCCATCTCCTTCTTCCGTTTCAGCATGATATTGTACGCGGCATCCGTCATGGTCAGCTTTGTACTCATCATAATACTGTTCCCTCCTCATACAGTAATTGAAAACGCTTATATTATCAGCGTTTTCCTGACACAATCACTATATATACGAAACTTTCAAACTGCTGTCAATACATTTTTCATCAACATTCACGCAGGGCTTCATACCAGCGGACGGAACTCATAATCAAGGGCAATATGACTCAGAATCTCCCCGTTCTGAAGGATCTGATACTCTACAGATACGCTTGTTTCCGTGCGCCGATAGGCAAGCAGCTGGGCATCGCAGAACATGGTTCCGTACGGAGTCTTTATTTCTGCCGCACCCGGATGACGGGTATCCAGATGGATCTCACTTCTGGTATCTCCCTCATGGATCAGCGTAATTTCTCCATCCCCAAGAATGATGCGGTCACTGCCCTGAAACGGAGGGCATTCACGGCAGGACAGCACTTTCCCGTCAAACGTTCCGGCACCGTCACTCAGCACACTCCGGGTATGTTCCAGAAGATCCTGATGAATCGCACGCACTGCCACCCGGGTCATTTGAGAAACTCCCGGATTTCCTTCGGAAAATAGATGCGGTCATCCCGAAGGGGTTTGCCTTTCACCAGACTTGCGACGATATTGGACGCTTCCGAAAGCTCCTTGATCTCTCCGCCATGGATCCGGACACGGATGGCATTGCCGGCCGAAACCTGATAGGGAATATAGACCTGCTGACCGACATCATCATTCGCAAGATAGTATTCCGGATCATAGCCATGCTGCTTCAGAGCCCGTTTTACCTTACGGGTATTGGCGGGACTGGCTTCCATATAGTCAAACAGCCTCCGGTCCAGCAGACGGCGGGCCAGATCTGCCGTGATCTTATCCTTCGAGTGGGTCAGCACTTCAAATGCGTAGTTGCACGCATATTCATCCAGTGCGTAATACTCTTTCAATGACAGCTTTTTCCCTTCAATCAGCGGTCTGAACTCCGGGATGGACTTCGGCATTCTTCCCTCTTCATTCAGATCCCGAAGGCGGCGAAACAGTTTTCTCAGCATGCATTCAAAACTGCGGGCACCCGGATGATAGTAAATCTGCCAGTAGCTGTGATAACGCGCCATCACATAATTCTCAATTGCGTAAACGCCGCTCTCCTTGATGACCAGCATATCCCCGCTGACCCGCAGTGTGCGCATGATGCGCTCCAGGTCAAAATGTCCGTACGTTGTTCCGGTGAAGTAGGAATCCCGCAGCAGATAATCCATGCGGTCTGCGTCAAGCTGGCCGCTGATCAGCTGCGGCAGCAGCAGATTCTTGGAACGATGCCGGATGACATCCGCCACATCGCGTGCCATTCCTTCCCCGGCTTCCTCCAGAATGGAAGAGATCTCCGGGTCTTCTTCGATAATCCGGCACGTATAGGTTTCATGCGATTCCCCGAGCACTTCCTCAAACGCATGCGAAAACGGTCCGTGTCCCACATCATGCAGCAGGCCTGCTGCCATGACCGTCAGTTTCTCCCGTTCGGTCAGGGCGGAGGCAATATCCGGCACTTCCGTAACCATACGCCGCACAATCTCATAAACGCCGAGCGAATGCGAAAAACGGGTGTGATCCGCCGTATGGTATACCATAAACGCACCGCCCAGCTGACGGATTCTGCGCATCCGCTGAACCCATGCGGAATTGATCAGCTTCCAGATCATTTCATATTCCACACGGATATGGGAATGGACCGGATCCCGCAGCACCTTGACTTCATCTGTCTTCAGAAACATAACTACGCTCCGGTTTTCTCCAGCAGTACAACTGCCTGTGCAAGGACACCTTCTCCCCGGCCGACAAAGCCCATGCCTTCTCCGCGTGTGGCTTTGACGCTGATATTGGCAATATCGGTATGCAGCGCTCTCGCAAAGTTCTCCCGCATTGCCTGAATATGCGGCGCCATTTTCGGCTTTTCGATCAGGATCAGACTGTCAACATTGCCGATCTGATAACCCTTCTCCTCCATCATGCGGCCAACTTCCCGCAGAATGACCTGAGAATCAGCGCCTTCCCATTTCGGGTCGGTATCCGGAAACCATTTCCCCAGATCGCCCAGAGCCAGTGCGCCGAGAATCGCTTCCGCAACCGCATGGGTCAGCGCATCCGCATCACTGTGGCCAAGCAGGCCTTTTTCAAATGGTATTTCCACTCCGCCAAGAATGAGTTTTCTTCCTTCACATAACCGATGAATATCCGTTGACTGACCGATTCGCATAGTAAAGATCTCCTTTTTTATTTCTTTTATCATAGCATCCCGATTCTCAATCCTCTTCACAGATTCCGCACTCCCGGAACCGGAGCACAGTGGTTGTAAACGTTTCCAATTTTCGCTAAAATGAGACACATGAAGAAGAATATGCCGCTTCCCGCTTATGTCAAATCAACCATCCGTGCTTTAAATGACGCCGGCTATGAAGCCTATGTCGTCGGCGGCGCCGTACGCAGCTGGCTGCTGGGAACGGAGGCCCATGATCACGACATCACGACCAATGCGACACCCGCGGAAGTCAAAGCCGTATTCAAAGATAAAAAAACAGTCGACACCGGGATCAGACACGGAACCGTTACGGTTGTTGACCGGAAAATACCGATTGAAATCACTACCTACCGCACTGAAACAGGCTATACCGATCATCGCCATCCGGATCAGGTCCTCTATACCCGTTCGCTGGAAGAAGACTGTGCCCGCAGAGATTTCACCATCAATGCGCTGTGCTATCACCCGAAGGAAGGCATCCGCGATTTCTTCGGCGGCGTGCAGGATCTGCAGAATTTTGTCATACGCTGTGTCGGTGATCCGGCCAAGCGGTTTGATGAAGATGCCCTCCGGATCCTGAGAGCCGTGCGGTTTGCGGCTCAGCTTGGCTTTGCGATTGAAGATGCGACCCGCAAAGCACTGGAGGAAGGCATGCCTACGCTGCACTATGTTTCACAGGAGCGCATTACTTCTGAACTGATCAAGACCGTCGGCGCACCTTATTTCAAATCCGTTCTGAAAGAATACCGGCCTCTGTTTATTCTGCTGATTCCCGAGCTGCAGGAGCTTTCAGCCGGCAGATGGGAAGGCATCCTGATGGATATCTCCCGCAGTCCAAGTGATCCGGCTGTACGCATGGCATTACTGCTGGACGGACTGAATGATACCGCCCGCAGTGACGAGATCCTGCGCCGGCTCAAGTACTCCAACAATGACCGCTATGCGGTCACCAACCTTCTGGAAAACAAGAATCTGCCACTGGAAACCCGCATTGACATGCGCAAAGCACTGAATCATCTGACCGTCCCGGTTTCCCAGTATTTCGATTTCCGATGCGCCAGAGACACCCGTCTCTGCCGTGGGGACCTGGATGCACGCTACCAGCAGATCCTTGCGGACAAGGACTGTTACTCCTTTAAGCAGCTGGAAGTCACCGGCAAGGATTTCAAAGCCCTGAATCTGAAAGGTCCTCAGATCTCCGCTGCGATGAACGCCTGTCTTCTGGCCGTCATGGAGGAGCGGATTCCAAATACCAGAGATGCCATACTGCAGTATCTGAAACAGATGTATTCTTAATACAACAGCAGGCCGGATTACCCGGCCTGTATTGTTTTTTTATAGTTTGTGGAACTGCTCTACATCAAGCACAAAGATTGTTGCGCCGCCGACCTGGACTTCAACCGGGAAGGACGCATAACGGCCGATGTCATAGCTTGCCGTGGAAGGAACGATCTCTGTACGGCGTTTGGATTCACTGCCGATGATCTCAATGCAGTGATCAACCAGTTCGTCTGCAGTACCTACAATCATGGTTGTATTTCCTGCCCGCAGAAAGCCACCGGTTGTCGCCAGCCGCGTTACGGAAAAGTTTTCCTTGGTTAATGCTGCGCTGACAGATGACGCATCGTCGTTGGATACAATTGCCAGAATTAGTTTCATGAATTGGCACCTCCATCTATTTTATTGTAAGTATCCTGAAATGCCCCGATCCAATGACTCGGACCGGTTCATCCTTATTTCAAAATTATAGTACAGGGCGGATAAGAATTGAACTGTAAACCCATGCACCGCACTTCTTTCTCACCCATGTGCAAGTGTATTCCAGGTCATGCCGTCATCATAGCTGCAGATCACTTCCGGATTGCCGGTTTCTGCATTTCTGGTCATCGCGTACAGCCGGTTTTCGTTCGATGTCTGCAGGCTGTAGACAATGTAGGCATGTCCGTCCCGGATCATTTCATCCATGACGGATAACGAATTCCCCCGCTCCACCTCATAACTGATTTCTTCATAACTGCAGAGCGTATCAAAGTAATACTGTTCAAAGAACGGCACTTCTTCGGAGTCAAATTTCGTATAGGGTGTTATATCTACAACACCCATGTGATACTCCGTGCGAAGATGACAGGGCACTGCCCGCAGACCGGTATACATAAATCCATCCGTGTCTCCGTCCGCGAAGTGCCTTACATATTCGATTCTTCCGACCGGATCAACCGAATCACCGTCTTCCACATAGATAAACGGTTTCGCAGCAGTCTCTTCCAGCCAGGTTTCTGTAATTTCACCGGCATACCAGTTATAGCGCCCCACCTTCACATCCGTATCCTTTGCGGGCAGCACCAGATACACATTGTCAGCAGTCGTTCCGCGGTCTCCGTAAATAATCCGCGAGGAATCCACTGCTGCCGCAATGGACAGCTCCGGGATTCCGGATGCACGCTTCAGAATGGCATCCAGACTGTTTGTTTCGGAAATCACACCCAGCAGCCCGATTTCAAGATCGGCGCGTTCCGACAGCTCCGCCTGATACTGTTCCAGCAGCTCTGCGTCATTGGCATGAGGGTCTGCTTCCGCTGTCGGTTCCGGTGTTGGCTGAACTTGGGCTGCCGGTTCCGGTGCTGCTTTCCCGCACGCTGTAAGCAGAAAAACACTTAAAAGTAACGTCCATGATCGTTTCATATTATTCCCGCACTCTTTCTGGTTCCATCATAGCAGAATGCAGAGAAAAAGCGGCGCAAACTCCTGCACCGCTTCAGAATCACGATGATTTACCGGATCAGACATTAAAGCGGAAGAATACGATATCGCCGTCTTTCATGACATACTCTTTTCCTTCAATCCGCAGTTTGCCATGTTCTTTTAAAGCAGCCTCTGTCTTGTATTCCATAATGTCTTCATAGCTGTAGACTTCTGCTTTGATAAATCCTTTTTCAAAGTCCGTGTGAATGATTCCCGCACACTGCGGCGCCTTCATTCCTTCCCGGAAGGTCCATGCCCGGTTTTCCGGTTCCCCGACGGTGAAGAACGTCCGCAGGCCAAGCAGATGATAGGCCGCCTGGATAATCTGATCCAGACCGGCTGTACGGATGCCAAGCTCTTCCAGGAACGCCGCTTTCTCTTCCTTATCCATTCCGGAAAGCTCCTCTTCCATGCGTGCCGAAATGGCAATGCATTCACTGTGCTCGGATTCCGCAAATTCCTTCACCTTGCGGTAATACGCACTCTGATCCGGATCGCTGACTTCATCTTCACTCATATTTGCGACATAGATGACCGGCTTGGCAGTCAGCAGGGAATAGTTCTTCAGCAGTTCTGTTTCGCTCTCGCTGAGATCCAGAAGACGAACCGGTGTTCCGTTCAGCAATGCCTCCTTGAATTTCTGCAGCGCATTGTTTTCTTCCACGGCGCCCTTTTCCTTGGTCTGTGCTTTTCGCAGCACTTTTCCAATCCGGTTTTCAACGGTATCAAGATCTGCCATGCACAGTTCCAGGTTGATTTCCTCAATATCCCGGATCGGATCTACCGATCCCTCTACATGCTCGATATTCGGATCTTCAAAACAGCGCACGACATGAATAATCGCGTTGGTCTCACGGATGTTGGCGAGGAACTGGTTGCCGAGTCCCTCTCCTTTTGAAGCACCTTTTACCAGACCGGCAATATCCGTAAATTCAAAGGTCGTATAGATTACTTTCTTCGGGTGAAACAGTTCCACCAGATTATCCATCCGCTCATCCGGCACTTCGACGACACCGACATTCGGTGCGATCGTCGCAAACGGGTAATTTTCTGCCAGTACCTGGCTGTTCGTAATTGCGTTAAACAGTGTCGACTTTCCGACATTCGGAAGGCCTACGATTCCTGCAGTTAAAGCCATAGTTTTATCTCCTTCTCAGCCTGTGACGGTTTCCGCATCCGCTGCCGGTGCTTTCTCCACCACACGTTTCAGTTTGCGTTCAAATTCATGACGCGGAAACATGATTACCGCTCCGCATCCCTGACACTTGATCTTGATATCCGCTCCCATCCGGATCACCTTCCAGATTCTGGATTTCCGGCAGGGATGTTCCTTCTTCATCTCTACGATGTCATTCAGATCATAATCCGGTACGATCATACATTCCTCTCATACGCCGTCAGCGTATTCTCCAGCAGCATCGTGATCGTCATCGGCCCGACTCCTTTCGGAACCGGTGTGATATAAGCTGCCTTTTCGCTTACCGAATCAAAGTCAAGATCTCCGCACAGATGTCCGTCCACAACATGATTAATGCCGACATCAATCACATAAGCACCTTCTTTGACATACTCTGCCGTAAAGAACTTCGGTTCTCCGATTGCGGCAATCAGAATATCTGCCTTTGAAGTGATCTCCGCCAGATTCCGGGTTTTGGAATGGCAGACGGTAACCGTTGCGTTGGCATTCTGCAGCAGCCGGGCAACAGGTGTTCCCACCAGTTTGGATCGGCCGACAACGACCGCTGTCTTTCCTTCAATCTCGCAGTTCATCCGCCGCAGCAGTTCCATCACACCTAACGGTGTGCAGGGCACAAAGCACGGCTCATTCAGATAGAAATTTCCGATGTTGAGCGGATGCAGACCGTCTACATCCTTGTTCGGATCAATCGTCAGGATGGCTTCATTCTCATTCAGTCCCTTTGGGAGAGGCAGCTGAAGCAGTATTCCATCAATTCCGGGATCTTCGTTCATCCTGGTGATTTCCGCTTTCAGTGCATTCATCGTGATATCTGCAGGAAGATCCACTTCCTTTGCGAGCATGCCGATGGAGTCACAGGCCTTTGCCTTCCCCTTCACATAAGACTGTGATGCCGGGTTGTCTCCGACCAGAATCACGCCCAGACAGGGGATGCGCTTTCCTGCTTCCTGATACTGCTGAATCCGTTCCTTCATTTCCTGCCGGAGTTCCGCCGCTGCTTCACTTCCGTATATTACTGTTGCCATGGATTACCTCCTTTGAATCAAGAATGATCGTCACCGGTCCGTCATTCAGAAGCCGGACTTTCATATCCGCCGCAAAGATGCCTTCTTCCACCGTAAGACCCGCATCTCTCAGCACCTGATTAAAATACTGATACAGACGGCTGGCATGTGCCGGATCACCGGCATTGACAAAGCTCGGCCGGTTTCCTTTATGACAGTCCGCATACAGCGTAAACTGCGAAATCGAAAGAATGGAGCCGCCGACATCTTCAATCGACCGGTTCATCTTTCCGTTTTCATCTTCAAAGATGCGAAGTCTGCGGATCTTATCTGCCATGGCAGCGGTGAGTGCTTCATCATCTTCATTGCAGAAGCCTGCCAGAATCAGAAAACCGGTCCCAATGGAACCGTGCACTTTCCCTTCAATCGTTACCGATGCTTCGCTGACTCGCTGTATCACTGCTTTCATATCCTACCAAGTATAGCATTCGGACCTCCCTTTTCCTACCTTTCTCAAAGGTTTTCCAGGGATGTCTCGAAGCTGCTCATTCCGGGCTGTTTTTACTCTCGATGAACCATTTATCCTTTTCCAGAAACAGAAAGCGTCTCTGATGCCGGATCTCAACTTCGTACCGTTTTCCGACTCCGCCGGCAGCGCTCATCATGGGGCGGGGACCCGACAGGATTCGGTCAATCACAAAGATTTCGGTTGATCCGTTGTTCTCCCACAGGATCGCCTCCGGATGAATCACTCCGTTTTTGTCCCACCGGACATTCACATTCACATATTTCTTATACATAACTGCACCTGTATTGCCTCATCGATACGCATCAAAAAAGACTCAGCTGTTCATACGCCTCCGGAAACTCCCCGAGATACCGGAAGACATCTGCTGTCTCATGCAGGATTCCGTTCGCTTCGCAAAACCCGTGAAACAGACGCATCAGTGTTCCGGCATGCGGGCTTGGAAGCTCATAGGCATTGCCGTAAGTTCGTATGTAGTCCTGTTTCAGCCCGGGAAAAAACCGGTCCAGCGCCGCATAGTAGT
>Ga0326514_10002938_pt1 | contig 10819 bp, 15 predicted proteins | sample 3_2548_0518_D_FD_203653 | JGI IMG/M metagenome (GOLD analysis project Ga0326514, IMG submission 203653) | Bovine rumen microbial communities from UC Davis, California, United States - 3_2548_0518 | ecosystem: Host-associated > Mammals > Digestive system > Stomach > Rumen | place: USA... | reverse complement strand
CGCAGAAAGATAAAATCACGCGTAACCGACCTCGCGATCAGCGAACCCGACGCGGAGGATGTCTTAATGCTCGCCGATGAAGTCAGGAGATTTTCAAAGCCCGTTACCTCAACGGCTCAAAAATATCTTGACGAATACAATCAGCCCGTCAGGCGAATAAGCACAGGCTTTGAACTGCTCGACAGAAAGCTCGGCGGAGGTTTTATCTGCGGTTCCGTCGCGACGATCGGAGCGCGGCCGTCAACAGGCAAAACAACCTTTGCAATCAATATAGCGACTCGCGACCCGGGCAAAAAGGTTTTATTCGTCAGCCTTGAAATGTCGGCGCGAATGATTTACGACAGGATAATTTCAGATAAGGCAAACGTCAATTATGATGACAGCATTGCCCACTTGATTAAATTCGATACGGTAAAAGCCGTTTTGGACGATTACAAAAATTTAACCATTGTCGATGATGTCACGAACGTTGAAAATATCGCGGAGCTGATTCATTCGCTTAAGCCCGATTTAACCGTTATCGACTTTGTTCAGATTGTCACGACCTCAAAAGCTAAGTTTGACAACAACCGCCAGCGCATTGATTATATTTCGCGGACGCTCAAAACCGCCGCCAAGCAGACAGGCGCTCAGATAATAATTCTGTCGCAAATCACAAGGGCAGGCAAGGACAAGCCCACAATGAGCGATTTAAAGGAATCGGGCGGATTGGAGCAGGACAGCGATTATATAATTTTGCTGTACCGTGAGTACGTCAACGACAAAAGCAATCCCGGGCTTGACTCAAAAGAAACCATCGTGACGCTCGACAAAAACAAATTTGGAAGCTGCGGAGAGTTCGATATGGACTTTAACGGGCAAAAGCAGCGGTTTACCGAAGCAACGGACGCGGTCGTCAGACCGTCAAACGAGGCAGAGTATGACGAAACAGACGACTTACCGTTTTGAATTATGCAGAAGGTGCAAGCGCAAATTCCACCCGTTTAGCATTAAACTCTGCCCGAGGTTTAATAAATACATCTGCTTCTGGTGCTGTAAAAAATGCCCGTATGTAAAAAACCGGGACGGAATGTGGATTTGTGAGGGAAAGGAGAAAACAAATGCCTGAATATAAATTTGACGAGGGATGTATGAATCCAGTTTACAATCCGTTTGATAAGCCGAAATGCAAAGATAATCACGCTCATATCAAAGCGTTGATTCTTGTGCAGGCGGATGTAGTTTCTTCAGTGCTTACCGACAGAGAAAAGCTTATTGTCAATCTTTGCGTATGCAAAAATCTGCGTAAAAAAGTTGTGGCAAATATGCTTGATGTAAACCCGTCAACCATAACGCGTGTACTCGACAAAGCATTGTTGAAATTAAGAAAAATACTCAGCTTTTGCGACAAGGCAATTACATACTACGAGAGGGGAATAACAGAATGATTTTAGCATTAATCATAGGAATGTTCGTCGGCGCGTTCATCGGCGCCGGGATAATGGCGATTCTAAGGGTTGCCGGAGAGGAGGATGATTGCGAATGAGAGAGATTTTATTCAGAGGTAAGCGACTTGACAACGGCGAGTGGGTGTATGGTAACTTAAACTATGGTACTATAGAAATCAAATCTATAAAAGACAGCTATTATATATCAGATTTTGACGTCACTCCCTTGGATAAAAAATTCTATTTCGTTATCCCCAAAACCGTTGGACAATACACAGGCTTGACCGACAAGAACGGCAAGAAGATTTTTGAGGGGGATATATTGCAGGTAAAACAACACGGAAAAACGGGAGTGAGGACTTGTGCTATTTATTTTGGGGAGTATATAGATGCTGATAATGTTTTAGAGGGCTATCATTGTATTGGGTTTTACTTAAAAGTGGATGACGAATGTTGCTCGATTGGGGCGTTATTGGATAGTGATTTTGAATTTGAAATCATCGGCAACATCCACGACAATCCCGAGCTGTTGGAGGTGGAAGAATGAGCCTGATTATCAAGGGTATGAGCTTGCCAAAGCACTCAGCGGTTAACGGAGAAAAGGACACCGCGTATAGGTGTGTCGTTCTCGCCCATCCCGACAATACTGTTGAATTGGTTATAGATACGGAGTTCGCAAGCGTATATGATAACGGTCACAACATTCAGCGTTATTCCCTCACTGAAATCCCCACACCTCACGGCAGACTGATTGATTGCGAAAGTGATTTTTTCCCGACTGCATTTAGGCACAATTTAACTGATTATGCAAAAGGGTGGAATACCTGCTTGAGAAGTGTGCTCTTATCACCAACAATCATCGAAGCGGAGGTGAGCGAGTAATGGCAACTGAAAAATTAAAACCTTGCCCGTTTTGTGGAGGAAACGGATTTGCTTTTCGAGAAAAGCACGGCTTGTTATGGAATAGAGCTTGCACATGGACAGTGAGCTGTTGTGACTGTGTAGCAGAAATGAGATTTTTCCCAACACAAGAGTTAGCAATAGAATACTGGAACAGGAGGGTTAATAATGGCAAGTTGTAAAGAGTGCTTATACGGTGATGTTTGCTTTACTGTTTTAGACAATATGCAATGTCAACACTTTAAAGACCGCTCCCGATTTGTGGAAGTGTCCTGCAAAGTCGGTGACAGAGTTTATTACATTGCGAACGTTAACGGCAAGGACAAAATAAACAGCGCGGTTGTGCAGAAGGTTACAATTCATTTTGAAAATAAGGTTGGTTATGATTGCGGAATAGGCGAAATAGGCTTTTCAAATCATTCAATCGGCAAGCGAGTTTTTTTAACCAAAGAGCAAGCCGAACAAGCACTTGCAAAGCAAAATCGACCTGATAATACTCCACAATAGCCTAAATTTAGCCCCTAACAGCGTTTTAACACGTTGGTAATGAAATTATATACCTACGGAGAAAAATGCGATACAGGGCGAATTTAAGGGAAATAAAGATATTTTGAGAAAGGAGATAAAAGTGAAAATCAAAGATGTGATAAAAGAAAATCTTGATTTTGAGTACAAAGTCAATCTTGCGGAAACATTAATGGTAACGGCGTCAATTTTGGTATGGAGTGCGCAACATTTGTTGCTTACCGAAAATTCTGTTATAAAACTCAACGGCGAAACCATTGGCGAAGAAACAAAAGAAAATGTAACCATATTAGATATACAAAAGGTACTCATTGGCAACGATTTTTTGCGCAGCTCTATATTAGCTGCTCAAATGTGCGGTTTTATGAATTGGTTTCTTGAAATTGACGTTGACAGTATAGACGAAGAAGATTATGACGGGTGGAGCGACTCAAACTATATTACCGACAAATATAACGAATACGCAAAATTAAAAAACGAAGGCAAACTTTAATTGTAATTCAATTCCGCTCAGTTGAACAATAAAAATCCATTCATTCAATTTTTAACCGTGCAATAACCTCGGAGCGGCGAGGTCAGAAACGAGGTGATTATATGAAGTAATCACAAACACCCCCTTGCCGAGCTGCACTACAATTTAATGACAGCTTTTTACTTCTTTTCACAAACACACAATTTGCGGCTTGGCGAGGGGGATTCTATTACAAAAACAAATACCCCGATGTTTTCTATTAACGGAGATAATTAAATGACACTTAAGGAAGTTAAAATCATAGACAAGGAGATTCACAGGCTTCAATCGCGGCTTGGCGTTCTCGAGAGCGAGGTTTGTTCAACCACGCCGAAGCTCAGCGAAGCTCCGTCCGGCTCAGGCTCGGGCGATAAAATCGGGCGAGCGGTTGCGGAAATTGCAGACCTTAACACCGAGATTCAGGCTTTGCGCTTTAGGCGTGATTCGGCGGTTAATAAGCTCAATTTGCAGAAATATGAGGATAACTGTCTTTATATGCGGTTAAAACGCGGTATGAGCTGGGCGCAAATTGCGGTTAAGGTCAGCTCAACGCCCGACAGCATAAAAAAGATGTGTTACCGATATATTTGGTAAGTTGTCCCGTTGTCCCTTTTAAGGCGTTATAATATAAAATAGAGATAACGCAAAATAGTAGTCTTTTCACATCCTTCTTTGATGTATTCATACAAAAAGCAGAACCGTCTAAATATGGGCGGTTTTGTTTTTAATTTTTTTAATTTTAGGAAGGTGGCAATAGTGCTCAACAAAAAGCAGAAAAAGTGCGCTGAGCTTATGTGTTTAGGCACTTTGTCGCAGGTAGAAATAGCAAGGGTGCTTAAAATTACAGAGCAAACAATTTGTAACTGGAAAAAAGACGATGAATTTTTGCAGGAAATAAGCAAAAACGCACAGCAAAAAATAATTCGAATAGTTCCGAAAGCGATTAACAAATTAAATGCCCTGCTTGATTCAGAAAATGAATCTATACAGCTAAATGCGATTAAAGATATTCTTGACCGCGCAGGACTTAAAGCACAGAGCGATGTAAAAATTAACGCGAATATAACATCCGAAAAGCTCGCAGACGTTGTTAAACAAATTGGCGGTGAAGGGCTTGCCGAGTAAATTCCCATTATCACAAAAATACATTGATTTTATAAACTCAACAAACGCAACAGCCGAATTTCTCGAAGGTACAACAGCTTCGGGAAAAACAACGGTGGGCGCGGGCGTTAAGTTTATGATAATGGTATCAGCGAGTGCAAAGAAGCTTCACGTCATTGCCGCAAAAACAACGGGCAAAGCCGAAGAGACTATTATTCAGCAGGATAACGGGATCCTCGATCTGCACAAAAATGCAAAATATTACGGAAACGGTGACAAGGACTATAAACTTCCACACATTAAATTTGAGAATAAAATAATTTATATCCTCGGTTACGATAACCGCGACAAATGGCAAATGGTTCTCGGCGCTCAGTTCGGGTGCGTATTTATTGATGAAATAAACACAGCGGATATTGAGTTTGTGCGTGAGATGTCAACCAGAAATGATTATCTTATGGCGACGCTCAATCCCGATGACCCAAATCTTCCGGTGTACAAGGAGTTTGTAAACCGGAGCAGGCCATATGAAAAATACAAAAATGATATTCCAAAGTCAATACAAGCAGAGCTTAAGGAAAAACCCGTGCCCGGTTGGCGGTACTGGTTTTTTTCTTTTGAGGATAACCTGAGCTTAACCGCCGAGGATATTGAGAAGAAGAAAGCCGCTGCGCCAAAAGGTACAAAGCTTTACAAAAATAAAATTAAAGGCGAGCGCGGCAAAGCCGCAGGCTTGGTATTTCCGAATTTTGACAGCAAAAAGCACGTTAAAACCGAACAATGGGCGCTTCAATTCCTGACGAACGACAGAAGAGCAGAGCGGTTTATTCAGTTTACAAGCGGACTTGACACCGCGTACTCACAGAAATCACCCGATACATTTGTATTGACGTTCTCGGGGATAACCTCCGGCGGCAAGCATATTCAGCTTGAAGAACGCGTTTATAACAACACAGAACGCGCAAAGAAGGGCTTAGATCCTATCGCGCCGAGCGACCTTGCGCCGTTGTATACGAAATTCCTTGATGAATGTTCGGACAAATGGGGATTGTCGCGCTACGGGTATGTAGACAGCGCGGATCAGGCAACGCTTACGGAGCTTTATAAATACAAACGGCAAAAGGGCGTTATATACACTTTTACTCCGGCGTGGAAACAGTTAAAAATAATTGACCGAATCAAGCTTGTAACGGGCTGGATTCAGTCGGGACATTGGTACATTCTGAACAACTGCGCCGATACAATAAGCGAATTTGAAAATTATTCCTGGGATGAAAAGCAAGACAACACGCCCGAGGACAGAAACGACCATTGTATTAACTCCAATCAATACGGCTGGATTCCGTACAAGGGCAAGATAGGAGGCGGCGGAGATAATAATCGAAGCAATCAGAAAGAAAATGCGCAAGTTTCTTGAAATTGAGCCGGCAGACGTCCGCACGGTTAAAATCAAGGAGCTATATTCCTTTGAGGGCAACTGCGCTAAAAACAGAATTTGGTACAGAGGCAAGCCAAATCAGCTTGTTGATTTTTACAGAGAAACAAGGGCAGACTCAACGCTGTTTTGGGCGGCGCCGATGACTAAAGGGCTTGAAATCCGCAAGCTTCATACGGGCGTACCGGGGCTTGTTATTGACGTTATCACTCAAATCGTGATGAACGATTTTAACGGAATTGAATTCTCGGAAAGCAACGAACACAAAGAAACTTGGGAAAGCGTCGCTAAAGACAATGAATTTGAGGAGCTGCTAAAATCCGCGATTAAAGAAACCGCGATAGTCGGTGACGGTGCGTGGAAAATTTCCTTTGATAAAGAAATTTCCAAAACAGCTATTTTGGAGTTTTATCCTGCCGAGCGCGTGGAGTTTGTTTATAAACGCGGCAGGCTCAGAGAGGTAAAATTCAGAACCGAATACAAGCACAGGAACAAATCCTATTGGTTTATCGAAAGTTACGGCTACGGCTATGTTAACTACAGTTTGGAGAACGACGAGGGAAAAGAGTTAGAGCTTGACTTTTTACCCGATACCGAGTGGGCTAAGGGCTTAAACGTAACATTTGACGACAGCGTGATATGGGCTGTTCCAATGAAGTTTGAAAACTCAGAACAATTCAAAGGGCGCGGCAAAAGTCTTATTGACAGCAAGGACAGCGCAGGAGACGCGCTCGATGAGAGTTTCAGTCAGTGGATGGACGCAACAAGAGCGGCAAGACCTAAGCAGTATATTCCGCAGAGGCTTGTGCCGTTTGACAGCAATACCTTAATGCCTCAAAAGCCTAACCCGTTTGACAACCGTTTTATAGCAATCGGCGACGATATGGGCGAGGGCTCGGCGGCAAAAATAACCGTTGATTCTCCCGAAATCAGGCACGAAGCGTATTTATCGGCGTACATAACCGCGCTTGACCTTTATTTGCAGGGAATAATCTCCCCCAGCACGCTTGGTATTGACGTAAAAAAACTTGATAACGCCGAGGCACAGCGTGAGAAAGAAAAAACCACCCTTTACACCCGACAGAATTTTGTCGAGATGGTGCAGAAGGTTTTACCCAAACTTGTCTATGCGGTTATCAACGCAATCAGCCTTATGAATAAAAACGGCGTTGTAACTCAGGCGGCAATCGGCGAGGTTAAAGCAAAATTCGGCGAGTACGCAAACCCGAGCTTTGAAAGTATGGTTGAAACAATCGGCAAGGCGCGTACAAGCGGAACGATGTCCATTGAAGCAGGAGTCGATGAAATGTACGGCGACAGCAAGAGCGAGGAATGGAAGGAAAAGGAAGTCAGCAGGATTAAGCAGGAAAACGGTATTGCCGAAATTGAAGAAACCTATGAAATTGACGACTACACGCCCGTTGAGGACTTTAACTGATGGCTGATTATGATATTATCGGCGCTCTGAAAAGCATTGAAAACAATCTGCTCGACAGTATGATTCGCAATTTCAAGCGCCACAGAGCCGAGGAAACCGCCGAAGGATATAATTGGACGGCTTGGCAAGTTGAACAGCTCAATGCCCTGCGTGAGTATTCGGAGCGCAACCGTCTTAAATATCCGGGGCAGTTTGACGAAATAAATCAAAAGCTTGATGAATTAATTGAAATGACAGCTCAGGAAGGCGAGACGGCTGTCGAGTATCAAATTTTGTCAGCTTTACGGCAGGGCGCGACATACGCGAAAACCGCCGCAAATACGGTGCAGGGCGCTTTTTTTAAGTTAAACGATAGAAAGCTTGACGCATTAATAAAATCGACACACGCCGATTTTGAAAAAGCAGAATATGCGGTTTTACGCCGAGCCGACGATATTTACCGCCGGACAATCTTCAATGCTCAGGTTTACGCTAACACAGGCGCAGGCTCATACGCGCAGGCGGTTGATATGGCAGTTAGAGATTTTATGCGAGCCGGGCTTAATTGCGTTGAATACAAAAACGGCGCGCGTCATACTCTTTCAGACTATGCGGAAATGGCTATCCGAACCGCAAACAAACGCGCAAACCTTATGGGCGAAGGCAACAAGCGAGCCGAGTGGGGAATAACAACGGTTGTTATAAATCACCGTTACGGCGCTTGTAAGCTATGCGCGCCGTATGTTGGCAAGGTTTTTATAGACGATGTTTACAGCGGCGGTAAAAAGACGGACGGCAATTATCCGCTTTTATCTACTGCGATTGACAACGGCTTATTTCATCCGAATTGCAAAGACGGCTTGTCAACGTGGTTTGAGGGCATTTCTCGCGTTAAAGCGGTTACGCCCGAGGAAGAAGCCGAAATGAACAGGCGTGAAAAGCTCGAACAGCAGAAGAATTATTATAACAATCAGGCTGAGAAAAACAGCAGAATATCAGAATACAGCCTTGATGAAAATAATAAAAAACTATATGGCAAGCGTGCGGAGCAATTCCGTATAAAAGCCGAACAAGTAATTTTATAAGGAGGTGATATTGTGGCAGAGGTAAAAGCAATTAAAGATTTTTTTGATAGGCAGAACGATATGAAACTCAGAAAAAAAGGAGAAGTTTTCAAAGCCGAGACTGACAGGGCAAAAGCTCTTGAAGCAAGCGGATTCGTAAAGTCTGTAGAAAAGAAGAAGGCAAAAGAAACAGAAGAAAATAAAGCATAAGCGTTTTGCGTTCGTGATATGCTCCCTTTATGGAAGACAGTGAAATAAAAAATCACTGTTAACTATGAAGGGAGCATTGTTATGTCCAGAAAAGGTAAAATTAAACCTGAAATAAAAATACAGATTGCAGAAGAGTGTTTAGAAGGAAGAATAAGCAAAAGTGAAGCAGCAAAACAAATAGGAGTAGATTCTGAAAGTGTTCAACGTTGGATATCAATCTATCGAACAGAAGGCAGTTATGGCTTGTTCGAACAAAAACAAGACCGTGTTTACAGTGAAGAAACAAAATCAAAAGCTGTAACCGATTATCTTTCTGGGGTCGGCAGTCTAAGAGAAATATGTGAAAAATACAAAATTCGTTCAGATACTCAACTCAGATACTGGATAAAGGTGTATAATAGCGGTAGAGACTTCAAATGTAAGATGAGTGGAGGCAGCCGCATGAAGAACACCAGAAAGACAACACAGGAAGAACGAATCGAAATAGCCAAGGATTGTATCGCCAATGGACACAACTATGGAGAGACAGCTTTAAAGTATCAAGTCAGCTATCAACAAGTATATACTTGGGTGAAAAAGTTTAGCGAACTTGGAGAAGCGGGACTTGAAGATCGTAGAGGAAAGCGTACAGCTCAACAGCAACCCCGCACTGAGGAAGAAGAACTGAAGATTAAGGTAGCTCAACTTGAACACGAGCTGTATATGACCAGAATGGAGCGTGACCTGTTAAAAAAATTAGAGGAAGTAGAGAGGAGAGATGCCTATCGCAAGTAAGACAGGAAAATTTCTACGTTGCGATTAAGGAATCAGGTTATCCGATTGAATCTGCTTGCTCTGTTTTGAATGTATCTCGTTCCGCTTACTATGAATGGAATAGCGGAAAGAAATCACAAAGGCAGCAAGAAAACGAATTAATAGCTGAAAAGCTTGAAGAAATGCATATGGAAAGTCCCGACAAAGGTTATCGTAGACTTCGTGATGACTTGGAAGTATATCACAATATCCCTGTCAACGACAAACGGGTTCTGCGTATATGCCGCAAAAAAAGAATAAAATCCACAATTAAGTACAAAAACAATGGTTGTACTCGACAGGCAAGTAATCCTCAGTACATAGCTGAGAATCTGTTAAACCGTGAGTTCCATGCTGACAAGCCCAACGAAAAGTGGCTTACAGATGTAACTGAATTCAAATGGTATGAAGGTGTTGAAGTTCACAAAGTTTATCTTATCAAGTAGAATTAGATTGGAGATAGGAGTTATATGATAGGCAGTTGGCTAATTCGGGTCTAAAATAGCCGAAATTATTCTAAAGCAGGTGAAAGGGCTGACGTCGTTGAACGACGTTTGCCCAATCACAGCAGCCGGCAACGCCGACTGCAATGCGGTTTTTGAATCTTTAGAGTAAAACGCTTTTTTTAGAAAAAACGCTTTTTTGAAACGCTGTAATTCAAAGATTTCCGATGTTAATGCGGTTTGTACAGACGTTTTGAAAAACGCTTTGAAAAAGGAGGAAATAACATGGCTGATAATAATACTGACGACGAAACAAAATACAAAAATACGGTATGGTTGAAACAATCCACTATTGATGCAGTTAGGATAATGTATAAGAAAGATGATTGCCGAACAAAAAGTGAGTTTATTGAACGAGCCATTATGTTTTATATCGGATTTATTTCGTCAAATTATAATCCGACTTATCTCCCGACGATAATCACTTCAACTATCAAGTCAATTGTAAGAGATAGTAATAAACAACTTGAAAGAGTAGTGTTCAAGCTCGCTGTTGAACTCGCTATGACTATGAATATTGTAGCTTCAGATCGAAATTTGAGCGAAAGCTTTTTGCGTGAGTTACGAAAGAATTGCAGAGAAGAAGTGAAAGAAGTACATGGGGATTTTACTTTCAACGACGCGTATGATTGGCAGAATAATAGATAAAAACTATGGCGAAACTGATAACCAAGTTCAAGTATTTAAAACCGAATCGAAAGAAAAGCGTCGGTAATTATGCTCGATATATAGCAACTCGTGAAGGAGTTGAAAAGATAGATGATTCAAAAAAATATGCTCCCGCAACGAAGAAACAACAGGAACTTATTGAAAAATTAGTCACAGATTTTCCCGATTCAAAAGATTTTTTTGAGTACAAGGATTATCTTGTTTCAAAGAATATCGAGTCGGCATCTGAATTTATTTCTCGCGTGATGGAAGATTATTCCTA
>Ga0326514_10002936_pt1 | contig 10821 bp, 7 predicted proteins | sample 3_2548_0518_D_FD_203653 | JGI IMG/M metagenome (GOLD analysis project Ga0326514, IMG submission 203653) | Bovine rumen microbial communities from UC Davis, California, United States - 3_2548_0518 | ecosystem: Host-associated > Mammals > Digestive system > Stomach > Rumen | place: USA: California... | reverse complement strand
GCTTTAGCGGCGGCCTGTAAAAACAATTGCGGTTGACGGACTATTTCATGCATCTTGAGATGCCGCAAGTAAGAGGCCCTTCTAGGGCCTGTGCATGCCACCAGTTTTACTGGTGGTCATGACTTTTTCTACAGCAGATATTTGATGATCAGCAGCACGACCACTCCGGGGGCGCCGAAGAAACCTGCTACCAGAGCGTTGATCCAGTTCAGATCCAGTTCGATCCCGATGATGCCTCCTACGATATTGACCAAAAAAAGGATCACAAACCCGGTCACGGCATTCAAAAGCAGCTTCAGGATCCATTTGAGGGACGAACCGAGTATCTTGAAAAACAGGAGCAGAAATATTACGGCTATGACCGCGACAATGATCACGGCACCGGATACAGGTTCCATGTTGATCACACCTTTCTTTGAAGATTATACCACAAGTTGTGGTCAATAGAACCAACGAAAGCATCTGCAATAAAATATGTTACTATGTAAAAAAACCAGTTTAATTTTGCATGTAACTGGTCTATAATAGCAAAGATACAAGTTATGTGTCATTTGCTTTAGAATTATGTTTTAGGGAGGCTAAATAATATGGTTGCGCAAATTTTAGCCGGCATTATTTTTGTCAGTATGTTTGTGCTGATTGTGATTGATAAGATTCCGAGACACATCATCACATTGTCCAGTGCACTGCTCGTCATCGTGTTTGTTTTTCTCCTGTGTATGAGAGATTCTGCAGCTGTCTGGCGGTCATTGAATCTGGGTGCGTTTACGCATCTCGGTTTCTGGTACGGAGCGGAAGAAGGGAGCACCGGTGTCAACTGGGCTACCATTACCTTCATTCTCGGTATGATGATCATGGTGGAAGGTCTAGGACTGTCCGGATTTTTCCGCTGGCTATGCCTTACACTGGCAAAACTCGTTCATTACCGCATCGTTCCGCTTCTTGTGAGCTTTATGATCATGTCCGGCGTGCTGGCCATGTTTATCGACAGCATCACTGTTGTGCTGTTTCTGGCAACGGTCACCGTCGAACTGTCTCAGTTGCTGAAGTTTGATCCTGTGCCGATGATCATGACGGAGATTTTCTGTGCCAACCTCGGCGGTTCCGCTACCATGTGCGGCGATCCTCCCAATATCATCGTCGGAACATCTTTCGGACTGACGTTCGGAGACTTTCTCACCAATACCGGTGTGATCGCACTGATCTGTATGGTCTTCACGGTGCTGTACTTCCTTCTTGTTTTCGGAAGAAAGATGAAGAAGAATGAAGTGCATGCTTCTGAGATCAGCTGCCCGGATCCCAATTCCGTCGTGGAACACTGGCCCGCATTTTATATGTGCCTTGGTGTTTTCCTGATCACGATAGTCCTTCTGGTAACACACGCAAGCACTGGTCTTTCGGTAGCGACCATCGGTGTCCTTTCGGCAGTGATGACGATCCTGGTCATTCTGATCACCTTCCGCGGAGAAGGTGTAAAGAAGATCTTCAAGGGGATCGACTATCATACACTCCTGTTCTTTGTCGGACTCTTTGTGACCGTTTCCGGACTGGAGGAGACCGGCGTTCTGGAACTGATCGCCAATCTCATTGAGGATATTACCGGCGGAAATATCGCGATGGTCATCACGATCATCCTTGTTATGTCGGCCATGTTCAGTGCACTGGTGGACAACATTCCGTTTGCTGCAACGATGATCCCGGTGGTCCGTTCGCTGGCTGCACAGGGACTGGATCTTCATATGATGGCATGGGCATTGTCCATGGGAACCGACCTCGGCGGCAACGCCACTCCTATCGGAGCATCCGCCAACGTGGTGGGAACCTCTGTTTCCGCCAAAAGCGGTCATCCCATTACCTGGGGCAGATACTGCAAGGTTGCGGTGCCGGGAACCATCATGGTGGTTGGCATCTCCCTTGTCTGCCTGTTGCTGAGAGTTATCTGATTCTCCATATCAAAGAATACAATATGCACCGTATACGGCAATCTGCCGTATACGGTGCATATTTGCTTGTCGGGAAAGAGAGCCATTGCTTGAATTTTCATTTTTGATGAGATATACTATATAGACTGAGTTATTATGTTAATTAACCACAATATCTTGTGATGAAGAGGTTTTATCGAATATGGCAAAAAGAACCCCGGAATATGACAACAACAGTATCTCCCAGCTGAAGGGTGCCGACCGAGTCCGAAAAAGACCCGGTGTTATTTTCGGTTCCGACGGGCTGGACGGATGTCAGCATTCCGTGTTTGAGATCCTGTCCAACTCCATTGACGAAGCCAGAGAGGGACACGGCAATCTGATCACGCTGACACGCTACGAGGATCTTTCCATTGAATGTGAGGATTTCGGACGCGGCTGCCCCATGGACTGGAATGAAAATGAGAAACGATTCAACTGGGAACTGGTTTTCTGCGAATTATATGCCGGAGGCAAATACCGCAATAACGAAGGGGAGAACTACGAATACTCTCTCGGTCTCAACGGACTGGGTTCCTGTGCAACACAGTATGCATCGGAATATATGGATGTTACGGTGTGGCGTGATGGAAACCGTTACGATCTTCACTTTAAAAAGGGCAAGGTCTGCGGTAAAAAGGGGAAGGAACTGACGATAGAACCGGCGGACCGAAAGAAGACCGGCACAACCATCCGCTGGCGTCCGGATCTGGATGTTTTTACGGATATCAATATTCCACCGGAGTATTTTGAGGATATCATGCGCCGTCAGGCAGTGGTCAATAAGGGCGTGACCTTCCGTTTCCGCAATCAAGTCAACGGAAAATTTGAGACCAAGGACTTCCTTTATGAGGAAGGGATCCTGGATTACGTGAAGGAGATCGCCGGCGAGCAGACCCTTTCCGCGCCTACCTTTATTGAGTGTGAACGTAAGGGACGTGATCGTCAGGACCGCGATGATTATAAAGTGAAGATCTCCGCTGCGTTCTGCTTTTCCAATAAGGTCAATGTGACGGAGTATTATCACAACTCCTCCTGGCTGGAGCATGGCGGGAGCCCGGAGAAAGCTACCAGAAACGGTTTCGTATATGCCATCGATGCCTATCTGAAGAAAATCGGAAAATACCAGAAGAACGAATCCAAGATCACCTTCCAGGATGTCTCGGACTGTCTCGTACTTGTGACGAACTGTTTTTCCACTCAGACATCGTACGAGAACCAGACCAAGAAGGCCATTACCAACAAGTTCATTCAGGAGGCAATGACCGATTTCTTCAAAGAACAGCTGGAAGTCTATTTTATCGAAAACAAGCCGGAAGCCGACCGTATCGCCGAACAGGTCCTGATCAATAAACGCTCCAGAGAAACGGCGGAAAAGACTCGTCTCGGCATGAAGAAAAAGCTCACCGGATCTATTGATATTGCTAACCGCGTCCAGAAATTCGTGGATTGCCGTAGCAAGGATCCCAATGAACGTGAGATCTACATCGTGGAGGGCGACTCCGCGCTGGGCGCCTGCAAACAGTCCCGTAATGCCGATTTTCAGGGACTTATGCCGGTGCGCGGCAAGATCCTGAACTGTCTGAAAGCAGACTATGTTCGTATCTTTAAAAGCGATATCATTACGGATCTGCTGAAAGTGCTCGGATGCGGTGTCGAGGTGAAAGGGAAGACCGCCAAGGATCTTTCGGATTTTGACATCAACAATCTTCGCTGGAACAAGGTTATCATCTGTACCGATGCTGACGTGGACGGATATCAGATCCGCACACTGATTCTGACGATGCTGTATCGTCTCGTTCCCACCCTTATTCGGGAAGGATATGTATATATCGCGGAATCTCCTCTGTATGAGATCACGACGAAGGATAAGACCTGGTTTGCGTATACTGACCGGGAGAAAAACGATATTGTTGCGGAACTGAATGGAAAGAAATGTTCCATCAACCGTTCCAAAGGTCTTGGTGAGAACGACCCTGAGATGATGTGGCTGACCACCATGAATCCCGAGACGAGACGACTGATCCGTGTAATGCCGGAGGACGTGGACCGAATGAACGAGGTCTTCAATCTCCTTCTCGGAGACAATCTGGAAGGCAGAAAGCAGCATATCGCAGAGGACGGCTACCAGTATCTTGAGCTGGCAGATATTTCCTGAGAAAAGGGGACCGACGATGAAGTTTCAAAAAGCAGTATCCACAGCGAGAACGCTTCTTCTGATCGCACTGGTGCTATGTGTGCTGGGCCTGACCATGGGCGGTGCCGAACTGGCAACATTTCGTGCCATCGTCACCGGTATCGCCATGTTTCTTGTGCTGATCGCACTGTATTTCATTTTCCGTTACTGCAGATGCCCCTACTGCGGCAAACAGATCTTTTTCGGCGTGTCCAAGGCGACCAGCTGCCCGCGCTGCCGCAGAAACTTTGTAACGGGTAAAAAAGTTAAACGAAACAGATAATCATAATCGGAAGGTAAGATTCCATGCCCAGAAAGAAAAAAGAGACCGTAAAAAAACCGGAAGTCGATCCCAATGTCTTCGGACTGCGGGCGGAGACCGTAGAACAGCCTATTACTGAAACACTGGAAACCAACTACATGCCTTATGCCATGTCGGTCATCGTTTCCCGTGCGATTCCCGAGATCGACGGATTTAAACCGTCACACCGGAAACTGCTGTATACCATGTATAAAATGGGCCTGCTGCGCGGTGACCGTACCAAATCTGCCAATATAGTGGGACAGACCATGAAACTTAATCCTCATGGCGATCAGGCCATCTACGATACCATGGTCCGTCTGTCCAAGGGATATGAAGCTCTGCTGACTCCTTTTGTGGATTCCAAGGGCAACTTTGGTAAGATGTATTCCCGGGATATGTCCTATGCTGCGCCCCGTTATACGGAAGCAAAACTGTCCGCAATCAGTTCTGAACTGTTTCGGGACATCGACAGTGATACTGTCGAGTTTGTGGATAACTACGACGGAAGTATGAAGGAGCCGGTCCTGCTTCCTACGACATTTCCCAATGTTCTGGTATCTGCCAATCTGGGTATTGCCGTCGGCATGGCCAGCCAGATCTGCGGCTTCAATCTCAATGAGGTCTGTGAGGCGGCAATCGGACGGATCAAGGATCCGGACTTCAATGTCCTCTCCGTCATGCCTGCGCCGGATTTCCCCAGCGGAGCAGAAATCATCTATGATTATACGGAGATGGAAAACATCTATCGCACTGGACACGGCAGTTTTAAGGTGCGTGCCCGATGGAGATATCTGAAAAAGGAAAATATCATTGAGATCTATGAGATCCCGTATACGACCACTACTGAGGCCATTATGGACAAGGTGGCAGAGCTGATCAAAACGGGGAAAGTCCGCGAGATCAATGATATGCGTGATGAAACGGATCTGGGCGGCCTGAAGCTGGCCATGGATCTTAAACGCGGAACGGATCCGGACAAGCTGATGCAGAAACTGTTTAAGATGACTCCGCTTCAGGATTCCTTCCCGTGCAATTTCAATATCCTCATTGCCGGCAATCCCAAGGTAATGGGCGTGTATGAGATCCTGGATGAGTGGACCGCTTGGAGGGTGGACTGTGTCCGGCGGCGCGTGTACCATGAACTGAAACAGAAGAAGGATAAACTGCATCTGCTGAAGGGCCTGCAGAAGATCCTTTTAGATATCGATAAAGCCATTGAGATCATCCGCAAAACCGAGAAGGAAGCAGATGTCGTTCCCAATTTGATGATGGGATTCGGCATTGATGAGATCCAGGCGGAGTTTGTCGCGGAGATCAAGCTGCGTAATATCAACCGTGAATACATTCTGAAAAAGACTTCTGAAACGGAACAGCTGGAAAAGGATATTGCAGATCTGGAAGAGACCGTAAAATCCAAAGCGAAGATCAACCGGATTATCATTAATGAATTAAAAGAGATCAACAAGAAGTATGAGATGCCGCGGAAGACCGGAATCGTCTATGCGGATGAGATCGAAGAATTCAATGAAGAGGAATCGGTTCCCAGCTATCATGTCAATGTCTTCGTTTCCAGGGAAGGTTATATTAAGAAGATCACAGATCTTTCACTGCGTATGTCCGGTGAGCACAAATACAAGGAAGGCGACAGCCTTCAGACGCAGTTTGACTGTGACAACACCGAAGAGATCCTGATCTTTACGGATAAGCAGAACCTATATAAGGCCAAACTGGCCGATTTCAATGATACCAAGGCATCGACGCTTGGAACCTATATTCCCGCACAGGTGGGAATGGATGAGGATGAACATGTGTTTGCGGTTCTTCCTGCCAACAAATATCGTGAGAATCTGATCCTGATCTTTGAAAACGGCAAAGCAGCACGCTTTAAGATGGATGTTTATGAGACAAAGACGAACCGTAAACGCCTCATCAATGCATATTCGGACAAGTCTCCGCTGATAAAGGTGCTGCCGTTTACCGACGAGACCGATATTGTGTTATTCTCCGATCACGGCAGGGCCCTGATCGTTCATACATCCGTGATTCCGGCAAAAACCAGCCGATCTACTCAGGGTGTATTCTGCATGAAGTTCGGACGCGGAAAGCATATGGTTACGGATGCGGCACTGCTGAAAGATACCGACATTAAAAATGTTTCCCGCTACCGTTCCCGTACGATCCCGGCGATGGGCGCCTTGATCAAGGAAGAAGACCGGGGAGAGGAACAGATGTCCCTGCTGGACTGATAACGGTAACTTTAGAAGGGAGGAATGAAAATGCCGGCACCACGAACTCGACGGGCGAGCGTTCTGCTGTCTCTTGTTCTGGTATTTTCGCTCCTTTCCGGCTGCGGCCTTTATGATAAAGAATACTCGGTGGTGGAGCAGTATCCCGCCGCGGTCAACGACAAGGACAAGGATTCCAGTACGGTACATAATTATTATGAGATGGAGGAGGCGATCCTCAATCTTGTACATCAGCGCATGGAAAAGGGTTCCATCGTATTTGACAATTATGAAGGAGACATCAGTTCCGATCTGAAAAATGTCTGCTGGAGCCTGCGCACCAGAGATGCGTTCTGTGTTTATTGTGTCAGCGGGATCCAGTATGAAATGAATCATATCGTGTCTCAGGACGGTGCGGATCTTTCCATATCCTACTCACGAAGCAAAGAAGAAATGGAACAGATTAAAACGATTTCTTTTTCCACGGATCTGACCAGTTATGCCGAACAGGCAATTGATTCCTTTACGGAACGTCTTGTTGTACTTATTAAAAACTGTTCTCTGGATGAAGACGGGATCCGGGAATTGGTGGATTCTGCTTATGAGGATAATCCCGTAATCGCGCTGGCTTCACCAATGACTCAGGTGAAAATGTATTCCGGTTCCGGCCTGCAGCGTCTGGTGGAAGTGGATTTCTCCTATGGAGATAATCCACAGGATCTTACGCAGAAAAAAGCGGAAGTGGTACAAAAAATAAATGAAATCGCGGAAAAGGCATCAGACGACGTAACGGAAAAGGCCTTGCTGAATATAGCGAACATGATCATCTCCCGATGCCGTTATCAGGACGAGCTTGTGGGCAACTCCGTATATTCCTGCCTCGTGCTGAAAGAAGCAAACAGTCAGGGACTGGCACTGGCTTTGAGAAGCATCTGCAATGCCATGGAGATTCCCTGTGAGACAGTGGATGGATTCTATAACCAGAAAGAGCATTACTGGAATATCGTTCAGATCGGCGATGATCATTACCATATTGATCTTTCCAGATGCATCCTTAAAGGGATGGATTCCGGTTTCCTTCGAAGTGATGAGGAGATGTGGAATGAATACCGATGGGACACTTCTGCGTACTCCAAGTGTAATGGGTCACTGACGTATAAGGACGTCGCGAAAAGCTGATGATAAGAGCACACTTTTTTATCAGGTGTGCTCTTGACTTTTTAAGAGAATATGCTACAATAACTTGCGTTGTGCGGGCATAGCTCATCTGGTAGAGCGCCACCTTGCCAAGGTGGAGGTAGCGAGTTCGAGCCTCGTTGCCCGCTCCACAGAAGACCTGCTGTTGAGCGGGTCTTTTATTTTGCAATAAGAAGGTGCATCAAATGAAGACCGATGTTGTTATTATTGGTGCAGGTCCTGCGGGTATTTTCACTGCGCTGGAAATGATCAAGAAAAACAGCAAGAAAAAGATCATTATGGTGGAAAAAGGCAAGGCGATCGAAAACCGTCATTGTCCGAAATCCATCACCGGCAAATGCATGAACTGCAAACCTTTTTGTCATATAACCACCGGCTTTTCCGGTGCAGGTGCGTTTTCTGACGGAAAGCTGTCTCTGAGTTATGAGGTCGGCGGAGATCTTCCGACACTCATCGGCGAAGAAAAGGCACAGGAAACGATCAATTACTGTGACCAGATTTATCTGGAATTTGGCGCAGATACGCACGTGGAAGGCATCGGAGATCCGGAGAAGACCAAGATCATCCGTAAAAATGCCATCAAAGCAGGTTTGAAGCTCGTTGATTGTCCCATTCGCCATATGGGTACGGAAAAAGCCCATGATATCTATGGTGCGATCCAGAAATATCTGCTGGATCACGGTGTGGAGATCCTCTTCGGAGTGGAGTGCCGTGACCTGATTATTGAGGACGGTGTATGCAAGGGAGTGATCCTGTCCGAAAACGGGGTCTCAAAAGAGATCTATGCCGAGGATACCGTTGTTGCTACGGGACGCAGAGGAGCCGACTGGCTGGAATCTATCTGTACAGATCACCATGTGGAACATGTTGCCAGTACGGTAGATATCGGAGTCCGTGTGGAGGTCCGCAATGAGATCATGGAGGAGGTCAACGAAGTACTCTATGAATCCAAACTCATCGGATATCCCGCTCCGTTTAAAAACAAGGTGCGTACCTTCTGCCAGAACCCCGGCGGTTACGTGGCGCAGGAGAACTATGACAACGATCTTGCTGTGGTAAACGGCCATTCCTTTAAGGATAAAAAATCTGAAAATACCAATCTGGCGATCCTTTGTTCCCATAACTTTTCCGTGCCGTTCAATCAGCCTATTGCGTATGCGCAGAAAGTGGGAGAACTGACGAATATGCTGGGAGACGGACATATCCTGGTTCAGCGCTTCGGAGATATCCTGGACGGTAAACGGACGTGGGAGAAAGAACTTGCTCAGTCCAATGTCCGTCCGACACTGCCGGATGCGGTAGCAGGGGACATTACAGCAGCGATGCCGTACCGTGCCATGATCAATATCATCAATTTCATTCAGGCTGTGGATCAGGTCGTGCCTGGATTTGCCTCCTATGAAACACTTCTGTATTCTCCGGAACTGAAATTCTATTCTAACCGCGTTAAGATGGATACGGATTTCAACACGAATGTCAAAGGTCTCCACTGCCTGGGAGATTCCTCCGGATGGACACGAGGCCTGATGATGGCATCTGCCATGGGGACTCTGATGGGTCGGAAACTGGCGGAAAACGAATAAAATCTAATGCAGACTCTTTTTCTCGAAACATGCTTCCGGAATAAGAGTCTGCATTTATATTTGCTTACCAATCCGGTTTCCCTGTGTATTCAGGTATGGTATAATCAAAGGAAATTCATTGAATCATTGACAGGAGTATTATGGGTGATTTTAAAGTAATCAGTGAATATGTCCCATCCGGTGACCAGCCGGAAGCGATCGAATCGCTGGCACAGGGTGTGGAGCTTGGTCTGGAGGAACAGACGATGCTGGGTGTTACCGGTTCCGGTAAGACATACACCATGGCAAAAATCATTGAAAAAGTTAAGAAACCGACCATCGTTCTTGCTCATAATAAGATTCTGGCGGCACAGCTTTGCAGCGAATTTAAAGAATTCTTTCCTGAGAATGCCGTGGAGTACTTCGTCTCTTATTACGACTATTATCAGCCCGAAGCCTACATCCCGCATACGGATACTTATATTGAAAAGGACAGTTCCATCAACGATGAGATCGACCGTCTGAGACACTCTGCCACATCCAGCCTGTTTGAGAGGCGGGATGTTATTGTCGTGGCATCTGTCAGCTGTATATACGGTCTGGGTGACCCCATCGATTATGCGAATATGGTGATCTCTCTTCGCCCCGGCCAGAGCCGCGGCATGGAAGAGATTATGAGAAAACTTCTTGAGATCCGTTACGAACGGAATGATATCGCATTTGAACGTAACATGTTCCGTGTACGCGGTGATGTTCTGGATATCTTTCCTGCCTATGCAACGGATTCTGCGATCCGGGTAGAATTTTTCGGTGACGAGGTGGACCGGATCTCAGAGATCAACGTTGTTACGGGAAAAACACTGCGTTTTCTCAACCATGTTGCGATCTATCCCGCCAGCCACTACGTTACTACGCAGGAAAAGATGAAGCGGGCCATCGAAGAGATCCGCCGGGAATGCGATGAGCGGGTAAAATACTTTGAAGAGAATAACAAACTTCTGGAAGCTCAGAGGATCCGTCAGAGAACCGATTATGACATTGAGATGATGCAGGAACTTGGATTCTGCTCCGGAATCGAAAACTATTCACGGATTATTTCCGGAAGAGAGCCGGGAAGCGCGCCTATGACGCTTCTGGATTATCTCCCGGATGATTATCTGATGTTTATCGATGAAAGTCACGTGACACTTCCTCAGGTGCGTGCCATGTACCGTGGAGACCGCGCGCGAAAGGAAAACCTGGTGGAATTCGGATTTCGTCTTCCTTCGGCATTTGATAACCGTCCTTTGAAATTTGAGGAGTTTCAGGAACGGCTCAATCAGGTCATTTATGTTTCAGCAACGCCTGGAGAGTATGAGAGATCACGTTCCGGCAACATTGCCGAGCAGGTGATCCG
>Ga0326514_10002935_pt1 | contig 10822 bp, 10 predicted proteins | sample 3_2548_0518_D_FD_203653 | JGI IMG/M metagenome (GOLD analysis project Ga0326514, IMG submission 203653) | Bovine rumen microbial communities from UC Davis, California, United States - 3_2548_0518 | ecosystem: Host-associated > Mammals > Digestive system > Stomach > Rumen | place: USA... | reverse complement strand
ACTTTATTTTTAGGATTTTTCTGTTGGTTAGTTTTGACTAACTCTTGTTCGTCTTTTTATCGAACATACGTTCGTCCTGAAGCAAGGGTTTGACACGACTTACTTCGGTTAGTTACGACTAACTTAGCCCTAAAAGAAAAAGCCTTGCTTTTGCAAGGCTTTATTTTACTCTACTGTGATTTCAGTAATCTCGAAACCGTAAGGCTTCTGATAATCCTCTTCTGCTACTTTCTGCTCTTTGTTGTAGCCTGCAAAAATGTATCCTTTCTCTTCTGCTTCTTTTGCATAGTTCTCTGCTTTCTCTTTTGTGTTGAAGAACTTTTCTACTGTCTGGAAACCGCTTCTGTCACTTGTAAACCAATAATCAAATGCTTTGTAAGATACCTTGTAAATTGTTGTCATAATGTTCACCTTTTTAACCTTTCCTTTTTTAGCACTTTGTTTAGTGCCTTTCCTTATCTTCTGAATACATTATAACAAATAAATACTATTTTGTAAATGATATTTTTTAACCACTTTTATTAAATTTCTTGATCTTTTTTAATCACTTTATTTTACTTAATTCTAACAATTATAATGTTGGTTAGTTGTAGCTAACTTAGGCTATTCTCGTTTAGCTTGGGCAACAGTCAACTAACTTAGATTAGTGTTGACTAATTGATGTTAGTTGTAACCAATTAGTGTTAGTTTTGTCTTACTTGAGTTAGTCAGCACTAACTTAGGTTAGTCGTGTCTATTTTGGGTTAGTCATGCTTAACGCTAATTGGTAAAACTGTAAAGTTTTTTTCCGAACACCTGTTCGATACGCAAATTCGGCTCGCTTGGACTGTCAGCGAGCCGAGCAGCTATTTAATCACAATAGAATAATTAACAAGGTTCTAATAGTATTTTAATAATACGCTATCATAGTTCTTCTTGTATAAATAGTAAAACCCCAATCCCGCAATTTGCAGGCTAAGAAAGAACTATTAAAATTTAAATTCAATTCTAAACAATAATATTTCATTTGAATCACTTCTTTCTTATTTTTTGCTATTGTTATCAACTCTTTTGTTATCAATGATTGTTTGTTTGTCCCTCATCAATGTTGTTCTTTTGTTGTGTATTTTTGTAGGTCAGTACATAGCGTTTGCTGACTGCGTGTCCGATGTAAATCTACACAACATTTCTTTGTATGGCCCCCGGGTGTATTTTGGGAAAAAATATTTTGAATTTTGTATTTTTGTTTTGCCTGGCACAAAAAATCTCCAAATAATTTTTTGATTTCGAAGTTACGAGCAAAGCTCCAAATTAATTTTTTATTATTCTATCTCCTTCAACCCATTCTCCCATATATAAGGTTTCCCATTTGGAGCGAAATAAGCTACCATATAACTTGTAGTATAGTCACTTCCCTGAAAATTTGCAGTATAGCTCCCGCCTATCCAATAAACAATTTTTGTCTTGTTATTATAATACAAATTATCTTCATCTGGTATCTGCGTAAAATCAGCAGCAATCTTCGCATCTTTCTTAGCAGTGTCATCTCCATCCCAAGAGCAACCACACCCGCTACATACAAAAACAATAGTCAATACTAATGTAAGTAAAATATATTTAATCTTTTTCATTATTATACCTCCAATTACCACCACATATATGGCATTAATGCACCTAATAGTTTCATAGTTTTTTTAGAAAAAATTTCTCTATGCTGATCTTTTTCAAGGAATTCCGCAGTTAAATAGTCTTCGCACATCCCGCATATAATATCAATAGCTTCACCTTGTGTTATTTTCTTTTTATTATAAGTAAATTTAAAATAAGATAAATCAACAAGAGTTATTTCTTTATACATCATAAAATGAGAGTAAAGCCATTCAACAAAAATAGCATCTAAATTCCAGGTTTCTCTTTCATCGAAACCATAATCTTTTTGTTGTTTTAACCAGCGGGAGGCGCGTTTATCTTTACCTTGTATAAAATTTGTTCCGTAATCTGTAATTGAAATTCCTAATTTATCAAGATATTTATTTCGTTGAAGTTTTACCTCTCGTTTAAATATTTTCATATGCGGGAACCCCTTTCTCTGCGCTTATTTAACCACTGTTCCATGTTTTCCTAAATTCTTCATTTTCATCACAAGTCTTTTTATAAACTGACTATCACTACTCAAGTCTGCTACTACGTAATCTGCGGTTTGCGCTATCTCATCTAATAGACGCTCTACATTTGAATTATAAATATATTCAACAGGAGCGCCATTATTATGCGCCCATATTTCTCCGAGTGGACGATTTGGACATAGTTTTGTGCTATTGGTAAAAGGGGCAGGAGTAATATCTGTTGTTCCTCCACATAATATAGAAAATAAATAGCATTGACTATCAGTGATTAATTTTTCCATTGTATTTGTTAATTTATTATAATCTTCAAATCCTACTATTATAACTTTCATATATTTTTCCTTTTTATAATTTATAATTTGAAGCGGTTTGCGGCGTTTGCGCATTTGCTGTATCATATTTTTAGTTCCGGATGATTCTTCATCCCAAAAGGCAAGTAAACAATCACCATAATCTGCCATTTTAGCATTTCTCATTATACCTGCGGACTTGCCATATCGATCCCAATCTGCGTTCATTATAGTTAACTTAATATGATTTTCTAAAGCGTAAACTTCACCACAACTGTCCGCACCTTTAGCACCTCCACTGACAATTTCAGTAATTAGAGATACCTCTTGTTCAAATTTCTTTAACACACTTTTCATCATATCATAATCATTAAATGTGCGGGAACCGGCAACAATAACCTTCATATATAAAATTCCTTTTCTTTATTTTCTATATATATTATAACATAATTTTTTAAATTTGTCAAATTTATACCTCAAAAAACTTGACAAATTAGAAAATTTTTGGTATAATATATATAGAGACTAATGAAAGGAGTGCCATTAATAAATGGAAGATAATGTAAATGCGGAAGGCACTTTATCTGAAGAAGACAGCTATATCAAAATGGACTGGAGTTTAGAAACACCAGAAGAAAGAAGAGATAAAGTACAAGAAATTATAGATAATACGCCTCCAGAAAGATTAACGCCATATTACCTAGGAAAAATGGCTGATTATATGCTTTATGCGATAGACAAACAAGAAAAGAAAAAAGGTCAAAAAAATAATATTTTAACAGATAATCATATGGTAACTGTTAATAAGCGGGAGATCTCATTTGAGGGCTTGACAGAAAAGTTAGAAGGAGGAGAGTCTGCGGTTCATAATATAATAACAAATGATAAAAATATTATATTTGCACCTAAAAAAGCAATTACTAAAAGAGATTTGGATGCAATTCCTTATTTGCGGGAGATGCGGAAAACAATTGGTAAATTAGTTGAATTATTAAAAACTAAAACAGGTAAAGAAGCTTATATCCTAGGACAACAAATAAAAGAATTAAGACAAGATCAATATATAATAAAAGAGAGTTTTTGGAGGCCCATTCGTTTTACTCATGCGATGAATCATGGGTCTACTTTTGGTATTGATTTATCTGAAGAAATTTCTATTGATAAAGAAGGAAATATTACTCATAAGGGTTTGATTAATTTATTTAACCCTAAACACGTTTCTGCATTATTGCAATATTATTCAAAATTAAAAGAAGATACCTATAGTAATTTTACAGATGATTTTCATTGGCTGATTGAAGATTTAGAAGTGTATATTGACAGAGCTTTAGAAGAAAAGTACCCTATGTATTATGATTTACTTATTTATAAAATTGATGGATTAAAAAATATTGATATTCAAGAAAAATTATTTGAAAAATATGGAATTAAACATTCTATTGAATATATATCTTCTTTATGGAGGAATAAGATACCTAAATTAATTGCGGAAGAAGCTGAGCGGGATTGGCTTATTTGGCATTATACAATAGAAGAAAAAGGTAATTGGAAAAAATGCACTTGTTGCGGAAAAGTTAAATTAGCTCATAATAAATTCTTTTCAAAAAATTCTACTAGCAAAGATGGTTTTTATAGTATTTGTAAAGAGTGTAGAAATAAAAAATATCAAGAAAATAAGGACAAAAGGAGATAATTTATAATATAAAATTTTATTAATATTATACAAATAAAAGTCAGGAGGTAAATGAATGGCTGAAACAAGATATTGTCCTAAGTGTCGAAAAACTATGGCTGAAAGTAATTTCTATACCTATAAAAACAAAGAAAAAGCTGAACTCTGTAAGGCATGTATGACAATGCATATTAACAATTATGATCCAAATACTTTTCTTTGGCTTTTGGAGAAATTTGATGTTCCTTGGATTGAACCAGAATGGAATATTTTAAGAGATAGAGCTTATCAAAAAGATCCTAATAAAATGAATGGTATGAGCGTTTTTGGTAAGTATTTATCTAAAATGAAACTTAAACAGTGGAATCAGTATGGATGGGCAGATACTGAACGATTAAAAGCCTTAGCCGATGAAAGGCGGATGGCGGCAGGTAATGGTCAAGCAGAGATTACTGAAGACAAAATTGCTGCGATGAAAGAAGCTATGGAGCGCGGGGAAATTAGTGAAGCTCAATTTCAAACTTATGCGTTGATTAATGAGCCAGAACCACCTTCTTATGAAGACCAGAAGAATGCGGGAGGTGATTCTCCATATCCAACAAATGGGGAATTTGCTCAAGTTGATTTACCTGATGTTGGCGCTGAATTAACTGAAGATGATAAAATTTATCTTGCTTTAAAATGGGGTAGATTATATCGTTTAGATGAATGGGTTGAATTAGAGAAAAAATATGAAGAATTTATGAATTCTTTTGATATACAAGGAGCAGCTCGTATTGATACATTAAAGATGATTTGTAAAACTTCTTTAAAAATGAATCAAGCTATTGATGCGGGAGATGTGGATTCATATCAGAAATTATCAAGAGTTTATGATGCAATGCTCAAGTCAGCTCGTTTTACTGAAGCTCAGATTAAGAAAGATGGAGAATCAGATTTTATTAATTCAATAGGTGAGATGGTTGCCTATTGCGAAGAACATGGTGGACAAATACCTAAATATGAAATAAAAGTTGATAGAGATATTGCAGATACAGTTTTAAGAGATAATAAAGAATATTTAAGTACGTTAGTAAAAGAAGATAAAGCATTAGCACAAGAGATTGAAGTTTATTTAAGAAATAAAGAAATTTCAGAACAAATGAAGAGAGATAGAGAAGAAGCTAGAGCTTTAGGAGTAGATCATCTTGAATTAAAAGAAGAAGACTATCAAGAATATTCAGATATGATTGAAGAACAAAAGGAAAAGGATAAACAAATAGAAGTGGGAGGTGCTGAAATTGAGTTTACAGAACCTTCTTGATTTATCTGTGAATGGAGATAATCATAAAACTGAATTATCTGAAGAGCGACTTGCTGCGCAAATGGATAATTTGCGGAATCTGATTTCTTTTTATAGAGAATATCCGGATCTTTTAATTGATTTTATGAAAGGTCCTGATAGCACTTTTCAATTTTATTTTTATCAAAGAGTATTCTTGCGGGCGGTGATGCGCCATAGATACGTTTATGCGACTTTTCCCCGAGCATATTCTAAATCATTTTTGTCTATGATGGCCTTGATGCTAAGGTGTGTGCTTTATCCGAATAGTCATTTATTCGTTACGACTGGCGGTAAAGAGCAGGCAGCTAGTATTACGATAGCAAAGATTGAAGAAATTTGTAAACTGATTCCCGCACTTAATAATGAAATCAACTGGGATCGTGGTGTTTCAAAGACATCTAAAGATGATGTTATTTATGTTTTTAAAAATGGATCCACTATAGATATTCTTGCAGCTAGACAAAGTTCTCGTGGTCAACGTCGTACTGGTGGTTTGATGGAGGAGTGTGTTTTAATTGATGGAGATATACTTAATGAAGTAATTATTCCTACTACAAACGTAGATAGATTATTGCCGGATGGGACTCGTCATAAAGAAGAAGTAGTAAACAAAAGTCAGATTTATATTACGACAGCCGGCTGGAAAGACTCATTCGCATACGACAAGCTGATAGAGATTTTAATACAAAGTATATTAGATCCTAATGAATCTATGATATTAGGGGGAACCTATGATACTCCTGTTGCGGAAGGTCTTTTAAATGAAGACTTTGTAGATCAGTTAAAATTATCAGGTACTTATAATGACGATTCTTTTGATCGAGAGTATAGAAGTATCTGGTCAGGTGACGTCGAAAATGCTTTTTACTCAGCTGAAAAATTTGATAACCATAGGTCATTACAACAGCCTGAGTATGAATATAGCGGACGTTCTTCTGCAAAAGCTTATTATGTAATTGGAGTCGATGTTGGTCGTACTAAGTGCGAAACTGAAGCTATTATTTTTAAAGTAACTCCGCAACCGCAGGGTGCCGCACTTAAATCTTTAGTTAATTTAGTTACACTTGAAGCTGAAGATTTTGAGCAACAAGCTATTAAATTAAAACAATTATATTATAAATATAAAGCAAGAGTGCTTGCAATAGACGCAAATGGTTTAGGTGTTGGATTAGTAGACTTTATGACTAAGACTCAAGTTGATCCTGATACAGGAGAAGATCTTATTCCTTTTGCGGTAGGTGGTGCTACTACAGATGAAATAACTCAACAATATAGAAAAATACATGGTAAAGGTGTAGAAGAAGATGCTATGTTTTTGATTAAAGCTAATGCACCTTTAAATACAGAAATGTATAGTTACGCGAAAATGCAAATGTTAAGTGGAAAGATTAGATTCTTAATAGACGAGGCTGCCGCAAAAACTAAATTAATGGGAACTAAAAAAGGTCAAGCGATGAATCCAGATGAAAGAAATGATTATCTTAGACCTTTTGTTCAAACGACTATCCTTAGAGAACAAATGTTAAATCTTGTAGAGGAAAATGAGGGAACTAACATTATATTAAAACAATATAATAGAACTACTCATAAAGATAAATTTTCTGCTTTTATTTATGGATTATATTTTATAAAAAGAGAAGAAGATAGGAGAGGCGGAAGGCGCGGTAATCGTTTTGCTAATATGATGTTTTTTAATTAAAATTTTTTGGGCAACGACTGTTAAAATAAAATGTTTAATTTTGATTTATTATCGTAAAGGAGAAAAGTTATGAGAGCTAGTCGTGGAGAAATTAAAATAGAAGATATTTTAAAAGTAAATAATATTTCCTTTCAAATGGAATATAGTTTTCCTGATCTAGTTTCAAGTTCCGGACGACCTCTGCGTTTTGATTTTGCGGTATTCGATGATGAAGGAGATATAGATTTTTTAATTGAATTTCAAGGTATTCAGCATTATGAACCAAAATCAAAATTTGGTGGTAAGCAAGGTTTATATCGTCAAAAATATAATGATCAGTTAAAAAGAACTTATTGTGCTAAACATGGATATACTTTAGTAACTATTCCTTATTGGGAAGAAAATAGAATAGACTATGATTATATATTCAAAGCTGCTGGTTATTAGAATTTGACAAACTCGAAAAATTATGTTATAATATATATAGAGTGAAAATATAGGAGGTGCTCAATTGCAAGAACAAGATAGACAAGAAGCGATTAGAGCTAAAGGATTTAATATCTATTCTGGTTCCATGAGAGAATCACTTCCGACAGGTTATCAAGGTTTATCAGTTACAGATTACAATAAAATTAAAGTTGGTATTAAACCATTAGATGATGCAATATTAAAATATGGTGACTTTAGAAAAATTAATGCTAGATTGGCTGATAAGCAAACAGTTCTTCAAGCTATTAATGATTATGATCTTAAAACAATGCGGGAGATTTCTAGATTATTTTATAGAATTAGTGGAATTTATGCACGCATATTAAGATATATGGCTTTTATGTATCGTTATGATTGGTATGTAACTCCTTATGTTAATAGTGAGTCTGTTAAGAAGGAAAAATTGCTTGATAGTTTTAGTAAATGTTTACATATATTAGATGTTTATGGTGTTAAAAAGAATTTAGGCGAAATCGCTTTAAAAGTATTATTAGATGGTTGCTATTTTGCATATAAAATTCAAACTACTCAAGGAATTGTTTTACAAGAATTATCTCCTAACTATTGTCGAAGTAGATTTAATTATGGCGGTAAACCTGCTATTGAATTTAATATGAAGTTCTTTGATGAACAATTTAGAGATACAGAACAAAGAATAAAAATATTAAAATTGTTTCCTGATGAATTTAGAAAGGGATATGAGTTATATAAAAAGAATAAGTTACCCCCAGAATTCATGGGAGATTCAAGCGGATGGTATTTATTAGATCCTAAACAAACAGTAATGTTTACCGCAAATGGAGAATTATATCCAGCTTTTATATCTGTAATACCTTTAATTCTTGACTTAGATGAAGCTCAAGGATTAGATAGAAAAAAGACTTTGCAGAGATTGTTAAAAATTGTAGTTCAAAAGATGCCATTAGATAAAAATGGTGAATTAATATTCGATGTAGATGAAGCACAGCAATTACACAATAACGCAGTTCAAATGCTCAGTCGAGCTATTGGTGTAGATGTATTAACTACTTTCGCAGATGTCTCTGTTGAAGATATGACTGAGTCAAACTCCTCCGTTCAAGCTGATGATTTGCAAAGAGTGGAGAGACAAGTCTTTAATGAAGCTGGTGTATCTCAAATGCAATTTAATACAGATGGTAATATTGCATTAGAGAAATCAATTCTTAATGATGAAGCTACAATGTATAATTTATTATTACAATTTGAAGGCTTTTTAAATGAATTGATAGAACCAATGAATAAGAGTCCTAAAAAAGTTGAATTTAAAGTTCAACTTTTAACAACGACTATTTATAATTATAAAGAACTAGCTAAGATGTATAAAGAGCAAGTTCAATTAGGTTATTCTAAAATGTTACCTCAAATTGCTCTTGGTCAGAGTCAAAGTAGCGTATTAGCAAATGCTTATTTTGAAAATGAAATTCTTGATTTAGTTAGTTTATTTATACCACCTATGAGTAGTAATACAATGAATGCAGATGCATTACAAGCTCATAATCAAACGCGGAAAGGCGGCTCTGATACCGCTAAAGATACAGGTAATGGAGACGGGCCTGGCCGCAAAGAATTGCCAGATGATGAAAAATCAACTAAAACAATTCAAAATAAGGAAAGCTCAAATTAAGGAGGATAATGATGGGAAGAATGAGTGTTGCTACAGTATCTTCTCCAGAATTTATCAATATTACTTCAATGAGTCCTTTCGCTTCAAAGTGTGAGATTAAAGTTTTTTATTTAGGTAAAAATCGTAATGGATCTTGCATTACTAAAGAGGTAGCCACTCAAATGGCGCAAACCTTACCGGGATGTCCAATTGTTGGTTACTTTAGTGAAAATCAAGATGACTTTAGAGATCATGGAGAACAAGTTATTATTGATGGAGATGGAGTTAAATTTAAATGTTTAACAACCCCTTATGGCTTTGTTGCTCCAGATGCTAAAGTTTGGTTTCAGGATTTTGAAGATACAGATGAATTTGGAAATACTGTTGTTCGTACCTACCTTATGACACAAGGTTATCTTTGGACAGAGCAATATAAAGAGGCTCAAAAAGTTATAAATGAAGGTCGCCCGCATTCAATGGAACTTGATGAATCAACATTAAAGGGACATTGGTCAACAGACTCTAATACGGGAATTGACTTCTTTATTATAAACGATGCAATTTTTTCAAAATTATGTATTTTGGGTGAAGATGTAGAGCCTTGTTTTGAAGGATCTCAAGTAACTGCCCCTGATGTAAGTGCTACTTTTTCATTGGATGAGAATTTTACCAATACATTATTTTCTATGATGAAAGAATTAAAAACACTTACATATTCATTGAAAGAAGAACAAAAAAACAAAGGAGGAGAACCGATGCCAGCAGAGGAAAATGTAGCACAGGAGTTACCTCAGACTGAGGAACAGTTCACAAATACTGAGAATACTAATAACGCTCCTGAGCAAGACACCTCAAATGAAAATTTTTCAAAAACTGAGGACAAAATTAAGCAAACTTCCAATAACGAAAATCAAAATAATATAGAAGATGAGTTTGCAAAGAAAAATGATGATGAAAAAGACGATGATAACAAGGATAAAGGAAAAGGTTCTGAAGATGAAGGAAAAACTTCAGAAGAGGATGATGAAAAGAAGAAAACAAATCATAGTCTTGAAGAAAAGTTTGCATTATTAATGCAAGAGCATAGCGAACTCAAAGAAAAATTTTCTGCTCTTGAAAAAGAGAATAAAGATTTGCTTGATTTTAAGAATAAAGCAGAAAATAAAGAGAAGGATGCTTTGATTGAGAGTTTTTATATGCTTTCTGATGAAGATAAGAAAGATGTAATTGAAAACAAAGCTAACTACTCATTAGATGAAATCAAGTCTAAGCTTGCTATTGTTTGCTTCGACAAGAAAGTAGATTTTAATCTTAATCAAAAAAATGAGACTAAGAATGAGATTCCATTAACTTACACTCAAGAAGAGACTGAGACTCTTCCCGCATGGGTAGCAGCTGTGGTAGCTCATGAGTCTAAGGAATAATTAAAGGAGGAATAAGAAACATGGCTAATTTTACACGCCAAAAGTATGGTCAGGTAGAACCTAATCAACTTTCTGCTCAGAAAACTGGTCAGATTTATGCTAGTCTGCCTCTTGATGCAGAAGTTAATGTTTTGCAGAATGGCGAATTCATGTATTATGATTACGCAAATGGTTCTGTAAACTGTGGTAAAGCTGCTAGCGTTGAGGCTGGTACAG
>Ga0326514_10002933_pt1 | contig 10825 bp, 9 predicted proteins | sample 3_2548_0518_D_FD_203653 | JGI IMG/M metagenome (GOLD analysis project Ga0326514, IMG submission 203653) | Bovine rumen microbial communities from UC Davis, California, United States - 3_2548_0518 | ecosystem: Host-associated > Mammals > Digestive system > Stomach > Rumen | place: USA: California... | reverse complement strand
CAAGAAAGTTTTTGTAGGCAAAAATTGTATCATCAAGAACTCGATCATCCTTAATGATGTTTATATAGGCGATAACGCGATCATAGAAAACTGCATTGTCGAAAGCCGGAGTATGCTGCAGCCCGGTTCGTGTCACAAAGGCGAAAACGGAGTTGAGATCGTGATCGAGAAGAATAAAATGCGCGTGACCTGAGAAGGCCGGCGCGAAAGTGGAAACGGGAAAGGGGTATTTATGAACATTACAGACGTCAGGGTGCGTAAAGTCGCGAAAGAAGGCAAAATGAAAGCAGTTGTATCAATCACAATCGATGACGAATTTGTCGTTCACGACATCAAAGTCATCGAGGGAGAGAAAGGGCTTTTCATTGCAATGCCGAGCCGCAAGGCTACAGACGGTGAGTATAGAGATATTGCTCATCCGATCAACTCTACGACAAGAACTGAGATCCAGAACATCATCCTCACCAAGTATGAGGAGACGATTGTTCAGGAAGAAGCGGAAGCAGAAATCGCTTCATACTTGGACTGAGCAGCAACAGTGTTTACAAAACAGTCCCCAAAATGACCCCATTGTTACTTAAATTACCCGACCTGCTTTGTGTTAACTTGAAAATCATAAATAATATAAGTAGAATGCCGTCTCAGATGAGGCGGCATTCTTTTATCCGTTCTATGAGTTCTGACGATGCTCTGCTTGGTATGGAGTTTTTGTGATATGCGATGACAATATAAAACTTTGCTGGGGGGTCAAGCGAAAAAGCTCTGTAATCATTGCCCTCGTGAATCGAGGAAGGCAGAAAAGCAATACCTTTTCCATTTATCACCATACTGCGCGCAGTCTTAACATCCTCGATTTCGCAGAAGGACATAGGATGAAAATGATGTTCGCGGAATATCATCTCACAGTGATGTGTGATATAGCTGTCGGGCTGATTTAGTATAAAAAAATCATCCGTGAGATCTTCAAAACATACGCCGTTACACATGAACTTTTGAGCACAGCGGTGATGCATAGGCATAGCGAGTTGAAGCTCCTCCTCCCATAGAGGGGTGAATTCCAACGCTGCGTGGGTGAGATACTGTGTCGGAAGCACGGCGATGTCTGCCATACCGTTCATGAGGTATTCTTTTGCGATTTCTGCTGGACCGGAGAGGGTGGAAACAAAAATATCCCGGTGGGTACTTATATAATCTGTCAGCACTTTTCTCATCTGAGGAACGAGTGCGGGGTTATACATTATTATGATCTGTTTTCTTCTGGTCACATTGCTCTTTCGAATGTCACCAAGAGCTTTGTCGTAAAGGGCAAGGGCAGATTCTGCCCCGTTCAGATATATTTTACCGGCATCGGTCAATACTAACCGGTTTCCGTTCCTTGCGAACAGTTTTGTCCCTAATTCTTTTTCCACCTTTCGAATACTCTGACTGATGGTTGACTGTGATACGAGTAACTGATCTGCAGCACGAGACTGACTGTGTTCTTTGGCGACTGCTATTATGTATTCAACATTGTTAAAGCTCATTTGTTTTCTTCAATCTCTGATATCTTTCATATATTGTGTTGGAATATTCGCTGTCAGGCGGAAGATAAAGCGGATTTTTCCTGTCGTTTTCCATGGCAAGGCAGGCAAAATACTCCTCCTCAATGCTGAAAGGTCTTCCTTTTTTGTGAATCAGACCAAGATGCATGTAGAATGACGGCGTCAGAGAAAAGCATACGACGTCGTTGCTCTTCGCAGCGACTGTTCGCGGAAGAAAGCCGATACCGAACCCCTCGCTCACCATATTCAGGACTATCTGATTGTTGGCTGTCTCATAAATAATTAAGGGTGTGAGTTTCAGGGAATGCATGATACTGTCGCTGATTGTCCTCAAAGTGGTGCCCTGACTCATCATTATGAAAGGTGAGTCGATGAGCTGTTCGATATTGATCACAGGGAGTTCAGGCTCATTTTGCATCGCCAGGGCTGCTGCCCTGTGCAGCTTAGGAACAACGACTACAATTTCTTCTCTGCTTGTCTGTAGATAATCGAACTTGCCGCTTTCAAGATCGCTGAAGGTTCCGAGACCAAAGTCGACTTCACCATTGTCGACGGCCAGAATAAGCTCCTTTGAGTAGTGTTCGTGGATGTTGATCCTTACCCCCGGAAACCTTTTCGCAAAGCGAGGATAGATTTTTGAGAATAAAAACGCTCCGCGAAACGGTGTTGCGGCAACTTTAAGAATGATAGATTCTCTGTTTTGCAGCTTGTTGATCTCCAGATAGGTCCGGTCGTGGATGTCAATAATCCGCTGCGCCGTATCAATCCATATTTTTCCTTGAGGAGTGGGAAATAGCCGCTTTTTTTCCCTGTAGAAAAGATCGGTTCCGAGCTGTTTTTCAAGAGTGGACAGAAATACACTGAGCGTAGGTTCCGAGACACAGAGCCTGTCAGCTGCTTGTGACAGGCTCTGCTCCCGTGCAATTGTAGTTATGTATATGAATTCTTTAATGTCCATATTGGTCCTGCTGTGAAAGTTCCCATAGCCGGGAGGGACTGTAATCGTACTGATCGCTGAGAGGCTATGCCTCAACGAAGATGTTTATTCCAGAAACGAAGCATTAATTCTTTGGTCGAATCCTGGAAAAACTCACGCGTCCCGTGACCTGCGTGGTGGATCATATAGTAATCGCATCGGTCTTCCATACCAGCTTTGCATATCGCGTCATAGAGCAGATCACTGGATGCCGAGGGAGGAACAAGCGGATCATTATCGCCATGCAGAATCAGGATGGGCGCCATCTTGTCGCTTATATAATTCGAAGGGGTCGCAAATGCAGCACGTTCGTAGATCGTTGCAGGATCGCCTCCGATAAGAGCGCCACCGTGCGTATCCTCAATGCGATGCCAGCGGAATTTCGGATCAGAAAATCTCGGGATCTCGAGATCCATGTTGGCCTGAAGGTCAACAGGACCGAACATGTCGATGACGGCCTGCACGTCTGAGGAATAGCCGCTCCACTCGTCTGTGATATTATCAGACGTATTCATGCCTGCCATAACAGACAGGTGGCCTCCCGCGCTTCTGCCAAAAATCCCAATGTGATCAGGGTCGATTTCGAACTTAGCGGCATGTGCCCTGAGAAAACGGATCGCGGTCTTTATGTCTGTGATCTGTGCGGGCCATTTGCCCTGAGAACTGCTGCGATAATAGATTGAAGCGACTACATATCCGGCTTTTACGAAATCCGGCATTTCACCGAGCATCAGGTTTTTGTCTGTCCCACGCCAGCCACCGCCGGGAACAAAAATTAAAAGTGGTTTAGGAGTATGGTCTTCTCTTGGATCATCTTCACCGGCTGCCAGCCGCATTTCAGAATTACCGTTCTGGACCATGATAGACAATTTCAGATCCAGGGGATTTTCGTCAAGGTCTCTGACATGGGAGTAAACGATATTGTCGATCAGGTTAATGGTTTTCTTTTCGAATCCGGGATCAAAGGTTCCTCTCATTGTAATTTCCTCAATTATATACTTTTTATTGTGGTTTTCAGCGAAATTTTTGCGGAAAACGGCTCCCTGCTATGAAAATTTTTCATGAAAGCGGGTATCACAGAGAGCCATCTCCGTTATGAAAGATGGTCAGAGGGCTTAGTATATCAGGCGTAAACCGGGAAGAACAGGGTCGTACTAATAATAAGCGCTACAACTTCCAGAATAAACAGCGGGATTGTGAACTTGAAAGTTTCTGCGACCTCATAATTACCGTTACCGAAAGCAATCATTGCACCGGCGCAGCCTGTCGGCATGACATACGCCATCCATGCGGAGCAGGCGGTGACAAGGACGACAGTCTGAACATTAAATCCGCCGGCCAGCGCCGTGGACGCAGCAATCGGGATCATGAGAGCCATTGTACCCATATTGGAGAGGAAGTTCGTCATGACAGCTGTAACCAGTGTGAACACTGTGATGACGAAAATCGGAGCCGGATGTCCGCCAAGGATCTTAAGGACCGTGTTGCCAATCAGCTCACCGACACCGGTCGCACCGAGAATCGTGGAGATTGAGGACATTGATGCGATGAGGAACACGATATCGCTTGTGATCGTTTTTGTGACCTCCGGGATACCACATACACCGGTGATGAGGAATACGCAGACACCGAGGAGAGGAAGAACATTCTGAACATCGCTCGGGATCTTGCCGGAGAGGAAGAAAGAAATCATGATAACGAAGAAGACGGCAAAAACAATGATTTCGTGTTTTTTGGACATCTGAACGGATTCTTTTACTTCCTTGACATTTTCCTTGCTGAGTTTGTGTGTCGGCAGGTTTTTCATGAAAAGCATGCAGTAGATAATGCCTACGAGACCGGGAATCAATGCGGCCTTGGCATAGTCGCCGATGCCGATTGCGTAATCCGGTGCAACACCTTCGAAGAAAGCGTTGATAGTGCCGGGCATTGTCGCGCCCATGCCGATCGGAATCTTTGATGTCCAGATCGTATTGAGAACGCAGACAGCGAAGAGCATTCTGGAGGGAGTCAGCTTGCTGTCTTCATCGAGTGTTTCGCAGAACAGGAGCATAATGGAAAGGCATGCTACCTGGCCCATGAGCTGTGAGAGCAGGATCGTGGCTCCAAAGAATGCAAGAACGACAACGATCTCATTTTTGCCCTGCAATTTTGACATGGCCTTACGGATTCTGCTGATAATGCTGGTCTTAGAGAGCTGTGATGCGACAACGATCATGCTGGCTACCATGACAGTCGTACTGCTGGAAAAACCACTCATGGCAGTCTTGAGGTCTGTCACGCCTAAAAGGACCAGCAGACCTACACAGAACATGCCGGTGAGGCCGTAGGGAAGTTTGTGAGTCAATAGCATGATGACCAGAAATGCAAGTACGCATAGTGTGATAATGATTTGCGGTGTCAAGTTGAACCTCCTTTGTGTGTGACGTATTTGAAATGCTTTATGATAATCAAATGATACCTTCAGCAATGCTCTGGAAGGATGAAGACTGGCTATTAAAGCTATAAGCAAAACCTACAGATTGAATCCGGCTTACTTTTTCAGTGATACTGCAATCGCCCATCATGAACATACTAAAAAATGATTCGTGAACGAGAAAATGTTAAGCAAATGTTACAGAATTTGTAAAATTCCCTTTATTTATGTTAAATCCCATGTTATAATGCACACTTGAAAGGAGCACTATAACTATGCTTAAGAAAAGACTGATGACATTCATGCTTGCGACAGCAATGACCGTCTCTCTTGCGATGCCGGCAATGGCTGATACGGAGACAGAGCTTGCAAATGCGCGGGCAAAAAAGAGTGCGGCAGAGTCCGATCTTTCTGCGGCAGCCAGCAAGATAGATGATCTCGAGAATAAGAAATCCGAACTGCAGTCTTATCTGACGGAGCTTAACAGCAAGCTCGGTCAGCTTTCTGACGAGATGGATACACTGAGCACACAGCTGACTGAAAAGACGACAGAAGTCGAAATCACCAAAGGTGCTGTGGAAAGAGCCAAGACGGATGCGCAGAATCAGTACAAAGATATGTGCATGCGTATCAAATATATGTATGAACATGGAAAAGGTGATCTCCTCGTATCATTGCTTGAGGCCGATGACCTCACAGAATTCCTGAACAAGTCCAACCAGATCACAGAGATGACGACCTATGACAGGAACAGGCTTGCTGATTATAAAGAATCTCTTGAGATCGTAGAGAATAAGGAAGAGGAGCTTGTTGCTGAGCAGGCGAATCTTGAAAATCTGAAGAGCCAGAACGAGGCAAAGCAGGCCGAACTTAAGACTCTTGCTGAGAAAACAGATGCAGACATCGCTGCCTATACCGCTGACATCAGTGCGGAAGAGCTCGAGAAATCGGCACTGCAGAGACAGATCGATGAGCAGACAAGCCAGATAGAGGCTCTAAAAGAGAAGGCTGCGGAAGAGGAAGCCGCGAGAAAAGAGGCTGAGCGCAGAGAAGCGGAAGCCAGAGCGCTTGCTGAGAAGAAGGCTGAAGAGCAGAGACAGGCTGAAGCAGCTGCGGAAGCTCTGAAGCAGAGACAGGCTGATGCAGAGGCGGCAGAAGCAGCCAGGGCGCAGGCTGAGGAAGAAGCAGTAGCGGAGCAGGCTGCAGCGAAAGCTGCGGAGGCAGAGGCTGAAGCTCGCAGAGCAGCCGAGGAAGCGGAAGCGGCCAGAAAGGCAGCCGAGGAGGCTGCGGCTGCAGAGGCGGCACAGAGGGCAGCTGAGGAGGCTGCGGCACAGAAGGCTGCTGAGGAAGCGGCACGGGCCGAGGAGGAAGCAGCCAGAGCTGCGGAAGAAGAGGAGTCACGGTCCGGAAAGACATATCTTGGCACATTCAAGATTACGGCTTACTGCCATTGCGCAAAGTGCAACGGCAGAGCAGGTCAGCCGACGGCTTCCGGCGCATGGCCGTATTCAGGACATACAGTGGCTATGGGCGGCGTTCCGTTCGGAACAAAGCTTCTGATTAACGGCACTGTATATACGGTCGAGGATCGAGGCACACCGTACGGTCACGTGGATATCTTCATGGACAGTCACGAGGAAGCGTTGGATTGGGGTCTGCATTACCTCGATGTCTACCAGGTCAATTAATAAGAGAAGAGAGCAGGCGGCGTTGGCCGCCTGTTTTTTGGTGTGTGGGGTTTTGTTCAATCGCTGCTTGTGGCATGAGGCTTGCGGCTTTGTACAATTCGTTATGTAAAAAATAAAAAAGGTGTTGACATAGTCGGTGCTTTTTATTATAATCTCTTATGTTGCGACGCACAAAAGGTGCGAAGCACGAATCGATGCGTGGCTCAGTTTGGTAGAGCGCTGCGTTCGGGACGCAGAGGTCGCAGGTTCAAATCCTGTCGCATCGATTTTTTTATGCCTGAAATTCGTTGAGTTTATGCGGATTTCAGGTTTTTTGTTTGAGAAGTAGAGAACGTGCGTTCGAATAGCTTCACGAATATTTCACGAATACCTTATAGTAACGCCTTTTAGTATCCTATAAAAGTAGGATGGCTATAGACCGGAATTATGTTTCGCATAGACGAGGGCTGAAAACCAAGGTAATGTAAAACTGATTTGGAGCTTTTAAGATCAGCAAAGAAAATTCAATTATTAAGAAAGGCATCGCTCCGGCGGTGCTTTTTTTATAGAGAAAAAATGGATTAAAGCTCTGTGAACCTTATTGAGTTGTTTTGTTACTGGTTTGCTGTATAATCCTTCAGCGAGATTATGTTAGTTATGAGAACGTCGAGGGTGCGGTATCAGCAATAAACTGAAATCAGCCCTTTGAAATAATATATACAGGCAGAAAACATGCAGCATGAATATAAGGCAACAGTTCTTGAGACAAAGGTCTTTACGGAACTCTAGGAAAAGTATCTGGCCGATCCAAAGTCCGGCCCATGTCCCTGCTTTAAATCAGGTGACACATTTCTCTTGAAAAGGACAGCCGGGCAGGATGATTTCTATCATCTGGTGAACGGCCGGTTCTGTTGAGGGACTTGGGATGCAGTCAGTCGGTATGTATATGCGGCTTTGCAGGGCGGATCTATCATGCATAAACGGATAAACGACGAGCGCATGATGATCACCTGCTGCAATGACGGCACTAGGCCAGTAATATTTTAGATTGAGCGCATTGATATCCCGGAGACTGATGAAACACGTGAGTGGCTGGAAAAGCAGGACTTTAGGAACAGCGTGGAAGATGCTTATACAGGATGATAGACTCGAGATTTTGAGAGCTTACTATATAATGCTAACAATAATATTGTATCCTAACAATTAAAATGTTAGAATGTAATTACTATGTTAGCAAATGTTGATCACATAAAAAACCTTATAAACAGTGTATATGGATCCCGACTGGAATATTTTAAGGATCGGGAAGCGAGTCTGCCTTTATATCTTACTGAGGGCAGATGGTTTTGTAATGTCTGTATATCTGGAACAGAATTCGTTGTAGTCGGAATTGATTTGGGAGAAAGGTTCAGCATTGATCTGCTAATCAAACAGGGCAGAAAGTATGTGGATGCATTCTCAGGGCCTGTTGTATATGCATTTTCGGCAGTTACTTCTTATCAGCGGAAAGCTCTGATTGAAAATGAGATCTCCTTTATTTCTGAGAATGAGCAGGTATATCTTCCATTTCTTGGATCTGTTTTTAGTAAGGCGAGCAGGAATCTGCCTGTCCATCAGATTGAGTCTTTTTCTCCATCATATCAGATGCTCTTTCTATTCCTGCTCTATCAGGAGAAGGAGAAATCATTTAATAAATCCCAGATAGCAAAACAGCTCCATATTTCAGCTATGTCCATAACAAGGGCAGCGGCTGCACTCAAAGAATTGGAGCTGATAAAAGAAGAAGAGCAGGGAAGAGATGTGTATTTGTCTCTTGCTCTGGATCGGATGGATGCTTATTGGAAAGCAGAAGCTTATTTGATGAATCCGGTGCAGAAAGTTATCTATTTGAGGGCAAATGCATTTGAAAACGGTATCCATGCGGGAGAATACTCCTTGTCAGAACGGTCAGAGTTTGGGTACCCATCCTACAAGGAATATGCAGTGTTCGGGAAAAGCCATATTGTGTCAGCACTGCAGTTTGAAGACCCGGGAATTGAGGTGAAAGAAAAGCTTATCCGCGTTCAGATATGGAAGTACGATCCATCTTTGTTCACTTCGACCAACGACGTGGATCCTGTATCACTGATCAGCTCTTTTCAAAATGATGATGAGCGTATTCATAAGTGCCTGAAACGAATCGAAGGAGAAATTGCGTCATGGCAGACAACGAAGAAATAAGAAATAACCTAGTCAGCTTCAAAGAAGCATTTCGGGATTATACGGATTGCTATACATTAATTGGTGGCTCTGCCTGCTTTATCCTAATGGATGATGGCGTATATGCATCCCCGGAGGCTTGGGAAGATGAAAGCTATATTCTGTCTTTGAGATGCCCGCAAGGGGTCCTGTCTCATGATGAAGCTTTATATTATCATGGTCTGATTGACAGAGAACCTATGCAGCAAACGATAACAATATATACTGGATAAAAGCCATGATTATGAATGTGCGCCAGGAATAAAATATGCTGTAAAAGATTGATCTTTGACGAGGAGTGGAAATCGGGGTAGAGTCAAACTGAATCGCGCGTTAAGAAGCAGGGATAGGAGAAGGATGATTATAACTGTGGCTAACTCACTCTTAGCGGACCAGCTATAGTTCGAAGAATAATCCTATACTAGAGAGGAATTTATTCTAATCGCAGAAATTGCAGACTGGTGTTGGAAGATCGGGAATCATGCGTAATGATTGAGATGACAGGACATACCCCGCCAATTTGTCTGTATTTATAAATATTACGACAGAAGTTGACAGCAATATATACATAACATAAAATTATTAATAGTGTAATTGTGAAACAGGAAAAGCATTTGAACAGGAAGAGGGAGAGATGCATGAAAGCTACCGCCGTCATGCCGGAACCTATTAAACAAGGGGAAATCCTGGAAGAACCATCTCCGGAAACAGGCATAATTCCTCAAAAAACATCATCTGAAGCAGAGAAAACTTCGAAAGAGACATCATCAGATGAGCTGTTCCCTGAAACAGGAAATTCTCCGAAAGAACAGTCCCTCCTGCAGGATATCATAGCGCTTGCCATGAAACTGGCAGTGATCTTCGCTGTATTCTGGCTCATGTTCAATTATATCTTCGGCGTATGCCGCTATATCAGCGCCAATATGGTACCGTCCTTTCGAGACGGTGACCTTGTGTTGTATTTCAGAATGGATCGGGAATTTGAAGCGGGCGACATCGCTGTCTTTTCCTATAACGGACGAACGATGATGGGCAGGGTCGTGGCAGTTGCCGGAGACACAGTAGATTTTGATGAGAAAGGGATGCTGATCAACGGCTCTCATGTTCAGGAACAGGATATTTATTATGAAACCAACATGTACGAGGAGGGCATCACTTTCCCCGTACAGGTAGGAGATAATCAGATCTTTGTGCTGGGCGATAACCGTCCCCGCGCCACTGACAGCCGGATTTTTGGCTGTGTGGATATTGATGAGGTGGCAGGGAAGGTAATTGGCTTATTACGCAGAAGAAACTTATAGGAAGGAGGGGACTGCATTCAGGAAAGAGTTGTATGAAAATGAAAAGGCTTTTGCGATGCGGATCGGTTCGTAAAAACTTTAGAATTACAAGTGAACCAGTAGTAACAGGAGGTTACAAATCAAATGAAGAAACGCAGTAAAAAACTGTTGGCAGCGGCAGTCGCTGCCATAATGGTTGTTGGCAGCGCCCTTCCCGTGCTGGCAACTGAAGACACAGGCACAGTCACAGGAACCAAAGTCCAGATTACCAAGACCCTGAATATCGGACAGGGCATCACGGTACCGAGTGAGACTTTCAGGTTTCAATTCAATGCAGTCACCGAAGCGGATGCCGAGGCACTTGGCGAGGACGGCACCTATATCGTTCCCGGTGCTGCGCAGGCGGGTGGAGGCACTTACCCAAATCTGAATAACCTGGAAACAAAAGTTGTCTATTCTGCGGATGTCCGTACAGCAGATGGGACAGATGAGGAGCTGACGTTCATGTCTCAGGAGCTTGACATGGCGGATTCCAGTCTGATATGGGATGTTCCGGGCATGTATATTTATTCCGTGAACGAGATACCGGGCAACACCGCAGGCATGATATATGACAAGGATACGAAATACTTCCTGAAAGTCTTCGTGAAAAATGTAAACGGGACACCGACGGCGGATTCCGTGGCTGTTTTTGGGCAGGATTCAAA
>Ga0326514_10002931_pt1 | contig 10829 bp, 5 predicted proteins | sample 3_2548_0518_D_FD_203653 | JGI IMG/M metagenome (GOLD analysis project Ga0326514, IMG submission 203653) | Bovine rumen microbial communities from UC Davis, California, United States - 3_2548_0518 | ecosystem: Host-associated > Mammals > Digestive system > Stomach > Rumen | place: USA: California... | reverse complement strand
GTCGGACAATAAGCTGCGGGTATTTCTGCAAGAAATCCAAACGATCCTGATGTGGACGATGCAGGCGCTTGTAAAGCTGATCCAACTCCATCAGAATACGGGCGTCTGTTTCGTCAAGATGGAAAGCCTTTTCCATCATCTCAACAGCACCTTCCTGACTACCCTTATTAAAACGAGCTAAAGCAAGGTTGCGCCATACGGTGGGAAACGTTGGATCTATCTTTGCGGAACGCTCCCAATACGATACCGCCAAATCGTATTGCCGCTTGTCATAGTAGAGACAACCCAAATAATAGGGAGCTCGAGCATCAGATAATGGCAACACATCAAGAGCCTTAAGCGCATACGCATCCTCCAGACGATTGGGGAAGCAATAAGATGGATCTGCCTGCGATGCCTTTTGAAGGTAACCAAAGCCTTTTTCCAAAGTGGCTTCGCCATAGACAGCCATATAATAATAGGTCAGCGGAGACTTTTCCACATGATGATCAATAGCTGTCTGGAGCACCAATAGCACCTCTTCACGCTGACCTGCCTGAGCATAGTCGAGAGCAGTTTCATGATAGTTATAGATATTGCCATGCATGAGTTCAACCATTCTCTCCAGAGGCTCCTTACTGCCAGTAAGCAGATGCTCCTCTACCATACAGACATAGTTGAAGGGGTCTATCTTATAACTCTCCTGAATCCAAGCCAAAGCCTCTTCCTTACGCCCCAGTTTTCTCAGTACAAGCGTTTTCATGGCGCGAGCCTTGTGGTTATGACTGTTGCTGATCAACGCACGCTCCAACTCATCGAGCGCATCCTCCCAACGTTCATCACCAAGACTGATGCATGCAGCTTCAAAGTAACCAGCATCTGCCCAAGCCTTATTCCAGGTCGACTTCCAGAAGCACTGATAAGCCGTTTCTGTATCGTCCAGATACTTGTTGACGACTCCTAAATAGAATTGCGGCTCACCGTCATAGGGATTAGGATTACGTTTCTTCAGCACTTTAACAGCAGTTTCGAGATAAGGCTTGGCTTTGTCAAAACGGGCACGACGCAAATACCATAGTCCTATCTGCATGTTACAACGATAGTCCATCGGATCTCGACGGAGGGCTTCCTCGTAATAGTCAAGCGCACTCCATGTCGCATGACGATACTGCTCCAGATGTAAGCCTGTCAGATAAAGTTGGTCTATCGTCTTTGTTTCCTGTGGTGAGAAGGCAGCCTCAGCTGCATCGGGTATCGGACGGATTTCGTCTGGTTCAGGAGTCCATTCTAGCAAGGGCAACCGTCTTTGATGCTTAGCAGACCAGATGGAAAGTCGCAGATCAGGAAACTGTTCATTACCTATGGAAATCACCTCAACGAGCACCTCTTCAGGTGATAATGTCACCACCTTATCGTAATAGTCAGAGCCTTTTTCGCCATCAAGTACAATTCTGACCTCCTGCTTGGACGTTGCCATGATCTTTAATTGTACGCTGCCCTCGCCTACCTCTTCGATATTCAGTATAAAATCCTTTGAAGCCTGTTTAACAACGCCAATCTCGCGATAAGGCATGAAATACTGTACAAATTGCTTCTCTTCATAAGGCATCAACCATGTGAAGTCGGGCTGGTTTTCTGTATACACGCCAGCCATCAGTTCGATGTAGGGTCGGAATCCTTTACGGTCAACCTTCCACTTCTTGGCTTCCTCGGGTGTTGTTTCATCTGTCAGATTTCTATCCCATGCTCGTCCGAAGTCACCATTACCCCAAGTCCATTGTTTTTTGCCTGGCGAGAAATGGTGCGAGGCCACATGCAACATGCCACCCTTCGTGTCGTTCTCATAACCTCCCTCAAAGTCATACTGTGAATTGACAGCCATATACGAGGTAGGCACCTTGATATTCTTATAGTTCGAGATGTCCACACCAGCAGAATAGTCCATCTTATAATACGTTCCCGTAGCGATGGGGAAACTGCTGACAGCACGTTTGCCATGATCAAAAACAGCATTCACATCGGGTGGGAATACACTTTGATAATCGTCATTAACCTCTACAGCTGGATTTGCCCACCAGAGGAAAGTCTGTGGCAGATTGGTGCGATTATACAAACGACCTTGTATTTCTAAATAGGCACAACCTGGACGCAACGTAAAACCAGCCATACCTTTCTGATGGAACATTCGCTCCATCTCGTTAACCCATACAGTTACAGAGCCGTCTTCGTTTTCCACAATAGTCGCATCGACAGGCAGATATGTTGAAGGACGATGATGCTGAGGCCAGTTGAACTCAATACCACCAGAAATCCAAGGTCCCGTCAGCCCTACAAGAGCAGGTTTGATGACATGATTGTAATAAACGAAATGGCGCTGCTTTATCTTGTCATAAGCCATTTGTATACGTCCACCAAGTTCTGGCAGTATCATGACCTTGAGATATTCATTTTCTATCCAGATGGCTTTCCACTCTTGATCCACCTTCTCATCAGAAATCGACTCAATGACAGGGTAAGGATAAACCACACCACTCGATCCCTGATAGACACGCTTTTCCAAGAACATCGGGTTCTTCTCCGGCTTTCCCACCTCATATGTTGGAATCGTCACTATTTCTCTCCAAGCTTTTACCATTTGACTTTTTTATCTTTTTACTTTTTTACTAATTCCTGTTCTAATTGTTCCAAAGTCTTTCCCTTTGTCTCAGGACAACGGAGGAAAAGGAAGACGAAGGCACAACAACAGATTGCGCTGTAAATCCAGAAGGTTCCACTGCTTCCCAAGGCCGCATTCATCGAGGGAAACGAGAATGTCAGCGTACAGCATCCCACCCAAAGGGCAAAGGTACAAGTAGCCATCGCAACACCTCTTATCTGATGCGGAAAAATCTCTGCAAGAAGTGTCCAAGTGACAGGTCCTAACGTCATCGCATAAACAGAAATGGCTGTCACCACAAGGGCCACCATCAGGAAACCTTTTATTTCGAGAAAATAGCAGGTACCTAGTGTCAGATATATTAATCCTAATCCACCAGCCCCAATCAGTATCAGCGTACGACGTCCCCACTTCTCGATAGTATAGAGTGCTACAATGGTAAAAATGACATTGGCTATACCAGTTATCACGATGTTGATGAACATACCATCTACATCAAAGCCAGCACCCACAAAAATCTCCTGCGCATAATTGAAAATCACATTCGTGCCGCACCATTGTTGGAAAACAGCTATCACCAAACCGAGTAAAAGTACCTTGTGGTACTTTTTTGAACTGAGAACTGAGAACTGAGAGGTGAGAGGTGTGATTACATGATTGGCAGTTAACCTCTCAGTTCTCAGTTTGATAAACACAGGACTCTCTGGAATAAAGAAACTCATGACGAGAAACAAAGCTGCAGGCAGCGTCTCTGCCCAAAACATCCAACGCCAGCCCCACTCTATATTCCACGCCTGATTCTCGGCCACCGTTGTATCTTTGGCCAACAGCATATTGACGAGCTGTGCTGCTAAGATACCTAATACTATCGTCATTTGGTTAAGGCTGACCATACGTCCTCGAATCTCTGCAGGACTGACTTCAGCGATATACATCGGAGCCAAGGCTGATGCCACTCCGATACCAACACCACCAATAAAACGTGCTATATTAAATAAGGTAAAATCATTGAAAAGTCCTGTAGCGATTGCCGATACCGTAAAAAGTACAGCCGAAAACATCAGAAGCGGCTTTCGCCCATACTTGTCAGCTGCAGCACCAGCCACCATTGCTCCAACGAGACATCCTATAAGGGCTGTGGTCATCGCCACGCCTTGCATTACTGGTGAGTTGGAAATATCGAAATACAACTCATAGAATGGCTTGGCACCACCAATTACCACCCAGTCGTAACCAAAGAGTAGTCCACCCATTGCCGAAACGGCACAAATGAAGTATAGAAATCCTTTGGTCATTTTATTCGTTTGCATCATAATGGCAGTCTGATTTTTTTGTTACAACAGATTCAGGAAGAGGGTGATCATTCCTGTGTTAATCAGATCGGCGAACATGGCACCAATGACAGGAACGATGAGGAAAGGTTTGACAGTATAACGGTATTTATAACATACAGCACTCATATTAGCCATTGCATTAGGGGTAGCACCAAGACCGAAGCCACACATGCCTGCACACAGAACGGCAGCGTCATAATCACGGCCTAACAGAGGGAAAGCTACAAATAATGCAAACAAAGCCATCATCAGCACCTGAGATGCCAAAATGAAAATCAACGGCATAGCAAGGCTGTGCAATTCCCAAAGTTTCAGAGATATCATGGCCATTCCGAGGAACAATGACAGGCTGATGTTGCCGACACTGATAATCCGGTCCATATCAAGCAGCTTTTCTGAATTGACGAATCCTATCACGTTACGAACGATAGCGGCTAAGATCAAGGCGCCAAAGTAGGTTGGGAACGTGACACCAGTTTTTGTCAACAACCAACTCAATAAGGTGCCGCCTCCCATGACCAGAAGAATGCTATAAGTAGCCTTCGCATACTGTTGGAACTCCTGCTCGTTCGTGCTGACTCGTTTTTCACGACCTGCCGGTGAAGCCTCGTCGCTCTCGATACCAGCCATTGCAGGATCAATCTCTTCATCCTGTGGTTGCATCTGTTCGTGGGTAAGTTTCGTACGGATAATCCGCTCTGCCAACGGACCGCCTATCATAGAACCAGCAATCAAACCAAAGGTAGCAGCTGCCATACCGATGGTTCCTGCACCATGCAGTCCCAGGTCTTCGAGCACACTTGCAAATCCACCTGCCGTACCGTGTCCGCCTGTCATGGAAATACTACCGGCAGCCATACCAATCAAAGCATCAACCCCCATGAGTCGGGTTATTACCATGGGCATCAGGTTCTGCATAGCAATCATGACAACCAACAGGGTCAGCATGATAACCAGCAATTTGCCACCTTGTTTGATGACTTTCAAGTCACTCTGGAAACCAACACTGGTAAAGAATGCCAACATAAAGACATCGCTTAGTGTATTATCGAATGACACCTCAACATCGAACCAGCCATACAGTATCAAAGTAAACAATGAAAAGATGATACCACCGCTTACGGGTGACGGTATACAGAATTTCTGTAGGAAACCAACCTTTCGCGTTAAAACCATACCGACAATGAGGGCCAAGGCACCTATGCCGGCAGTTTGTATCATATCCAGTTCAATACTTGTCATATACACTTTTTGCAAAAATACATATTTTCTGGTAATGCTGTAGGAGAATTAATCCTTTTTAACTTTATCGGCTGAATGAGATACGATAAATATCGTTAAAAATTCAGATATAACAATAATGTTTTTAGTTTTATTAGTATTTTTGCATTATTAATGTCAAATGGAAATCATTCACGTGAAAAAATATTGGTTCGTATTATTCTGCATAATGACTGCCCTACAGGATCTTGGTGCTCAGGAGGTCAATTCCTTTGCTACAGATTTTTCTCGCCTATATGTGGGGCCCGTCGAGCCTCCATACTCTAAATCGTTGTGGCATGACAGCCCCTATTATCAAGGCAATACCAATATGTATCATGGGCGCATCAGCTATTTTGGTGTGATTTATGAGCATGTGCAAATGCGTTTTGACCAATTGAAGCAGAGAGTGGTTGTCCTTTCTCCATCAGGAGGTAATTTTTCGTTGCCTGAACAAGAACACATAGACTGGTTTGAGATGGATGGCCAAAAATATGTACATGCCCCCGAAGACAGTACAAGATATGCGTCTGTGCTTTGTGATGGAAGCACGAATGGCATTCGTCTCTACCACAGTGAGTGGAAAACCTACGATGGTGAGAAACTGTTTGGAGGAAAGAAATTTCTGGAAAAAACACTCACTACATCAGAGCATTACACGCTCGTCACCCCAGACGGAGGAATACATCACGTCAAGAGTGTATCCGACGTGGCCAGACTCTTCCCCGAACAGAAAAAGCAAATCAAGCGATTTGCGAAGAAGAATCACCTTTCATTTTCGAAAAGTGAGCGTAAAGGAAGTCTCATAAAAGTCGTTGAAAGTATCTCCGGAGCACCACTCATCATAACCAACCAGGAACCGAAGATAATAAAAAACAATTCACTACAACCAACAGACTCAGCCAAGCCCATTGATGAAAAGCTGTTGATTACTGGCATTCCCGTGCTTGATAGCGTAATGACCGCGGCTAAGACGCAGACAAAGGTATATGTAGTTCCTGGAGTAAAGAAAGCTAAGGTAAGTGTTGCTGATGACCAAGAACTCGAAGAGATTGTCGTTGTTGGTGGTCGTCAGTCTGCCGTGAATAACATGATGATGGGTTCCGAGAAGTTCAAGCCTCAGGTGCTGAAAAACATTCCGTCAGCCTTTGGCGAATCGGACATTATGAAGATCGTGCTCACCCTACCTGGTGTCACTACCGTCGGAGAGGCTTCTAGCGGATATAATGTACGAGGAGGTGCTACAGACCAAAACCTGATACTTTTCAACGGAGGCACTGTTTATAACCCATCCCATCTGTTCGGTCTGTTCACATCGTTCAATTCTGATGCCGTTGAGGATGTTGAACTGTTCAAATCGAGCATTCCCGTAGAGTATGGAGGCAGAATCAGCAGTGTGCTGAAAGTCAACTCGAAGGAGGCCAATATGCAGAAATTTACAGGCTCGGCAAGCATTGGCGCACTGACCAGCAAGGTGAATCTGGAGATTCCTATTGTCAAGGACCACCTGTCACTGATGCTCAATGGTCGTACGACCTATAGCGACTGGATGCTCAAGAATCTTCCTGAGAAGAGTGGTTACAAAGACGGTACTGCAAACTTCTACGATTTGGGAGGTGTTATGACTTGGAAGCCCAACAGTCTGCATCGTTTGAAGATATGCGGCTATTGGAGCAAGGACAAGTTTTCGTTCAGCTCGGAGGATAATTACGGTTATCAAAACCAGAACTTATCTGCAGAGTGGCGCTCTATCCTGAATGAGAAGATAACAGCTACACTCTCTGCCGGGCTGGACCATTACGACTATTTCAATGAGAACAGGAACGTACCTACAATGGCAGCCCGACTGAGTTTCGGTATTGACCAGCTATGGGCTAAACTGCACATCCGACATCGTCTGTCGGAGAAGAACACACTATCTTATGGTCTCTCGGTGCAGCATTATAACGTACAGGCTGGCAAATATGAGCCTGTGGGTGCAGAATCAAACATAACTACGGACCAGCTGCAACGAGAGAAGGCTATGGAGAGTGCAGTATATATTGACTATGAACGCCAGTTAACAGAGAAGTTGTCCGTTTCGGCCGGTTTGCGCTATTCGATGTTCAATGCTCTTGGGCCTCGCGACGTGAATCATTATGCAGCAGGTGAGTTGCCTTCAGAGCGCACATTGCTGGATACACGTTACGAGTCGGGCATCATCAAGACCTATCATGCCCCAGAGGTGCGTCTGTCGGCTCGTTACGCCATCAAGGAGAACCTCTCTTTGAAGGCTGGTTTCAACACAATGCATCAGTATATCCACAAGGTTTCGAACACCTCCATCATGTCACCTACTGACATCTGGAAACTTTCCGACCTGAACATCAAACCCCAGAACGGCTGGCAGGTAGCAGCCGGCATCTATCACGAGACGCCAAACAAGGATTATGAATTCTCTGCCGAGGTTTACTACAAGCATATCAGCGATTATCTCAACTACCGCAGTTCGGCCGTTTTGTTAATGAACCACCATCTTGAGACCGATGTAATCTCAACCACTGGTAAAGCCTATGGTATAGAGCTGCAGGTGAAGAAACCAACGGGCAAGCTAAATGGATGGGTTAGCTACACGTATGCACGATCCTTGCTCCGTCAGGATGATAAGAGAGTGGCCATGCCTCTGAACAATGGCGACTGGTATTCCACGGAATATGACCGTCCGCATGAGGTGAAAGCCGTAGTCAACTTCAAATTTACTGAGCGATACAGCCTCTCTAGCAACTTCAACTATGCCACAGGTCGGCCAACGACGTTGCCAGCAGGAAAATACTACGATGCTCGCAACCGGAAATTCATGCCATACTATTCTGAGCGCAACACTTACCGTATTCCCGACTATATGCGACTGGATCTGGCCTTCAACATAGAGCCAACTCACAAGTTGACCAGTTTCCTACACACATCATTTTCATTTGGTGTGTATAATGCCCTTGCTCGTAAGAATGCCTATAACGTCTATTATGTCACCGAAGGCGAAGAGATCAAGGGATATAAATTGTCTGTGTTTGGCACAGCCATTCCTTTTGTTTCAATTAACATACGATTCAACTAAGATATGATAAAACTAAGAAGAACGACATACTATCTAGTGCTACACCTCATAGTTGGCGTATGTGCACTGACAAGCTGTATTGAAGAATACAATGCCGACATTTCAGCAGAGGATTCCAACTTGCTTGTCGTTGAAGGCACAATATGCGCAGAGCAGCAGAATAAGTTCTATCTGACTCGCACTCAAGCGCTTAACTCTTCTACATCTCCTCAAAGTGTAATGGGAGCAAGAGTCTCTGTTCGCGGAAGTGACGGTTCTGAATATCTAGCCCAGATCTCCCTTGGCTATTACACTTGCCAGATTGGTCAGCTCAACCCTGACGTGTCGTATTATCTGCACATCGAGACGGATGGTGAGACATACGAGTCGGAACCTCAAAAGCCTCTTCGCACAGAAAAGATAGCCAACATCAGGGGAGTGCAGAACACGCCAACAAGCAATATCGACGTGCTTGTAACACCTGCTGATCCTTTTGAACCCAGTGAGCCCAACTACTACATGTGGACATACGATGAAACTTGGCAGGTGTATCCTGAGTACATGACCACGATGTATTACGATACGGAAAAAAAGGAGCCCGTCTATATCTCAAACCCATTTCCCTGGTATGGATGGATGGATGCCGCCGGCTCAACAACTACAGTCTGTGCCAGCACCAGCTACGATAATCAGCACATCAAGAATCTGAAGATATACGACATCGGGCGTGACAATGTGCGTATGTTCCACAGATATAGCGGTCTGGTGCATCAGCGAGCCATTTCTAAGGCTGAGTATGAATACGAACTGGCACGACGTCAGGCCAGTACAGAGATGGGTGGTTTGTTCACTCCCCTGCCCTCCGCGCTGCCTACTAATATCCACTGTCTCACGTCAAACAAACATGTAATAGGATTCATAGGATGCTCGATGAACACGAGTGATTACCGGTTCTTCCTCAACGGCTCAGAATATGCCATCATCCATCCAGCAGGAACAGACACCCGCAAATGGCTGGTCAACCCCACCGTTAAAGATTGTCTGGATATGGTCTCTCAGGGCATGTATCTGTGTGAATGGGTCATTCCTGAGATGGCAGAGGATGGCATGTTGCATACAGCATGGGCATCGTTACAGCAACTCGATGTCAGATACAGATATCCAGGGGCCTATATCGAAGAACCTGATTTCTGGTCATTGCAAGAAAATGTAAGTTATTAAGATGAAAAACAATATAATGGCGCTCTTTGCAGCAATGGCGCTGACCCTGAACACATCAGCTGCGAAAATCGAGACAGACCGCACATGGTATGTGGCTGGAGAGGTGATGACTGTCAACGTGACAGCCGATGATGCCCTGATTGCGTATGCTGAGCTATGCGATACGCAGGGGTTAGCAGCCGGCAGCAAAATTAATCTGCATGAGGGAAAGGGTATTGGCACAATAGAACTTCCTACTGACCTGCATAGCGGCTACTACGTCCTGTCAGTCTATACGCGCCACAGCACCAAGGTGTATCAACGTCTTGTTGCTGTTGTCAATCCGCTCCATAAGAGCGTGAACGACGATATCGAATGGGTAGAAATCGCTCATGCCGACTCGTCGAGCCATGCAAAACCGGGGGAAGCTACTACCACAGAATGGATTGGTGATAAAGATATTGATGAACGCGAGACGGAGGGGCACATCATCAAAGCACGCATTAAGAAGGCCCATCATAGCGACAGCATAGAAGGCAGCCAGATATGCGCGTCGCTAAGCATCGTGGGCAAGCAGATACACTATTTTGAAGGAAAAATGGACAATGACTCCACAGCCGTCTTCTACACCTATGGCATACATGGCAAGCACCCGCTGGTACTCTCCGCGCTCTCATCCTCTGGCACGAGTCTGCCTATCGAGATGATTAGTCCGTTCTTATCCTTGCTACCGAAGCAGTTGCCACATCTCGTTTTCCACTACAAGCGTAGTGAAGTAGAAGCTCGATCCATCGACATGCAACGACGTCAGCTGACCATCGCACCTGCCCAGCCATTAGACTACGACGACAGGGTATTGGGTACCAAACCTGATTTAACTTATAATCTCGATGAGTACCGCCAGTTCCTTACCATCAGAGAGGTGCTGCTCGAATATGTGATGTGTGTCAGTAAGAGAGAAATCAATGGTACTACCCAATTGGTAGTTCGTGATGAGATGAGTCCATTTCATGACTTTCTGCCCTCGCTGGTGCTGATGGACGGCATGCCGGTAATAGACAGCGAACGGCTGTTGAACTACGACGCACGCCGCATGCACTATATCAACATCTACGGCAGCCAATACACGTTTGGAAATAGCATTTATAATGGCATCCTGTCTTTCGTATCACGCACGGGTCAGCTCACCAACTATCCTACCGAACCTAACATGCAGTATCTGGAGTACGAATTCCCTTGATAAATGATTCATCTGCGTTATAACATTTTCACTGAATAAAAGCATATATACATGAGAAGATTATTAATCTGTGGAGCATTGGGCTTT
>Ga0326514_10002930_pt1 | contig 10829 bp, 7 predicted proteins | sample 3_2548_0518_D_FD_203653 | JGI IMG/M metagenome (GOLD analysis project Ga0326514, IMG submission 203653) | Bovine rumen microbial communities from UC Davis, California, United States - 3_2548_0518 | ecosystem: Host-associated > Mammals > Digestive system > Stomach > Rumen | place: USA: California... | reverse complement strand
TCGCGGGCCTGAACTGCGAGAGTTTGGGTTTCGGGAGTTCGAACTGCGGGAGTTGGCGCCCTGAACGCGGGCGGTGTTCGAGGTTCGTCTGCCGGAGCTGCGCGCCTCGGAGTTGGCGCCCTGTGTGTGGCGTGAGCCGGCGCTTCGCCCGTTGCCGCTTCCGCGCTCCGGGGGTACCAGGCACTCGGGGCCGTAGCCGATGAGGTCGAAGCGGTGCGCCTTGCGCAGGGCTTCGCGGACGAGGGCGTGGTTCTTCGGGTCGCGGTACTGGATGAGGGCGCGCTGCATCGCCTTCTCGTGCGGGTCGTTCGCCACGTAGACCTCGTTCATGGTCAGCGGGTCGTACCCGGTGTAGTACATGCAGGTGGAGACGGTGCCCGGGGTCGGGTAGAAGTCCTGCACCTGTTTCGGGCTGAGCTTGTGTTTGTTCAGGTACTCGGCGAGCAGGATGGCGTCGTTCAGCCGGCTGCCCGGGTGGGACGAGATGAGGTACGGGACCACATACTGGTCCATCCCCAGCTGGGCGTTCACCTTCTCGAACTCCTCGACGAACCGGTTGTACACGTTCACGCTTGGCTTGCCGATCTTCGAGAGGACCGCGTCCGAGACGTGTTCCGGCGCCACGCGCAGCTGGCCGGAGATGTGGTGTTCCGCGAGTTCCTTCAGGAAGTGTGTCTTATAGTCCGCGAGGACCACGTCGTAGCGGATCCCGGAACGGACGAAGACCTTCTTCACGCCGGGCAGCGAGCGCAGTTCCCGGAGGAGTTCGAGGTAGTCCGTGTGGTCGGTGTCGAGGTTCGGGCAGACCGTCGGGTAGAGGCAGTGCCGGTCCTTGCAGGCGCCGAGGGTCAGCTGCTTCTTACAGGCCGGGCGTCGGAATTCGGCCGTCGGGCCGCCGACGTCGTGGATGTACCCCTTAAACTCCGGGTCCTCCCGGAAGCCCTTCGCCTCTTCGACAATGGACTCGTGGGACCGGGCCTGCACGATCCGCCCCTCGTGGAACGTCAGCGCGCAGAAGTTGCACTCCCCGTAGCACCCGCGGTTCGAGGTCAGGGAGAACCGGATCTCCGAGAACGCCGGGATGCCGCCGAGGGAGTCGTACATCGGGTGCCAGTCCCGCATGTAGGGCAGCGCGTAGACGTCGTCCATCTCCTGGGTGGTCAGGGGTTTCACCGGCGGGTTCTGCACGACGAACCAGCCGTCGTCATAGGCTTCGTACAGCCGCTGGCCCGTCACCGGGTCCGTGTTCTGGTACTGCACCTTGAAGCTTTCAGCGTAGGTCCGCTTCGCTTTTTTGGCGATTTGCGGGTCGTCCGTCTCATTCGCGGCGGAGATGCGGGAGAAGTCCGGCAGGCGGATGGCATCGTAGATGTCATCCTCCACACGGGTCTTGTACACCGTGCCGTCGATGAACGTGATGTCGCCCACCGGGATGCCGGCGTCCAGCGCCTCGGCGATCTCGACGATGGAGTGTTCGCCCATGCCGTACGAGATGAGGTCCGCGCCGGAGTCCAGCAGGACGGAGCGCTTGACCGAGTCGGACCAGTAGTCGTAGTGGCCGAGACGGCGCAGGGACGCCTCGATACCGCCGATGATGATGGCCGCCTCCGGGTACGCCTGCCGGATCAGGTTGCCGTACACGACGACCGCATGGTCCGGGCGTTTGCCCATTTTGCCGCCGGGGCTGTAGGCGTCCACCGCCCGCCGGTGCTTCGTGACGGAGTAGTGGTTGACCATCGAGTCCATGTTGCCGGACGACACGAGGAACCCGAGACGGGGCTCGCCGAGCGCCTTCACGCTCTCGGGCTTTCGCCAGTTCGGCTGCGCCAGGAACCCGACCGAGAAGCCGTGCGCTTCGAGCAGGCGGCAGATGATGGCGGCGCCGAAACTCGAGTGGTCGACATATGCATCGCCGCAGACATAGACGAAGTCCAACTGTTCGATGCCGCGTTCGGCGAGGTCTTTCTTCGAGACCGGCAGGAACCCTTCTGCCATGGCGATGCACCTCCTTTGAAAAATCTGCAGTAAGTATACCATAAAACCGCGGTGGAGCAAGGAAAAGCGATGCCGATCGTTTTTTCGTGCATTCACGCGTTTCATGTACTATAATGTAGATATCTTGAAAAAGGAGCTATCCCCTATGCTGAATATCAACGCTACGAAAACCGATGCCGTTCTCGACCTCGTTCTCGAAGGGCGCCTCGACACCGTCACGGCACCTCAGCTGCAGGCAGCCGCCAATGAGCAGCTCGCCGGCGTCGATTCGATCAAGATCGACTGCAAGGACCTCGCCTACATCTCCAGTGCGGGTCTGCGTGTCCTTCTGACTCTGCGCAAGAGCATCCCGGGCGAACTGACCCTCCGCAACGTCGACCCGTCCGTCATGGAAGTCCTCGAGATCACCGGTTTTGTCGACATCCTGACCATCGAATAAACAGGAGATAATTATGCTGAAAGCATTGAGAAGCAAACTGGCCGTGAAGATCATCGCCGGCATCGTCGGTTCGTTGCTGATCTTCGCGGTCCTCAGCAGTCTGATCGGTTATTCGGCATTCGAAGTCGCACTCGAGGAACGGTACGCGGACACAGGGTACCGGATCGGCCGCCTCGCCGCGCAGATCGTCGACGCCGACAACCTCGACGCGTACCTCGACGCAGACTACCGTCAGACAGACGAATACAAGACCGCCATGCAACGGCTCGACAACGTCACCCAGCGGATGAACGCCGCGTTCATCTACATCCTCCAGCCGGTCGACGACGAGTGGAAGGAAGTCCGCTTCCTCTTCGAAACGGTCAACGACAACTATGAGCTGAGCCCCTACCTGCCCGGCCACGTCCGCGAGTCCGCCAGCGAAGAGTATTCCATAAAGTACGGCCTCGTCTATGACGGCAAGAGCAGCGAAGAATGTGTCTTCCGCAGCGCCAGACAGACGACCACCGGAGCCCACGTCAGTTCCCTGGTCCCCGTCAAGAACAGCGACGGCGATGTCGTCGGTGTCATGTGCGTCCAGTTGCAGATGGTCGAACTCGGGCCCGCCCGCGCGAAGTTCCTCAAAGAGATCGCGCTTGCCGCGCTCGTCATGATCGCGCTGGTCTCCCTCGCCTATGGCTGGTCTATTCGCAGGACTGTCGCGAAACCGATCCGGCGGATCGCCTCTGAAACCGTCCGGTTCTCCCGGGACAACGAACTGCCCGAAGTCTCGCTGACTGACTCCACCAAGGGCGAAGACGAGATCAAACTGCTGGCGATGCACGTCGACAAGATGGAATTCGCCATCATGAATTACACCGAGAACCTGAAGACGGTCACGTCCCAGAAAGACCGGATGGAAGGCGAACTGAATGTCGCGAGCGGCATCCAGCAGGGGATCATCCCGAACACCTTCCCGCCGTTCCCGGAACGGGACGAGTTCAGCCTTTACGCCCATATGACCCCCGCCAAGGAAGTCGGCGGCGACTTCTATGACTTCTTCTTCATCGACGACGACCACCTCGGCCTCGTCATTGCGGACGTTTCCGGCAAAGGCGCCCCGGCCGCCCTCTTCATGATGGCGACCAAGATCATGGTCAAGAACCGCGCCCAGCTGGGCGGCACGCCGGCCGAAGTCCTCGCCGACGTCAACCAGCAGCTGTGTGAAGGCAACTACGAGAACATGTTCGTCACCGCCTGGTTCGGCATCCTCGAAGTGTCGACCGGCGTCCTGACGACCGCCAACGCGGGCCACGAGTACCCCGCCCTCTGCCATGCCGACGGCACGTTCGAGTTCTTCAAGGACAAGCATGGCTTCGTCCTCGGCGGCATGAGCGGCACGAAGTACCGCGAAGAGGTCCTGACCCTCCAGCCCGGCGACACACTCTTCGTCTACACAGACGGCGTCACCGAGGCCACAGACAGAGACCTCCACCTCTTCGGGACCGAGCGGCTGCTCGAGACCCTGAACGTCTCGCCCCACGCGGCACCGGATGAACTGCTCGGCAACATGGCGGCCTCCATCCACTCCTTCGCGAACGGCATGGAGCAGGCCGACGACATCACCATGCTCGCCCTGCAGTACCACGGCCAGGTGAACCACCTGCGCACCCTGCGCATCGACGCCACCCGCGAGAACCTGACTGAGGTGTCCGCGTGGATCGAAGAGATGCTGCAGATCCTCGATGTCCCGATGAAAGAGCAGATGCAGATCCAGCTCGCCGCGGAAGAGATCTACATCAACGTCGCGAACTACGCCTACGCCCCCGGCGTCGGGCCGGTCATCATCCGGATCGGATACGACATGGACCGCCACGCGGTCAAGATGGCCTTCGTGGACCAGGGCATGCCCTACGACCCGCTCGCCAAGGAGGACCCGGACACCACCCTCACCGCGGAAGAACGGGAGGTCGGCGGACTCGGCATTTTCCTCGTCAAGAAGACCATGGACAATGTCCATTATGTCCGCTCCAACCACGCGAACGTCCTGACCTTCGAAAAACTCATCGACCGGGCCGACGACCCGATCGAGGTCTAATGACACAACAAGCAATGCCCGCCGAACGGCGGGCATTTTCACGTCTCAGGTTATGCAGCTTTCTTCGGTTTGGCGTTGTACTTCTCCCGGTCCATCTCCCCTTCGGACTTGCCGATGGTGAGGGTGGCGGAGAGGTCGCCGATGATATTGGAACCGCAGCGGAACATGTCGAGGACCGCGTCGACACCGAGGATAAGTCCCAAAGCGCTGGTCGGGACACCCATCATCGTGAGGATGGAGGTCATCGAGATGAGGCTCGAGTTCTGGACCGCGGAATCGCCCATGGACAGGATGAAGACCGCGATGGCGATGGTGGCGATCATGTTGGCGTCGAGCTCCACGTTGTAAAGCCGTGCAAACAGGATGCTGCAGAGCACGAAGTGGACACAGGCGCCGTCCATGTTGATGGTCGCGCCGAGAGACGTCGTGAAGGACGTGACACGCGGGGACACGCCGAACTTACGGGTGCAGAGTTCCATCGAGTACGGCAGGTAGGCACCGGAGTAGTTCGGCAGGCCGGACTTCCGGAAGTAGCCGGGCAGGGCCCTCCAGAAGGGGATCGGCGAGATGCCGCGGATGCCGAGCTGGAGCGAGTAGATGACCCACATGATGGCGACCGCGATGATCTCGGTGAGGATGAGGCGGCCGAGCAGCGGGATGACCGGCAGGCCGACGTTGATCATCAGGGACGCGGTGGCCGTCAGAGTGACCAGCGGCATGAAGGCCGCGACCATGTTGACGAGGGTCTGGAACAGGTTCGTGAGGTCTTCGACGAGGCGGTTCAGCACCTGGATCTTCTCGCCGAGGACGCCGAGCGCCATACCGACGAACACCGCCAGGAGCATGACCTGCATGATGTTCGCGTTCTGGATGGGCGCGACGATGTCCTTCGGAATGAGCCCGATGAGCGTGTCCCGCCCGAGCTGGACCGTACTCGCGGTCGCGTGTCCTTTCGCGAGGGTCATGACCGCGTCGGGCAGTTTCCTCGGCAGGAACAGGTACGCGGAGCCGAAGCCGACGAGAATGGCCAGCGCGGTGGTCGTCATGTAGGTCCGAAGTGCCTTGCCGCCGAGGCGGCCGGTGTCAGACAGACTGGACAGCCCCGCAATGGTCGTGACGACCGAGCAGAAGATCATGGGAATGATCAGCATGCCGAGGGCATTGAAGAACATGGCACTGACGGTCTCGAACACCTGGTAGTCGAAGGCTTTCGCACTGTCCACGCCCATGATGTGGACCATGACGAGCCCCAGGACGGTGCCGGCGACCAGCATGAGGAGCGCCAGGACCATCATGCGGTTCTTCGGTTTGCGCGCCTTGATGTTGACGACGTTCCGGCCGTTCTGCCGGGCGTAGTCGAGTTTCTCGGCGTTCGCGCGGAAGATGAGGGTCCGGAAGTAGTTCTCGCTCTCGGTGCCCCAGTCCTTGATCTCGGAAATGGGGTTGAAGTCCTCCGCCTCGTTCGAGAGGCTCATGTTGATGCTGCCGAACCGGCTGCGGACCGTGACCTTCACCGGGACGTCCGGCGAATGTTCCAGGAACCGGACCGAGATCTCCTCGAGGAGCAGCAGCGCGGTCTGGACATCTTTCGGGTCCGTATTGTGCTCCCGCAGGTACGCGTCGAGCTCCGCGCTGACGTCGCCGAGCGTCTCGAACGTCAGGTCGTATTTGATGATTTGTTTCTCTTTGGCCATAGGGCCACCTCGGTTTCAAAACTAGATATCTGTCAGCCATTATAGCATAGAAAAAAGGCCCCGGTCTATCCGGAGCCTTTGTATTTTTTGGCGATTTACGCCGGAATGCTCTTACGCGAAGATGGGGGCAAGGGCCGCAGCCAGCGTGTCCTTGTGGGCCTGTGCTTCCGCGAGGTCGACGCCCTTGGTGGTGTAGTACGCCTTGATCTTCGGCTCGGTGCCGGAGGGACGGACCACGACGGTCTCGCCGTTTTCAAGGCTGTAGGTGAGGACGTTGGACTTCGGAAGACCGGTCTCTTCGGGTTTGAGGTAGTCGGTGACCTTCGCGACCGGGATGCCGGCGATGTCCTTCGGCGGGTTCTCACGGAGAGATGCCATCATGCCGGCCATCTTGTCCATACCGGAGAGGCCGGGGAACTCGAAGGAGTCGACCTGGTTGAGGTAACGGCCGTACTCGGCGTAGATTTCCTCGAGGCGCTGCTTGATGGAGGAGCCGATGCTTCTGTAGTAGGCAGCCATTTCGCAGATGAGCATGGAGGCAATGACGGCGTCCTTGTCACGGACATAGGGGCCGGCCAGGTAGCCGTAGCTCTCTTCGAAACCGAAGATGAAGCGCTCAACTTCGCCGTCCGCTTCGAGGGCCGCGATCTGATCGCCGATCCACTTGAAGCCGGTGAGGGTCTCTCTCATCTCGACGCCGTAGTGCTCGGCAACGAGGTTGGCCAGCGGCGTGGAAACGATGGACTTGCAGGCGACGGGGTTCTCGGGCATGGTGCCCTTTTCGAGTTTGCCCGCGCAGATGTAGTCGAGGAGCAGGACGCCCATCTCGTTGCCGGTGACGAGCTCATAGGAGCCGTCCGGGCACTTCATGGCGATGCCGACACGGTCGGCGTCGGGGTCGGTGGCGAGGAGCAGGTCCGCGCCGACTTCCTTCGCGAGGTTCACGCCCATTTCCATGGCGGCGTAGATCTCGGGGTTCGGGTACGAGCAGGTGGTGAAGTAGCCGTTCGGGTACTCCTGCTCCGGGACGATGGTGATGTCGGTGATGCCGATGTCCTTCAGAACGGTGGTGACCGGGACGAGGCCGGTGCCGTTCAGCGGAGTGTAGACGAGTTTCAGACCGGCGTCTTTCGCGAGACCGGGGCGGACCTGATGGGACTCGACGGCATCAAAGAAGGCTCTCTTGCAGCCGTCGCCGACGAATTTGATGAGGCCCTTGGAGACACCGGACGCGAAGGAGATGTACTTGGCGCCGGTGAGGACGTCGGTCTTCTGGATGACATCGTACACAACGGCGACCGCGTCATCGGTCATCTGGCAGCCGTCGGGGCCGTATGCCTTGTAGCCGTTGTACTTGGCGGGGTTGTGGGACGCAGTGACCATGATGCCCGCGTTGCAGTTGTAGTACCGGGTGGCAAAGCTCAGTGCCGGGACCGGGTTCAGCGCGTCATAGATGCGGACTTTGATGCCGTTGGCGGCGAGGACGCCGGCCGCGGCTTTCGCGAAGTCCCAGCCCTTGAGACGGCTGTCATAGGAGATGGCGACGGTCTGAGTGCCGCCCTGGGTCTTGACCCAGTCTGCGATGCCCTGGGTGGCCTGACGGACGACCCAGATGTTCATACGGTTGGTACCGGCGCCCAGCGTGCCGCGAAGGCCGGCGGTACCGAATTTCAGCGCGACGGCGAAGCGGTCCGCAATGGCGTCCTCGTCGCCTTCGATGGTCTGCAGCTCAGCCTTCAGGTCGAAGTCCTCGAGCTCGGCTTCCATCCAGCGCTTGTATTCGTCCATGTACATAAAAATACAACTCCTTCCGGGGAAAACTATTTCCTTTTTAGTATAAAATGGTTTGCTAATTTCAGTCAAGAAAAAGCAGGGGCGATTTACGGATTTGTTTCCGTAAATCGCCCACAAAAAATCCAATTCGGTTTTATACGTACTCGAGTGCCTCTTCGAGCGCGATGGCGAGCTGGTCGGCGCAGGAGGTGCCGCGGCCGGCACAGTCGTTGCCCTTCAGGATATCGATGACCTCCTGAGCCGGCTTGCCCTCGATGAGTTTTCCGATGGCTTTGAGGTTGCCGTTGCAGCCGCCGTAGAAGCTGACGCCGGAGACGTTGCCGTCGTCGTCGAGGCTGAACTGGAGCTGGCGGGCGCAGACGCCCTGGGGTGTGTACTGGAATGTATTCATAGAAGTTGCCTCCTTCAGTTGTTTCGTTGTGTACCTTATATTAGTAGTGGCGATGCAAAAAGTCAAGCACAATTCAATTTCAAAGAGCGTTTTCCTTTACATGCGTCGCCGGTTTGCGTTAGAATAGTAACAGTCTTTTCAAAAGCTTTGCGGAAGGAGGAGTACCCCATGATCCAGATCTTTGCGCCGGACCAGTCCAAAGACTTCTACAAGTACATCGATATGCCCACGAAGCGGGAAGTCCGCGGTGCCCGCGACTACGTCGTCCGCACCCACAACGGCGCCCTCCTCGTGTCCTTCCACACCGTCGACGAACACGGCGCGGTGCTCTTCGCGAACGACGAGCGCTGCAGCATGATGACCGGCACGCCCCGACTCATCGAAAAGGCCGAAGGCATCGACCACGAGTCCGGGTTCGACGAACTCTTCTCGTTCTTCCTCGCCCTGACCTCGTCGGACATCTACGAGCTCGCGCGGCTCGAGGACAAGATCGAAGCGCTCGAAGACGAACTCTTCTCGGAAGAAGCGGTCCCCGACAAGGACGGCATCAACGCCATCATGGAACTCCGCCGGGAGATCTCCCAGAAAAAACGGTATTACGAAGAGATGGAACTCCTGTCCGACGAGCTCGCCGACATGGAACCGGAATTCGTCTTCATCGATAAGAAATTCGACCGTCTGTACGACTTCATCCTCCGTAACCAGGAGTACCTCGAGCAGGTCCGCGAGGCCTACCAGGCCCAGATCGACCTCGTCCAGAACAACACGATGAAGACCCTGACTGTCGTCACCATGGTCTTCCTGCCCCTGCAGCTCATCACCGGCTGGTTCGGCATGAACCTCATCATGCCGGAATTCAACTGGGCCCACGGGTACCCGTACGTCATCTTCCTCTCCCTTGCCATCCTGCTCGGAGAGATCATCTTCTTCCGCTGGAAGAAATGGTTCTAGGCTGGCGATTTACCAGACCATTTTCAAAGAGCATCGCGAAAGCGATGCTCTTTTTCTTTCGTGAAATCGACCAATGAGGCGGGCAGAAATTCGTAAAGTGTGCACAACTGTACGCGTATTGTAAACTATACGACTGAAGTGGGATAATAGTAGGTGGGAAATATCCCGCACGATTATGATGTTTGGGAAAACAATTATGGGAGGAAACGTTATGTCATTGTTCAAGAAGAAAGTAAAAAAGGAAGCTGCCACTGTACCGGCGGTCGAGCCGAAAAGCTTCGTCATCATCAAGAACTCGCCGACCTTCTGTACCTGTTCAAGCCGGACCTCACCGTCATCGACGGCATCATCGGCGGCGAGGGCAACACGCCCGCTCCCGTCGACCCGGTCCAGGTCCACAAGATCGTCGCCTCCAACAACTCCGTCGAGGCCGACCGCATCACCACGAAGATGATGGCCCTCGCCCTCGAGCAGGCCTGCCACGGCGGCTGCCTTGCCGCGGTCAAGACCGGCCTCGAGTTCTTCAAGTACAAAGACTCCATGAAACAGGACTTCAAGTGCTGCTTCATCATGGGCCCCGGCGTCCCGATCGACGGCGAACGCTACTGGTTCGACCGCACCGGCAAGCCCTACACGAAGGAAGACCTGAAGGCACTGCCGATGAAGAAGTACGGCATGGGCGACTGCACCCTCGCCACCACCAGAGACATCTGCTTCTGGAAGGCGACCGGCTGCTGCGACCCGGCGAAGAACATGTCTCTCACCACGCTGGCCGGCGGTTACCTCGTCCCCATCGTGGCTCCGAACAACCCCTGGCTCCTGCCCACCGGCTTCGGCGCCCTCGGCGTCGTCGGTGCCCGTATGGCGCACATCCTGAAGGGCGAATATGTCGACGCTCCGCGACTTGCCCGTGACGACCACATCTTCGACCTGCCGAAACTGACCGAGGCGGAGAAGCAGGAGAACTACCTGCCCGCGGACCTTCCGAAGATGAACGTGGTCGAGAAAGCGAAACAGCTTTCCATGCAGCCCTACATGCTGCTGACCGCCCTGCCGATCACCGTCCTCAAGCAGAAAGGCTCCGGCTTCCACGGCTGATGCGCGCGGTCTCCGGACCGCCGCTTCGTAAAAACGCTCTGGCGATGTACTGCATTCGTTGCAATACATCGCCTTTTTTTGTAAAATAATAGAGATATGATAAACGCCCGTTTCGGGCAGACTTTTGGAGCACAGGAGGAACCCCTATGTTAGTTGACAACAAACTTTACATCGGAAACGCGAACGGTGAAAAAGCGTATATCTACCTGAACAAGGCGAATCGCCACGGCATCATCGCCGGCGCCACCGGTACCGGTAAGACCACGACCCTGCGCGTCATTGCGGAGTCCTTCTCTGACGCCGGTGTCCCCGTTTTCCTCGCCGACGCCAAAGGCGACCTGGCCACCCTCACTCAGCCCGGCACGCAGAACGAGAACGTTCAGAAGCGCG
>Ga0326514_10002929_pt1 | contig 10835 bp, 4 predicted proteins | sample 3_2548_0518_D_FD_203653 | JGI IMG/M metagenome (GOLD analysis project Ga0326514, IMG submission 203653) | Bovine rumen microbial communities from UC Davis, California, United States - 3_2548_0518 | ecosystem: Host-associated > Mammals > Digestive system > Stomach > Rumen | place: USA: California... | reverse complement strand
TCTTCCTCCGTCCGCAGACCCTCATGATTATCGCTATGGGTGTGGTTGCCTTCGGTTTCTCGACCGCAGCAGGCCTTTTCCTTGCTAAGATCATGAACAAGTGCACTCCCAACAACCCTGTGAACCCGCTCATCGGTTCTGCTGGCGTGTCCGCCGTGCCGATGGCCGCCCGTGTTTCCCAGGTGGAAGGTGCCAAGTATGACCCGCAGAACTTCCTCTTGATGCACGCTATGGGCCCGAACGTGGCTGGCGTGATTGGTACCGCAGTCTGCGCCGGTTACATGATTTCCAGACTCTCGTAAGACTAGTCTAAAAGCAAATCAAGGGAAACCCTCGGCAATGCGCCGGGGGTTCCTTTTTATAGGGCATTGTATTACGGGCGGGATTAATGTATATTTTTGTTAAAATAAGCGAGGAGAATTATGAAATTTAGGTTTGTTGTTTCGGCCGTATTGTCGTTGTTTGCGATTCAGTCTTTTGCCGCAAAAGGCACCATGGTGGGTGACGGTTCTGCAGAAAAACCCTTCCTGATTGAAGACTATGAAGACTTGAAGGCGATAGGTACAGGCGCCTACCTGTACTCTTCGGATTATGTTCTGACCAAGGATATCGATGCTTCGGCTTCGATGAACGAGATGTGCAATGCGGATGGCTGTAACGGCTTTATTCCTATCGGCAAGAACAAGGATGCCGCCGACAGCATTATTTTCTGGGGAAATATCGATGGCCAGAACCACACCATCAGCAACTTGAATCTTTGGCTCCCGTGCGAAAGGGATGTGGCTTTTATTGCATACTTGGGCGGTTCCGTTTCCAACCTGAACTTTGACCATGTCAACGTGACGGGCAGGGTGTCCGAATCGAACTATGTGGCGACGGTTGCTGCAAAGTCCGTGGGAAAGATCAGGAACGTCAAGGTGACAAACGGTTTTGTCCAAGGGCAAAATTACGTGGGCGGCATTGTCGGCCACGCCACGAAGGAATATAACGAAGGCGCGACTATTGTGAATGCCTCTTTCCAGGGGACTATCAAAGGTTCGCAGCGGGTGGGTGGCATTGCTGGCCAGCTGGACATGGATCTCGATAGTGCCTTTGTCGATGCAGAAATCATTGCCTTGAAAAAGGATGTGGGCGGTATCGTTGGTTATTTGACGGGCGCTGTGAGGCGTACCCGTTCTAACGGTTCGATTATCCCGGGAATGCCGGATGTTGATGATGTGGGTGGCGTAGCGGGCTACTCCAAGGGAGGCGTTTATTCATGCGTATCCTTGATGAACTTGATTTCTTACGGATACACTTTTGACGATGATATTGGCGGCATTGTTGGCGACAACGCGAAGGGCGCCGTTCTGTATTCGTATGCCCTTGGTAACGTTGAAGGTAGTTCGGTCGTCGGTGGCATTGTCGGAACCGATGGCCGTGTGATGAATTCGTATGCCTTTGGCTCGGTGAAAGGGGAACAGTATGTCGGTGGCATTGCCGGTTCCTATGCGGGTGTTTTCCATTCTTATGCGGTCGTTTCAGTCCAGGGAAAAAGCGATGTCGGCGGATTGATAGGGGGTTCTCCCGATTCAATTGTTAGCTCTTATTGGAATACCGAGATTTCGGGCATTGACTCGAGCGCCGGTGGAGTTGGCCTTACGACTGCCCAGATGTTGAAATGGGATTCTTATGTGGGCTGGGATACCGTGGGCTACGAAGAATATGTGATCGATGGTACGGACACCTGCGCTTATTACGAATATATAGGTTATTGCACTAGCCCCACAGGAAACTTTATTAAAACCTGGGATATAGACGATGGCAAGTCGTTTCCCTATCTGAAAGAAAATGATTTCTCGAAAAAGTCACTTGTTCCGATTGCGGTCCCGACGGTGGCAGCTAAATGGCAAGAGACTCCGACGGTTGCCGCGCTCATTGACGTAGAAGGTGAGCTTGTAGGAAAGTGGACGGGCTCTGTGCAGCCGGTATTTGTAGACGACACCCTTTGCAGGGATTCTTTGTACTATGGTTATAGAATTGGCGTGGTCGTCGGTAAGGATACGGTGTGGGGAACGTCGAGCCATGTGGCAATCCCGAACAAGATTGAAATTTCGACTTTTGCTGAACTCCAGAAAATCGGACACGATATCGCTTACCCGCTGTTGGGTAATTATGAACTGACAGCCAATATCGATGCTAAGGGCTTGAATTTTGAACCCATTGGCGATAGCGTGCATATTTTCCACGGAACGTTTGACGGCAAGAACCATACCATCAAGAATTTGGTCATTGACAAGCCCACCCGCGACTTTACGGGACTGTTTGGATTTGTTGAAAGTGCCGTGATCCAGAACTTGACGCTTGAAAATGCGAAGGTTGTGGGCTCCTGGGTCGTGGGCGCCTTGATTGGCGAATCGCGCAATGCGGTCGTGAGCCATGTCGTGTCTTTAAACGGCGATGTTCAGGGTGAATGGTCCGTAGGGGGCTTGATTGGTTACGGTATTGCAGATAGTGTTACCTATGTCGGGACTACCGGAAAAGTCAAGGGTACAGAGAATGTCGGCGGCCTGGTTGGCAGCATAGAAGCTTACTTTGAATTGACGGACGCATTCTCCGTTAACGTTGTCAAGGGTCACGAAGACGTCGGTGGCGTTATCGGCTACAATTACGATTACAGCTATGGTGACATGATTCCGAATATCTATCGCGTTTATTCGGCAAGCATGATCAAGTCTCCCAGATTCGCTGCCGAAGGAATTGTTGAACATGGTGGCAGTTCGGTGGATGACAGCACCTGTTTCTTTGACAGTACCGTTGCAGGAATTGGCCGAAAGGGCAAGACGACGGAGGAAATGCTGTTAAAGTCGACGTATAAGGATTATGACTTTGAAACGGTATGGGAAATTCAGAACGGCGTTTCTTACCCGTACTTCAAGGGCATGGACCCGATTTTGCCGGGTATGCTCGTAGACGACGGTACGGTAAACGTGCTCGCCGGCGCCGGCACCGAAACGGTCCCCTACAAGATTTACGATTACGATGATCTCAAGTATGTCGGTAAATATGAATACGGCCTTGATGCCTACTACAAGCTGATGGGCAATATCAATGCTACGGCTTCGTTCAAGGAAAATTGCAATGCCGACAGTACTGTATGTAAGGGCTTCGAGCCGATCGGTGAATTCAGCGGTGTGTTCATCGGAAACAACAAGATTATTGCGGGCTTGAATATCAACCGCCCCGACGAAGATTCGGTGGGACTTTTCCGGGCTCTGGCGAAGGGTGCCAAGATAAGCAACGTTGTCTTTGATACGGCTTCGTATCTTGGAGAAAGCTATTCGTATGGACCTGCGCGTACTAGGGGTGCCATCCGTGGTAAGGACTATGTCGGCGTCCTGGCCGGTGTCGATAATGGTGCTACGGTCGAAAACATCTTTATCAAGTATGATGTTTCTGGCGAAAATTACGTTGGCTCTCTTGCCGGTAAGAAATCTGCCGGCTCTGTCGTGAGGAGCGCTTCTAGATTCCTGGTCTCGGGCAAGGAAAACGTGGGCGGTCTCGTGGGCTTTTTGGGCGAGGCCAGCGTAACGGATTGCTATTCTATCGCAAATGTCTCGGGAACAAAGAATATAGGCGGCTTGGTAGGTTCTTCTGACAAGGCAATCGTGAAAAACTCGTTTGCCGCAGGTCAAGTCGTAGGCGATTCTAAATGGGGTGGCCTTGCGGGCTCTGACAACAAGTCGACCTACACCTCGGTCTATTATGATACGACACTCTGGTATGTTAATACGACGGCTGCGGGGGATCTCCGCAATACAACAGAGATGGTCAAGAAGGAAAACTACGAAGGCTGGGATTTCGATTCGACATGGAAGATTGCAGCGGATTCGACTTATCCCTATTTGTCGTGGCTGACCAAGGCTTATTATATATCCAAGACAATGAAGGAAAAAATTTATCCGAATCAGGCTGTGGATCAGACCATGATGAAAATGGCCGGTTCCGGTACGGAAAAAGACCCGTTCTTGATCAAGACCTACGGAGACTTGAAATCAATCGGATTCGGAAAATACAAGCTGTCGGCCGTTTATCGCTTGGCTAACGATATCGATGCCGCCGCTTCCAGGACGGATGAGCGTTTTGCTGTCGGTGGAACAGGATTCAAGCCTATTGGTAAGTACGATGTGTTGGAAGAATTCTGCAACTGTTACGGTGTTGTCCTTGGCGGTTACACAAAACAGGATACCGGTGCTTTTACCGGCGAATTCCATGGTGGTGGTCATAGCATCGATAGCCTGTACACAGGATTTTGGGATAAAGAAAACAAGACTGTAGGATTTATTGATACGGTTGCCAAATCTGCGGTTGTAGACAGCTTGACGTTCAAGGGCTATTCTGTCGGTCGCGAAGACTTTGGAATGAAAATAGGTGGCGTTGCTACGGTGAACCATGGTGCTATCCGGAATGTAGATGTCGACATTGTGATGGACAGTGTTTATCAAAGTGCGGGGTTCGTGTTCAGGAACTATGGTTCCATCGAGAATGTATCGGTTAAAGGAAAAATCAATGGTGGCAGACTCGTATCTGGCATTGCACACTTGAATTACGGAACCATTGCCAATGCCAAAATCGATGCGCAGTGGATTGGGGGTGCAAGTGCCGCCGGTGTTGCCGCGTTGAACTGGGGAACCATCAAGAATGTTTCTGTTAAGGCGAACGTAAAGGAAAACTCTGGCTTCGTAGGTGGCATTGCCGGGTTAAATGCTCCTGGTGGAACGATTGATAAGAGCTCTGTGAATGTTGATGTATCTGGACAGAAATCATCTTCAGAAGGTTTCTCCATTTATTACGAAGATGGTGGGGAAATCTCGGTATATTATGATGTGCAAGGCGTTGCAGGCCTTGTCGCAGTCGATAGCGGAATGGTCAAAAATTCTACGGCGTCGGGCGTTATCAATGCAAAAGGAGCCCTCTACGTAGGTGGCTTGATTGCTAAGGCTTACAGCAAAGAATTGAAAGGGCTGCATGCATCTGTCGATGTTGCTGGAGATCATTATGTCGGCGGCTTGGTCGGCTTGAACGAAACAACTATTTCGGAATGCTATGCCACCGGAAACGCTGAAGGAACGGGAACGTTCAGCTATTCTGGAGCTTTTGTTGGCCACAACAAAGGCTTGGTTGAACGCTCTTTTGCGACCGGAAATGCATATAGTGCCGCCAGTTTTGTCGGTGGAAACGATGGAACAATTCGGCAGTCTTATTCTACAGGAAATGTCGAAGGCACGGGTAGCTTTGCCCATAACAACCAGTCTGTAATAGAAGACTGCTATTCGACGGGTGATGTGCTTGCTATAGATTCGTACTATGGTTTTGGTTTTGTCGAAATTAACGGCAATGATGCAGAGGTAAGAGGATACTCTTCTGGAAGCGCGTTTAAAGACGGCATCCGTTTCTGCGATGGCTTGCCTGCAAGAACGAAGCCCTCGGATGAGTATTACTATTTAGCCGAAGCCTGCAGTGATTCAATGATTGTCGGAAAGGGCCTGACCGATGCTCAGATGAAAATGCAGAAGTCTTTCGCCGCATTCGACTTTGATTCGGTCTGGTACATCGCCGAAGGCATGAGTTACCCGCAGCTTCGCAATATGCCGAATCCGCCGGTTGCTTCGAATGGGGAACTTCTCTATAGCGCCAAACCTCTCGCGAAGGATATCCGTGCCGAACTGCTTGCGGGCGCCTTCGTGATGGATTCTACGGCGAAGAAGGTGCTTAAGCTGGATTCTGCAAGTGAGGCCTTGCTCGATTCTCTGGAAAACGAAAAATCGCCTTCCGGAACGTTTGTCATCTCTTACCGTGTGGGAATCCTTTTCGATTCCGATACGCTCTGGAGCAGGACAGCCAGCGTTGAACTCACCATTGAAAAAACGACGGGTGCCCGCGTTCGCAATGTCGTGGTGATGCATTCGCTCGGTGCTGCGTTCCGCGACGCTCATGTGGCTCTCCACTTCGGAATTCCTGACGCGGGTGCGGTAAAGTTCTTGCTCATGGATATGCAGGGCCGTATCGTGAAGGCCTTTGACCTGGGACGCCGTGCAGCGGGTGAATATTCCGAAACTGTCGCTGCCGAGGGTGTCGTTCGCGGTCGCTATATCGGTGTGCTGCAGGTGAATGGCCGTGTGACAGACAAGGTAATGCTGCTGAAAAAATAAAGCGCAACCTTTGAAAGAGAATTGAAGGCTCTCGCAAAATGCGGGGGCCTTTTTCATGAAGCCGTGGCGTGCAATACGCTTGCATACAATAGCATTACAATGTACGCTGTATAAAGTAAAAATAAATTAATTTATAGAAAATCTTGTATAATTTATATATATGTAAGTTTGTAAGAAAAAAATCTTACAAATTCAAATTGGAGAGTATCATGAAAAAAGAACTGAGTGTATTACTGTTGCCTATTTGTATGGTGGCATGCTCACAAGATTCTGGAGTTGTTCAAAATGTTGATGGCAGCGCTGCTGTAGTTGACGAATCATATGACAAGGTGCCTGTATTCGCCTTTGGGGAAGATGGTGCAAGATATGATATTAATCTTGAAAGTGGCGAAAAAACAAAGAAGGAAATGAATCGTAGCAGGTTGATTCTGGCTAATGAAGATGCTTTTGATTCTTTGAAGGGTGCTTATTTTCTTCGCCTGAGAAATGATTCGGATTTTGCGAGTAGCTTGGAGTACCCGGTTAACTATTACTGCAAAAAAGAATTGCTTGCCATTAATGCGAAATATAGTGAAGTGGTGTCTTCTGATGGAAAAATTCTTTTGGATGATGCTTCGTTACTTGAAGGGTGCGTCGATATGAAACATGATAACGCCCTCGCAAAGACGACTACGTTCACGAATTATCCGGAAACGCGTACTGTTAATCAGTTCCCGATAAAGATGTATGCGGAATCGTATTTCCAGTATCTGGGTGGCATTAAGTGGATGGCGACCGGTGTAACGGCCTCTTATGTTTACCAGCAAAATGCGGACGGTTCTGTAATTTATGTGCCCTATCAGCCCAAATACGCCTCTGTGAACTTGGTCTTTGTGAATAAGAATACTTGTAGCGGAGATGGTTCCTCGTTTAAGTGCTCTAAAAATGACGTTAGCCCGTTCTGCTCGATTAGAGATGGTTGGGACAACGGAACATGCTGGCTGTTTGACCATGAAAAAAGGTACGGCAAGAATCTCAATGCGACTTATTACGCTTGGGCTATCGAAAACGATGCGGACTTGAAGTGCTCTGTGAATAATGACGTAGAAGCTACTAGGAAGGCGCTTGCTGTCGTTGCGGAACATAATATTGTCCATGGGACTGATAAGGTCTATATTAGGACCGCCGTGAATGTGGATGAATCTTTGGCTGATAAAATATTCAACAAGTATTTAGGAAATCCGATTCCTAGTGATCTTTAATTTGGGGATAAAGTGAAATACGCCCCCGACTTTGTCGGGGGCTTCTTTGTTGTGAAAAAAGGCGGCCAAAGGACCGCCTGAAATTTTTATGATGGGGAGGTTATAATGCGCGAATTTCTTCTTCAGAAAGATCAGTCGTGTCGACAATGATCGAAATATCTACATTCTTGTCGCGCATTTTCTTCGCGATTTCCCGCTTTTCTTCATACCTTTCAATCGCCTTGTCTACGTCACTCATGTCAACTGTCATAAGATACCTCGAACTGAAATTACATAATTTCACTTCGCTTTGCAAGAGCTTGAATATGGGATCGTTCGCAAATTCACTAAAATCAGCTTCTCGATTTAGCGTATCAATTGCACGGAGCCATTGCGCAAGGCGACTATTATCATTGGCGAATCTTTGGGAATTTTTGAGAAATTTGGCTACTTCAATTAACGTTACCGTCTGATTGTCAAAATAAACCATCTGCTCCTGGTTTTTCAGTTGAATCGTCTGGCGATAGTTTGAAGACCCTGCAAAAGCATCGAAAAATAGGAAACTTATTATGTTCAAATTATCGAGTTTTGGCACGTCCCCGGTTTTTACCATATTGCTCGTAAGGCGTGCAACGTAAAGTACCAAGCGTTCCCTAAACAGGGATTTGTGTTCATGTTGGACTTCAATGGAAATGCGATCGCGAGGGATGTTTCCTTTACGCTCGTTCGTCAGCAAAATGTCCGGTTCAGCACTACGATAGCCCAATTCTCCAGGAATAAACGGATTAACGAGTTTCGGGTTTTCAATACGGTCCGAACCAATCAGATTTAACGCTGCATTCTTTTGACGAACGAGTCAATGTCTTGCCCGTATTTTTTAGTTTCCTTCAATTTTGCAAGAAATTCTGCGAATTCTTCTCTTGTCATTTTATTCCAGTAGCGGGAACGCCCCCGTTGAGCGAATAGGGACTGTCCCTATCTCTATATATACACGCTTTTTTCGGGTGTTTGAATACCGTTTGAAACGTAAAATTTGTTTCATGGATTTTGAACTTTGTTTTATAGATTGCAAAAAATTTTCGTGCATGCATACAAAATGGTGAAATTTGCTAAAATTCGCCATTTTTGTTTTAACAAAAATGTTGCACGGCCGCCCGCATAAATCTATCTTATAGTCATGATGAAATCAGTTATTGAATACAAAGACTATCGTGAGTACGTACTCGACTACTACCGCGAACGCAAGCGCACGTCGGCGTTTACCTGGCGCGAGTTTGCAAAGATTGCTGGTTTCGCATCGGGTTCATACCTGAAGCTTGTTTGCGATGGCAAGACAAGGCTTCGGGAGGAAGGAGCAAAGAAGACGGCCTTGGCAATGGGGTTGCTGGGGTTTGAGTTCGACTACTTCGTCTTGATGGTTCGATACGAAAGCGCAAAGACGGACCGGGAAAAGAAAAAGTGTTTCGAAGAAATGGAAGCATTGAGTTCGGCGCACCATGTGAAAATTCTCGGCAGCGAGATGTACACGTTCTATGAAACGTGGAAACATTCCGTGGTCCGTGAGCTGGCGGTTGCCATGCCGGGCGCAAAACCGCACGAAATCGCGAAGGCTTGCAGGCTGCCTATATCGGCTGCCGACGTGAGCAACAGTTTGCGTTTCCTTTTGAATGCGGGATTCTTGACTGTGGATGCGAAGGGCCATTACCAGCAGACGAATCGTTCTCTCACCACGGGGCGCCTAAAGGTTGTCTCGGTGGCGGTGCATTCGCTGCTGCGCCAGATGGGCGAATTCGCGCTCGATGCTTTGGACAAGTTGCCTATTTCGGAACGCCACTTTAGCGGCGTTACCATGGGCATGACTGCCGAAAGCTACGAGAAGGTCATCGAGGAACTCACGGAGTGCCGCAAACGCATTGTGTCGATTGTCTCGGCTGACAAAAAGGTGGAAAAAGTTTGCCGCTTGAACATGCAGCTTTTCCCGCTATCTGAAAATTTAAATTGTGACCCGACTGATTTGGGTAAAGGAGCTTGAAATGATTCACTTTCTTGACGAGAAGAAAACGGGGCTTGTCTTGGCGCTTGCTTTGGGCGCGTTGCTCACGGCATGCTCCAATGTGGACTCGAAGTCCGCTGGTACGAGCGAAGAAGCGGAAGGCATTATCGCCATTTCGGACAAGAAGATTGCCGGCGTGTCGCAGAAGGGTCCTTTTGTAAAGGGTTCTGAAGTGACCCTTAGGGAAACTTCGAAAGACGGAAGTTTTGAACCTACAGGCAGGGAATTTACCACCAAGACTGTCAGCGACAAGGGCGATTTCAAGTTTGACAATATCGATTTGGAAAGCCAGTACGCGCTTCTTTCTGTAGAGGGGCACTATGAGCGTGAATACACGGGTGAGGCATCTAGCTGCCCGATGCGTCTCGATGCCGTATCTGATTTGGAAAAACGCGAAACGGTAAACATCAACCTCTTGACTCATTTTGAATACAAGCGTGTCCTGAATTTGGTCAAAGAAGGCAAGTCTTTCGCCGAAGCCAAGAAACAGGCTGCAAAGGAAGTCCTCGGCGCATTCGGTGTCAAGATTGATATATCTTCTGCAGAAGACTTGAATATCTACAATTCAACAGATGGTGATAGAACTCTCTACAATATCAGCCGAATCATCGACGAGCAGCCGGAATGGAATGCTTGGCGCGACTGGTATAATGCCGTAGATGATCTCGATTGCTCCAAGTTGCAAGAATACATTGACGGATATGCCAACGATTTCGCAGACGACGGCGTTCTCGCGGATTCGATCATGCAGTTCCTTGCTGGCGAAGGCTATAGCTCTGCCAAGGAATGGAGCAACATGATGGATGTAGACGAAGATGATATCAAGAGAAAGGACGAGGCTAATCCGGATGATATCAGTATCCGTTTCTTGAAAAGCGAATACGACTTTGGCATTCTGGTGTTCCTGAATTACATGGACCTTGAACTCTGTACTGCCGACCTTTGGGGCGAATACAGAAAGTTCGATAAGGCTATCGATATTGACGGTGATCATCTTGAATCGGGCTATTTCCTTTGCAATGGGTATTATTGGGATTTGCAGACAAAGGGATATATCGATTCTCTCAAGATTCCGGTTGACCACAAAACGGGAACTATGACCGACCCGCGCGACGGACATAAGTACAAGACCGTGAGCTTTGAATACGAAGGGAAAAAGTATGAATGGATGGCCGAAGAACTCAAGTATGAATCTGATGGTCTCTATACTTGGACGGAAGCCATGCAAATTGATAACAAGTACATGACGGATGTCGTTGACGACAGCTTGATCGGTGAAACTCACCAGGGAGTCTGTCCTGAAGGTTGGCATGTGTCCAGTACCGAGGATTGGAGAGCCTTGGTGGATTATGTCGGCGACGTTAAAAACTT
>Ga0326514_10002928_pt1 | contig 10836 bp, 17 predicted proteins | sample 3_2548_0518_D_FD_203653 | JGI IMG/M metagenome (GOLD analysis project Ga0326514, IMG submission 203653) | Bovine rumen microbial communities from UC Davis, California, United States - 3_2548_0518 | ecosystem: Host-associated > Mammals > Digestive system > Stomach > Rumen | place: USA... | reverse complement strand
AGGTTTGCCTTTATGAATGTTTTCATCATGTTCTCCTTTCAAAAAAAACCTACGGTTTTTAATCCCTTTGTCGCTTCGCGGACGATTTCCGTTAGCGAGCTTTATTGCGGGCAGAGATCATTGCCCGCGTGACTTCCGTTTCCGTTGACGCCGCGTTGATTCTGCTGATAATGTCGGCGTCGTACTTTAAGTAGCCGAGCTGTTTCGCTATGCGGCGAGATGCCGCCTTGTACTGTTTAAGACTCATCTTTTCTCCTTTCTGGTCGACTCCGTCGACCCGTTCGCTTCGCGAACGATTAGTTTTTACTCGTTTCCTTTCTCTCCATGAACGTCGGCGGCAACGACACAAGGCCGTTGGCCAAGCCGAAGAGCAGGAGCCACGTTGTACATACAGTGATTATCACTGCCACAAGAACGGCGCTGTTTCCGTTCTCGGGTGTGCAGGTCATCGCCACCATGTCTATACAGAAGGCGACCGTTGTTATGGACTTAAGAATTCCGTTCTTCAAAGTCCTGCGGACTTTGCGACGTTTCAGTTTCATTTTCCCCTTCATAGTTGCTCCCCGTACCTCGCTATATCTTACCTGTCTTTTTTAAGCGAATTGTACTGCGCTATTTAGTATCTGTCAAGAAACCTTTCGGGTTTCATACAGATGACTCTCTGAGTTCCAGAACTTCCCAATCTCTCCGCGCTCGAGCATAGTCCGCGCCTCTTCGAGACTGCGAACCATGATCTTTCTCCCGTCCTCGTAGTACGCCGCACACCAGCAGACCTTAACCGCAGGCCTCTGGTGCACGAACGGGTTAGCCGCGTAGCCTCGACGGACTGCCCACTCCTCGCACGGAGTAAGCATTCGGCGTTCGCGAACAAACCGCTCACGACGGTCAACCTGGGCGCGAGTGCTCAGGTGGTCATATACGCGGACTTCACGGCCGCGTTCATAATCGGCGGCGTCGCCGACCGCCTGGACATACTTGGCCTCAAGCATGGACATTTTCCGCGCCTTGGCGGTCTTCGCTGCCATAGGTGAACGGTTGCTCATACACCCCACCTTTCCCGCGCCGCTTCGTACTCAGCGCGTGTCAACATACCCCTCTTCCACTCGGTAGTGAGAAATTCGCGGATGAGGGTGTCAATGTACTCTCCGATCTTGCGACCATTGGCGGTCGCATCCGCATACCACTCGCGGATAGACTTCGCCGCGAGCATGTCGTCAACTGCAGTGTCAAGTCCCAACATATGTGCACCTCACCTTCTGCCACAGAGACGGTCTTCGAGGGACTCATAGTACAGAGCCTCAGTGTTAGCGGCATCTTCAACTGCCGCGAGTTCCCGAGCGTTGGCGATCTCCACCTCAAGGGCTTCGATCTCCGCGCAGAGAGCATGTTCGCGCTCTGCTTCGCCGTAATACGCGGCGTCACTTGCCCAGACATAGAGCTGGTTCAGGCGTGCTTCGAGTTCATGGATATTCATGCTTTACCCCCTTCCATAGCGACATTCCACGCCCATACGAGCGCGTGCTCAGTCCCGCAGATAGCAGTCTCAAGGATCCGCTCAACGTCCTCTTCCGCGTATTCCGCGCGGCGCTGTTCTTCGAGCAGGTCGCGGATGTTAGACAGAGCTTCCGCCCTAGAGTACAAACCGATCCTGTAATACCTGCCGATGTTCTTGAGTTTCTTAACCATACTGTCTCCTATCTGCCCATTTTGGGCGTGACTGCGCAGGAATGACGTCCTGCGTGTTACTAGTTGGCACACTCCACCTGCGGCGCAAAGCTCGCAGATAAAGCGCGAAAAGGTGGCGTGGGGGATTGAACCCCACTGAAGGCCTGCTACCACCTAGAAAGTCCGCGCGTTACTTCGCGGACTTTTTTGACTTCTTCACCTTCTTCAGAGCCTTCGCCTTGATCATCTTCGGAGTCTCGACGAGGAGCTCCGCAACATCTTCGCCTGCGCCCTTGACAACGTTACCCACAAAGCGGATTGTGCCCTTCTCCACGCAGAAGTCGAAGAGACGGCGGTAAACGATCTTCGTGAACTCGGTCTTCGAGCGGAGCTCGACTGATGCCACGCCCGTATTGATCAGCTGCGTCGTGTTGTCACGGCCACTGTCGCCGAGGACGGCATCACAGAGGATCTTGACAATGTCAGTGTCGGCGTCGACATCGACCTTCGCCCACACCTTCATCATAGTGATGAAGCCTTCGGCGGAGTTACCAGAGACATACTTCTTGTATGCGTCCTTCACTGCTTCGGCGGGCTTAACGGCTGTCCAGAACGTGATAACCTCATCGTAGGAAGTCTTGAGGTCTTCCATGTGTGCGACCTTCTCCGCGATCAGTTCGTCAACCTGATCGTCGGTCATGATTGCAGAACCCTTGCAGTTTTCGAGCCCCTTGATAGACTCTGCGTCCTTCTCGAGGGCCGCTGCGAGGTGTTCTTTGTACTCTTTTCTCCAAAGAGACTTGACGGTGTACATAGCCACCTCTTCAGAGAAATTGCGGGTTGCGTCATAGATGTTGAGCTTCTTCATATCGTACCTAACCTTTCCGCCCATTATCGGGCTGTAAACTATGTGGACAATCCCACACCGAAGCGCACGATTCTTCGCGCGCAACGGTGTTGAATTGTCAGGCATATCAGAAGCCGTTCATCCTATATTCCGTCGGCAACTTCAGGTGTCCCCTACTAGCCTGCGCACTACCCGTGTAACCCGCGGGCGTACCCTTTGCGCACATTTTGTCCCGACGTTTTCCCACTTCGGACTTTCACCGCGTGCCCTAGTTAATTCCAGGTCGCCCGATACTTTCGTATCAGACGGGGTTGACGTTATCATGTCCGTCGGAATGCGCGCATACCCTCCGCTTAAGGCGTTCATGCGCTTGCCGATCTGAAGTTCTCAAAGTACAAGTAGAGTGGTATTCTTCCAGACCTACTCCGCCCACTCCGTATGCAGAGGTTCAAAAACATACGGAATGACGCTTGTTTCAAAGTGCGTGGGCACTACGTGCCCGAGTGTAAAGCGGTGACGGAACCGAAACATATAAGTTTGGCAGTTCCCGTATCAATCGGAACTATCGTTCCTTTCGATGATCTAACTATAACCTCACATTATAGGTTTGGCAAATCGGCCTGGTCAGAGCCAACGAAGCCTTGATTTTACTGGATTTGTTGCCACAAACGCTCATTTTTGGTAATCGGAAATTTTGGGCCTTCCGGAGTATGTCGGGGGTGGGTTTTAACCGTATTTTCAATGGTTTTTTGGCATCGGGGCAAGGGAGGTCTCTCTCAACACTCCCCCAAAATCCCACCCTTATCGCCCCTCCTCCCCACAATTCCCACCCCACAGTAAATCCATCGCCCCTCACCCCAATAAATCAACCCACAGGGTAAATCCCAAATTAACAAAAACTATCGCTCACTATCGTTTTTGTCAAATATCGCGGAAATAAAATGCTCTCCGTCGATTTGCCACTCCAGCACCACACCCGCCGGCCGGTCTATGAGCCCTCAGCCAAACATTTAAACGAAAATCGTTCTCAACTTATCGCTAATCATCAAAACTCACTCACTATCTCCTCACTGCCAAGGAAAAAGAAGGCACAGCGTCAATTCTGCAGCCCAAAAATGACCCTTGTGCCTTCCGTATTCCCATAGTTTTAAGCCATATCGACCGTTAACGTTTTTAACGGATCGTCGTTTCTGCCTTAGTTCACAGCCCGTTCCGGCGAAGCCGTTCCACGACACCGGAGTGGAACTATCGCCTCTGCGCAAGAAAAAAGACCGCCAAAGCGGTCATGACCTTATCGAAGATATGAGAGATTTATTGGATTTCCGAAAAATGGGATTTTGAATTTTGACTGGCTTTCGTCGTTGAGGAAAGAAAATAAAGCTCGAATGACCGTTAACGATTTTGAGCTTATCGACTGATCGAGCAATGAAACCAACCCACTCGATCAATATAATCAATTATTCCTTTATTAACTTACTATATTTTATAGCATATTGAATAATTGATTATGAAATATAGTGACGTATTTAGTTAATTATCACTATCGTTATAGCATGCTATAATGATCGTTATTATTCACTTTAACTAAATTACTTAGTTAACTAAGGACTATCTTTATAACATATGTATAACTATCTTATATAGCATACTAATCACTAGTCATTTTAACATACAAAAGATAACCCACTAAGTATTATAACTCATAAGGGATAACTCACTAAGTATCTTAACATATACCAGATAACCCACTAAGTATTAATAGCATATAAAAGATAACCAACTAAGTATTAATAACACATCATTAATAACCCACTGAGTATATTAACCTACTTAGTCATATACATCTTAACCCATATAGTTAATAACATGCTAAATTACTTAGTTAACAGTTAACTATCTATAAATAGTTAATAAGGGTAACACACTTCCGTCCACTTGTCAAGCGCAATCCTTCCATATGACCATTTCTGCCATATAATTCCCTCCTGAGAGTCGCGCCGCCTGACCCCCCGTCAGGGGGTGTATCATTTGACCAACGTCCAGAGTTTTACGGCAGTTACCCCTTGACATCTACTATTTAGCGCAGTAAAATCAATACAGAACAGTAGTTCACCAATTGCCTCCCATCATATCAGAAAGGAGTAAAACAGGAGTTTTATGGAAGAATTAAAGATTTTCAACTCGCCGGAATTCGGCGAAGTCAGAACAGTAACTGTTGATCATGAGCCTTGGTTTGTCGGCATCGACGTGGCGAAAGCCCTGGGATACAAAAACCCAAGCGAAGCAGTTTCTGATAACTGTAAGCATTCGGCTAAGAGACAACATAGCGACCAGCTAGGTCGTCTCGTGGAGATGACTTTTATACCAGAAGGAGATTTGTACCGATTGACGGCCAGGTCGAAACTTCCATCTGCAGAGAAATTTGAGGAATGGATCTTCGACGAAGTCCTTCCTTCATTAAGGAAAACCGGCCAATACACAATGCCTGAACTTCGCGCTCTCGAGAACAAAGCGCAGCTCTTCGACCGTCTCACCGGCGGCTACGAAAATAAGAACTTCCGCGAATCAGCGAAAGCTCTCGGCATCACTCAGTCGCAGTTTATCGGCTGGCTCAAAGATAATAAGATGATTCAGAAGACTGAATTTGGCGAGACTCTCCCGACGCCGGAATACGAAAATACCGGATTCTTCAAAGTGCAGTGCTACCGAAGCCCGCGCAGCTTTTACAGCAGTGTCAGAACCCTTGTTACGCCAACAGGCCTCACAGCTTTTGCGGCAATGTTAGACGCCGCCGGATTAACGAAAGATAATATGAAGAAACATGGCGGTCGGCGCGGCGGTAATCCTGAATGGTAAAGATCAGCTCAATTTTGAGCCAATACAAAGGATGTAAAAATGGCAACCACTCAGTTAATGAAGATCGGTAACTCCGACGTCACTATAAAAGAATACAACGGTCTGTACATATATTTTAAAAGCACCCGCACAAACACTATCTGGCGCAGTTGGTCTGCGAAGCAGAATTGACTTCAATTAATCAAGGAGGAAAATATTATGTCAACTTTAAACTTTAAAGTCTGGTGCTCAACACCGCAGGAAATCAAGGAGGTAGCCGAGGCTCTCGCCGCCCAGGGAATTACCGGCAAGCATTCCGGTGAGCCGCCGACAGACGTCATTAAATATGGCAAGGATCATCTCGGGTTCATTGTAGAATACGGCCGCTTCAGATACGCAAACAACCGCGACACGTTCGACGACTTTAGGGGCCTTTCGGAACTGACGCCGGATCTTTATGTTGCCCTGACGGACGGAGGAGCTCTTCGCCAGTCAGAGGAACCGCACGTAATCACCATCACCGATTTTATCTCTGCCGCCAGCAAGGCAGGCTATAACGTTCGGCGCGAAAAACGGAGCGGTGACGAAGTCGCTGTCTTTGCCACCGAAAACGACGAGGATATGTTCTATGTAAACTTTACCGAACAGATTATTGGCGCTGATGATTACATGCTGTTTGGCAGTTATCTGGACTTTGCCGAATTTTTTACTCCAGTGGCAGATTCGGCGGAAAATCTGGTTGCCGGAGTTATCGACGCGGTTGGCACCATGCTCGAATTTGAGAAGTGCCTACTCGGCGACTACATTGACATTCTGGATAAGAAAACAAAGGGAGGAAAGGACATTGAGTTACCGTTCAGTTGAGAGTGATGAATTTCCGGCGGGCACGGGCTTCACGTTTGATGATGTATACAGATTTTGTGGCAATAATTGCATCGGGCGTAACACCTACCAGAGTTATGTAAACCAATATAGAGACGCGGGGCGCTGTTTAAACGCCCTACACGAATTACTCCTCGCTGAAGGCGAGGAACCAATTTCGGCGAATCAATTTCTTGTATGCAGTAAATACGGGCTGACTCTCCCTGAGTATTTGGCAGTCACCGAGGTTTTGGCAAGGACAGCTATGGATCGTGAGGGCAAGCGCGACAAAGACGAGGCTGCAGATTTATCCTACTGGAAGTTTGTCGTCAGTAACTGCTTCGGCTTGTTCGAAGAACTATTTGAAGGAGGAACTGCATGACAGACAAGGATTTTTATTTAATGTATTCTGGCCTTGTTGCGAATCAGGGGCTGATCCTTATGTTTATGTCGGATCTATACCCCGACCTGAAGGATCGGAAGAAGGTTCTGGAATACGCCCAGAAGATGACGAACCACGCCACCGAAGTAAGAAAAGGAGGGCGAAATGATCTATCTTGACGTAGCCGCGACTGCCCGCCCAGATCACCGTGCCTTGCTGAAATTCCGCGAGGTCACTGCCGATCTATGGATGAATCCGTCGGCGCGAGTCTACTCTGCCGCTGCCGCGAACGAACTTGAGGCCGCGCGGAAGAAGGTAGCGGATACGTTACATGTATCCCCTACTACCATCTTCTTCACTTCTGGCAGTACTGAAGCCGCGAATTGGGTAATTCAGACGTTTGCAAGATACGACAGGTACATTATAACCTCGCGACTGGAGCACCCCTGTGTATACAATACGGCAGTCGAGATGCCGGCTCATGGAGCTCACGTCCGCTTTGTAGAAAACGACAATTGCGGCCGAATTGATCTTGTTGATCTGGCAGATAAACTTGAGGCCTACTCGAAAACACACAGCCCGATTCTTGTGGCGTTAGCGGGGGCCAACAATGAGATCGGTACGATTCAACCGATTCACGAAATTGCCGCGCTGGTTCATGAGTATCCTGACGCCTACTTCTTTTGCGACACCACGCAGCTCTGGGCGCACGGAGAAATTGAGGTCGGTGACATCGATTTTGCATGTGCTTCCGGCCATAAGTTCGGCGCACTGCGCGGCGCGGGATTCCTGTATTGCAAACAGCCGGACTTCTTGGAGCAATTCATGTTCGGCGGGCATCAGGAAGACGGGATGCGCCCAGGTACGGAAAATCTTCCGGCAATTGCGGCGCTCGGCGAAATGTTTAGCCTGACGGCAGAAAAGCAACGCGAAACTGCCGAGAAATACCGTGCCATCAGACAACGTATTACCGAACTCGCAGACGGAGTCTATAAGATTAACGGGTGCGGATCGTGCCTGCCGAATATTGTAAGTATCACCCTCCCCGATTGCGATGCGCATAAGATGGTGGCCGCGCTCGCTATGGATGACATCTACGTGGGCACTGGCTCCGCGTGTTCTTCTTCTGGCAGTAAACCTTCTCGCGTATTAACGGCGATCGGTCTTACGCCCGACGAGGCGCGGCGCACAATCCGGATCTCGTTCGACGAGCGCATTCGGCCTGAGGATATGGATATTGTCTTCGAGAAGATTGAGCAGTACAGGGGGTTGCTAAAAGAATGATTGAGATCAACGGCGGTTACTACATTAAGGTTGATACCAATCCTGTCTGCTATACATTAATGCGACGCCGAAAGACGCGGCCGAAAGATGGCGGCGAGCCGAAACTTACGGAGCAGAACTGCGGCTACTTCGGTAGTCTCAGGAATGCTCTGCTCGGACTAATAGAGCGTGAGCGGGCGGACAGGTTGGTTGATAATGACATGAAACTTTCTGAGGCAGTTACAATTCTGCAGACGGTAGATGACGAACTTATCTCTGCAATCAAAGGGTCGTGTCCAGAATACAAATTTACAAAGGAGGATTAATGGAACCACAGAACAAACGAAAGGTCTTCGAGCTTTTGACGGATAAGTTCGAGACGGATTTATTTAAGGAATACTACCTCGAAATGTGTGAACAGATTCCTGACTACATTTTTACAATGCCATCGTCGACGAGCGGTAAGTATCACAACGCGACGCAGTGTCAGACTTACGGGCAGTTATATCACATCTTCATGTTCCACAGCATTCTTGAGCATTTGCTCAGACTCGAGGGCAACCAGAAGAGGTTTAGTACGGCTGAGGAGCGTGACGCTATGCGTTGTGTCCCAGCTTTCCACGACGCGATTAAATGTGGATTGGGCGGATCACAGTACACCGTGCAGGATCATCCCATTTTGGCGGCAAAGTGGGTACTGGACACAAAGGTCGAGCACGACATCCCCGAAATATATAAGCAAATGATTGCTGATATGTGCGAGGCCCATTCGGGGCAGTGGAACACAAACCGCAGTGGTCAGGAGATCATGTCGAAGCCGCGTAATACACGCGAGTTCTTGATTCACGAGTGCGACATTCTGGCGTCGCGGCCGGATATTGACTGGATTGTTTCGCCGGAGCTTAAGGCTGTGCTCGAAGAGTACGTGAAGGTCGAGGTTCCGACGGCCGACACTTATGTGTTCACATTTGGCAAGCACAGCGGCAAAACTCTCGCGGAGGTTTATGCGGTCTATCCGGACTACGTGGAGTGGGTTGCCGAGAATATTAACCGCGAGCCGGTTAGGACTTTAGCAAAGGAACTGGTTGGAAAATGAAGTTTTTAGACTATTTTTCGGGAATAGGGGGGGGCAGACATGGTTTAGAACTTGCAGGACATGAATGCGTCGGATTCTGTGAGGCAGATAAATACGCGATTGCGAGTTATATATCTATGTATTTACTAACCGACGAGCAACGTGAATACCTTGCTACTCTCCCACTCCGCCAGAGACAGAAAGAGATTTTAAAGGATAAATACAGGAATGGAGAATGGTTTTGCAATGACATCACGAAGCTCAAAGGAATTGACGTCCCGCAAGCAGACATCTGGTGTTTCGGGGCGCCTTGCCAAAGTTTCAGCGTGGCCGGACGAAGAGCAGGCCTCGAGGGGCAATCAGGACTCGTTGGCGAGATATTTAGAATACTGCGGGAAACTGCAGAAGATAATCGACCCGAATGGCTTATCTATGAGAATGTTAAAGGCATGTTTAGCAGCAATAAAGGATTTGACTACTTTGCCATACTCGCTGAGATGGATGAGCTCGGGTATGACTGCCAATGGGACACTCTCAACAGCAAATATTTCGGCGTCCCGCAGAATCGCGAACGCGTGTATACTCTCGGACATCTTAGAACCCGTGGCGGAAGTGCCGTCAAAATATTTCCTCTCGAAGGAACGGATGCAGAAGGTAGCGTTCCAAGAATAAACATTTTGGCACATTACGACGGCTACCGCAGAAATACGCAGACATTTGATCCAGATGGAATTACCGAGGCACTCAGCACTTGTCAGGGCGGCGGGCGCGAACATCACACGATCGTGAAAATTGATCCAGATATTATTGTTGTCGGTCATACGAGGCTCTATAAGGGGGTGGCTAAAAACGACAAGGAAAGGATCTTCGACATCAACGGTGTTTCGAGCACAATGCGGGCGTCAGATTATAAGGAACCTCAGAAGGTCGCTATCCCTGTCAGTCATGATTCGGCTGTTAATAAGGAAGATGGGATCTATGTCGCTCTCGGCAATGATCTCATCGTATATGCAGTCTGGTATGAAAAGTACAATTGCTACGTTGCAATTCGCAAGTTGACGCCGCGTGAATGTTTCAGGCTTCAGGGATTTTCAGATGATTTGTATGAGCGGGCAGAATTTGTTAATTCGGATACGCAACTTTATAAACAATCCGGCAATGCCATTACGGTTCCGGTTGCATATGAAGTAGGAAAGAGGCTTAAGGAAAATGAAAGTAAGAATTGATTGTAATTGTAGTTCTGCAACCGGCCGGCTTCAAATGTCGGATCTGGTTATAGATAGAATCGAGTCGGTAAAGGTTTTTGCCGATTCGGGCGAGGAACTGGTGGATCTTACCGAAGACGCCGTTAAGGAGTTTTCGGCCGCAATGAAAAAGGAGGGTTGATGCTGTATTAGTGAATTTGGGTTGCGCATACAGCTTATAGCTGCAGGCAGTATTTTCGAGGCTAACCAAGGAGTGCGAGACAACCTGGACGCAAAAGACGCGCTTATTCCGACCAGTCTGTTTTTGGACTTTCTGCTCGAGAACGGACTGAATGTCTGGAAGGGCGACTCGACGAGGGATCTTGTGGCAATATCTTTCGGATACGGCTCCAGATCCTATGACCAAGAAATCGGGCATCTGAATAAGCTTCTGAAGGAAGCGGAGTCAGACGAACGTCGCGTCAAAATTCAGCAATTAATAGACGAAGCGAATAAGAACAAAGACAAGTATATCAAGATTTCGAAGCAGGAGCTCCGCAAGAAGTATTATACGGAAGGGGTAGACATCACATATAAGACCCATAACAAGGCGGGGCAGGTAATAAAAACAGAGACTCTGCATTACAAGATGTTGTATAGGACTCCGGGACGAGCGAAGAAGGGCGACGTGGTAATGATTTCAGACCGCCTCTACGACAAAGCC
>Ga0326514_10002924_pt1 | contig 10848 bp, 7 predicted proteins | sample 3_2548_0518_D_FD_203653 | JGI IMG/M metagenome (GOLD analysis project Ga0326514, IMG submission 203653) | Bovine rumen microbial communities from UC Davis, California, United States - 3_2548_0518 | ecosystem: Host-associated > Mammals > Digestive system > Stomach > Rumen | place: USA: California... | reverse complement strand
TCTTGGAGCTGCCCAGGGCTAGGCCCCCGACGATATTGGTTACCGTGCTGTCGTTGTTGGCCGTCAGTACCAAAGTTCCTGCGGTGTTTACTGTTGTTTCATCATCCGCCAGCACCAGGCTGTTGATGTCACCGGTCAGGGCATTCAGGCTGCCGGACGCGCTTATCATGTTATCCGCCTTGCCTGCGCTTAAGATGATGGCTGTCTGTTTCATCTTATTGGCCGCATTCATGGCAATCTCGCCGCTGTCATCACCGGCATTTTGCGCTTTCATGGATACATTCCTGCCGGACAGAATCAGGCTGTCCCCGGAAAAATCCTGCACGGCTACGCTGGCGCCTACACCACTGCCGTTGCTTTCGGAAAAGGCAAAATATTCGCCCCCGTTGCCCGTGGCACTGACGACATTGGTATCCGTCGTGGCATCAACATTAATATTTTTACCTGCGCTGATATCCGCCTTCTCACCGATAGATACAATGCCCTTGTTATGCAATGTAGATATATTGAAAGATCCTGCTACTGCCGCCTTGTTTTCGCTGGAGTCTACCATGTAACTGCGGACATAATAGTTTGTATAGGACGCAGGACTGAAAATATCGGAAACTTCGTCAATCAGCTTCTGAATCTGTCTGTTAATCGTGCCGGTATGTTTCACCTGGTCATTGATGAACGTAAAAAAGGATTTGCCAACATCCGCAAGATCGGCCCGTGCTGTTTCTTCCGAAATAGTACCGTTTTCCGCCTGGGTTTTCAATGTTACTGTCCTGGAATGCAGATTAGCAAGTTCAGGATAATCGTAGCCAAATTCCTTTAATGCTTTCCACAGACTTTCAATCCGGTCCGGTATAGCTTTAAAGGGTTCCAGCGGGTCGTAGGTCTGCACTGTTTCCGCTTTCAGATTTACGCTGCCGTTGACAGAATGCAGCGTAACACCGGTATCATGGTTTTCTTTATCATTTTGCAGTTCCACCGCAGCATCGTTTTCAATTTTGCTGTACAGCACACCGGCAGCCACATCGAATTTGGATGCGGTATTCTGATCCATCTTGTTGGCCACACCCGTCACCGAATGGTGCAGGCTGTCCATATGGGTATTAGCAGAAAGGGTTATATCGCCTGCAGGTTTTGCCTCATTCCCCGTTCCTTCCGTGGCGGGACCCGTTGCTTTTAACATAACACCCGGTGCCACGGTTACGTTGGCGGTATTGCTGTTTTCCACCACGGCTATACCGGCTCCTGCCGTAATATACTTCTGGATATTCTGAAACGCAGTTTCGAATCCCTGCAGCGCGCCGCCGTTCTGCACTCCCGTCCAGCCGAATTTCGTCTTAATTGCTTCGGCAATTGTATTACCGTTCGTTTTGCCGCTAAGACCCCATTTGACATAATCGGCATTACCCACATATGCCGGGTTACCTTCGCCATTGCCGTCAGACGCCTGAATGTGCATATTGGCCACTTCATTTTCAGCAGCAGACTTAATGGATTTTGCCTCTACGGAGCGCCCTATGTTCACATTGGCAGCTGAATCGTAATCAATGACGGAGACAGCTGTAGAGAAAAAAGTTTCGTCTGCGCCCGTCACCGATGTTGTAACTTCCATGTCCGTGGTGGAGTGCGCCTCTGCCGTGAAATCCCCCCCGGCTGAAATCCTGGTACTGTTGCCCTGCGCATCCTTCTTGTCCCTGACATCGATCTGCGCTATATTATCCCCTGTCGCCCAGGCCACGCCGAGATAGATGGCATTGGCGCGTTCAAAGTCATCTGGCGGAACCGTTTCCGCCTTGGCGAGGATATCCACTTTTGCCTTCGCATTTGCCGCAAGAGATACATCCCCTCTTACAGAGTTAACCGCGCCAGCAACGTCTACTACCGCTTTGTTTTCAACATCGGCCACTGCAATGGAAGTGACCGGAATAGCGGTAGACGTACCCGCTTCCTTCTTGCCAATTGTTGCGGAGCGGATAACAACGCTTACACCTGCATCCGCCTGCAGGGATGCATTCCCGCCGGCGCGGATGTTCCCGTCCTTTGTTACCGTAACAGAAGCGGTGTTCTTTTTTGAAGCCCAGTCCGCAGTACAGTTGAACCCCAGTTTATTAAACAGGTTCTGGGAAATATCAGTAGGATTAAAGAATTTGTCGATCAGGTTCCATGTTGTGTGGTCAAAGGTGGACTGGGCGTTTGCCGATACATCTACCATGCCGTCCGACAAAATCTGGCCGGCCACTTCCGCTCTGGCACTGTTGGAAGAATTGCGGATGGTATCATAAATCTGGGATGAAATCGGTGTTTTGGTAAATTCGCTGACAGACTGGGCCCGGATGATGATATCGCCGTCCTTATCTGTCACTGCATTCAGGTCGCCGGAAAGTCCTGCTGACGCAGCGGAAGTATTGACCAGTTCATTAAAATTAATACCATTCTGCGAATCCGTGCTCTTCAATGCTTTCAAAACAGCGCCCTGCGCAATGACGATATCCCCCGCTCCCAGCAGGATACCGCTGCGGGTGTTGATCTTGCCTTCAATTTTGATGCCCTTTTCTGCATCGGAGTTAAACTCCAGATCCGTCGTTTTCTTAAATTCCCCTTTATCGTCTCTCTTTCCGAAATTCTTCAGGTCTTTATCAAGCTGGTCAGCCAATACATTCGTTTCGCCCCACAGTTTGTCAAAATAATCGGACGTAGGAGCCAGGGCCGTAAAACTTCCTGCATTGATAACACCTGAAGGCCCCAGGGTCATGCCGTTAGGGCTGATGAAAAACAGGTTGCCGTCAATTTTACCGCTTTTAATGGCATTCACCGTGCCCTTGACATCGATGCGGTTTTGTACCAGATTGACCAAGGTGTTGACATTGGCGGGATCGTTTTGCAACTTGAAATACATGTTTGCGATATGGCCGTTGTCAAGACTGAAGCTTTGAAAGCGGCTTACACCAAAGGCGTTGTCAGTAGTTATCTCCTGTGCATATACATCATACACCCCGGTTTTTGTGTTGAAGACGTTGTTAGTTACACCGCTCTTCGGCGTAATCGTCGTAGCCCACGCGCTCACAGGCAACAGCAATGCGCCCGCCGCAACAAAGGGAAGCGCCCAGCGGCCGGCCCGGACCAGCGCATGGGCTGACAGGCCTTCCACGATTGTGCGCACGTTATTCTTTCCGCGGTTTTTCGCAATCTCAGCTACAACCACGTAGCACTTTCTCGCATCGCTCCAGATGATTTTGTATATCTTGTTCATAAACATCCCTCAACCTTGTCACAATTAGCAGTTATCTCAACAACGTCATGTCTTTATGTATCTCTGTGCCTGTCCGGTCTCCGGTTCTATTTCATCAGAACGTAGCCGACATTACAAAATCGAACCGTGTGTTGCTGACTTTCTTAGTAGTAAACTCGTAATCCCGTTTCAGCGGTATCCCCAGTGTCATGCTGGCATAAACGTTCTTAACCGATGCCGACAGGCCCAGCCCTGTGGAATAGGCTGAATAGCTGCTGGCATTCAGGTCAATGTCGTCGGAAACCCAGCCGTAATCAAAGAAGGTAAATGCATTGAATCTCTGCTTTTTATCCAATGGCACCTGGTAGGTCAGGCCCAGAGCTGCCCCCTTGTTGCCGCCGATAAAACTTTCCTCATAGCCCCGCACGCTGCTGGTGCCGCCCAGGTAGAAGCGGTCTGCCGAAGAACGGTCCTTGTCACCCGCCAGCTGTCCGTCCAACCGCGCAGAGAACATCTGCCCGTGTCTGTACTTTTTCTGATACAGCATGTTCAACCGGTAACTGATGTAATTGGTATTTTGTTCCCAATATCCGGAAGCCGTATTTTGAAACCTCGTAATGGGGAAACTGTGCTTGTGATATAAAATGCTGCTATCCCCGTAATGAGTGAAGGAAATGTACGGGATAAATGTATTACGTTTATCCTCTGTCCAGTAGTCAATGCTCCGCCATTTGGTTTTGGATTTCTGGTTCATAAACTGCAAGCCCACCTCGTCGCGGCGTTTTTGATCCACCCGCAGAGGATGGCGGATGGTAAGACCCATAGCATAGGCATCGCCTTTTACATCCAGAGGTTTTGCTTCGCCTTTGATAATTTTCGTCGTGTTCGTGCTGTAGTCGATATCCAGCCGGGTTCCCATTTTGCTGACAGGTACAGAATAACCCAGCCCATACAAGTTCGTGCCCTCGCTGCGCAGGTAGTTCAGCCGCAGGCTGTCGCGCATACCTGTCAGACTGCGGATGTTATAGTACAGACCCTGACGGAAGCGCCCTGAAGTTTCGTATCCGTTGTTGTCCAAAAACACTGTAACGTTCTGGTTCTGTTTCGGTTCGTAGGCCACGATTTCGTAATCCGTGGTTCCGGGCTCCTTACCCGCATGGACCAGGACGCGCAACTGTACATCATTGGTTCCGTTAAAGCGCTGTAATTGTTTATTCAGGTTGGCCGTATTGGCCACGATGCCGGGTTTCAGCGGCACGCGGGCGGTCACATACTTTTCCCTGGTATGCTTCAGTCCCTGCAGGGTCACCATTCCGGTTTTGCCTTCCAGCAACTTGATTTGCACCACGCCTCCGTGGATACGCTGGGGGGGCAGATACGCTCTGCATACCATAAAGCCTTTATCGCTATACAGATTATTGATGGCCCCTGTAATAGCGTACAGATCCTGCAGCGTTACCGTTTTACCCATATAATGTTCCGTAATTTTGTTTAATTCTTCCGCGCTCAGGACCTCGGAAGAGTCAATTTCCACTTTTTCCAATGTAAAAGAAACTTTGGCAGTGCTTTCATCCGGTTTCTGCGCTTCCATTTCCACCTGCGCCTTCTGCCTCGCCTGGTCTTCCTCCATCTGCCGGGCTACCGCCTGCCGTTCCAGATATTCCCGGGCCTGGTTCAGCTGCACGCCGGGATCGTTCCGCCCCATATCTGCAGGGGCCGCCGCGCTGGCCGTTGAGATACCCGGCAAAAATATTCCTTTCCACAGGCCAATACCGTCAGGAATACCTGTCAGTTCAACAGTGGAAGACAAAAGAATCGCACAAGATGTAGTAATGAATACGCATTTTTTAACAGAAGCATGAGTCATGTCATTTTCCTTTCCGGAATTAATATTTCAATTCGATACCACAGTGAAATAATTATAACTTAGGAGATATTATATTGCCAAAACCGGGCACACCAATCCAATTATTATTATACCAAATAATCTGTTACAAATGTGTGTCAAAATCCTACTTATTAAATAATTTTTTATTTTTTTTGTTAATTTTAACGTATCATTAAACTTCACGCCCTTCATTAATCAAAACAACTCCGTCCGGAGAAAAACGATCAGGGGAAAACAAAAACCGGCCGTACCGCATGTTCTGCAATACGACCGGCAGAGACAACCTTTTCTGTCAATATAAAGCGCCGTGCTCATAACAAGTACGGCAAAATGTTACCCCCTTATGATTTCCGCGCCTGTTTTCCCGGTTCAGTGGCCGGCGCTGCAACGCGGGGAAAACCACCCCGGTTTCATCGTTCTTTCCCCGTCACATCCCCTATAATCTTTATTCTCCCTGCAGTTCCTTTAACAATTGTCCAGCCGTTTTCTTTAATACCGGATGCATTACATCCGGTGCGATTTGCACCAGCGGGCATAACACAAAATCCCGGTTCTGCATATCCGGATGGGGCACTTTCAACTCCGGCAGATCAATGATCCGGTCGTCATACAACAACAGGTCCAGATCGATATTCCGCTCGCCCCACCGGCGGATACGTTTACGGCCCATCTCCCGTTCAGTCTGCAATAAAATCTGCAACAATTCTGCCGGAGATTTATCCGTTTCTATTTCCGCCACAGCATTCAGAAAGTCCGGCTGGTCCGCTACGCCATAGGGTTCAGTCGCAATAAAACCGGAAACCCGGCAGACCGTTATGCCTTTTTTCGTCAAACGCCGCAGGGCTTCTTTCAGATTATTCTCTTTGTCTCCCAGGTTGCTGCCCAGCGCAATATAAATTGCCATAACAATTCCTTCGTCAGATTGCTTCCGTATAACCGCAGAAGCCGCAGCTTACAAACAAAATAAAAGTTAAAACGCAAAAAACTTTACACCTTCCGGATTGCTTCCAGCATACGGATCAGCCTCACGTTTTCCTTTACGTCATGCACCCGCACCAGGCTGGCGCCGGCATACACTGCCGCCGCTGTCACTGCCAGCGTACCTTCCAGCCGTTCTTCAGGGGGAAGAGCCTTGTCTTCACCGAGCACATTACCGACTGTAGTCTTGCGTGATGCCGCCATCAGGACCGGATACGCGTTTACGGTAAGGGCGTTCAGGTTCTGTATCAGCCGCAGATTCTGCTCATCGTTTTTGGCAAAGCCGATGCCCGGGTCCAGAATAATCTTGTCCGGGCCAATCTGCCGTTCCCTCAAAAGCATGGCCCTGCCCAGCAGATATTCCGTCACTTCCTGTACCACGTTTTTATATTCGCACCGTTGCTGCATGTTTTTAGGCGTACCCTTGCGATGCATTAAAATGATGGGGGCTTTCGTTTCCGCAACCACATCAGGCGTGGCATCATCCGCTGTCATGGCGCTGATATCATTGATGATATCGGCCCCATACTCCAGGGCGTCCCTTGCCAGCGAAGACCGGTAAGTATCCACGGAAATAACCGCTTCCGGGAATTTCATTTTTACAGCACGGATTGCGGGCAATACCCGGTCCCGTTCTTCCTCTTCCGTAACCGGATCACTGCCGGGCCGGGAGGACTCCCCTCCGATGTCCAGCACCGATGCGCCTTCAGTCAGCATCCGCTCAGCCTGTTCCAATACGGCGTCGATACCTTTTATCCGGGAATCCGCATAAAAGGAATCCGGTGTCACGTTGATAATGCCCATCACTTTTACGGAATCGTAGCGCAGCACGCGTCCGTCTGACAGCAATGTGCATTTGGGAACAGCTGCAAGATACCGTTCCAGTTCTGCCACAATATCCGGAATGCCAAAATACGGCATCTGCTTTAGTTTATATAGCAGCGTTTTATAATGCTTCCCATTGCCCAGCAGCAGAATGTCCACATGGGGAACCGCGCAGGTAATGGTAGTGCCGGGTGTAGCGCAATCCCCGCCTGCCGCCAGCATCTCCTGCTTGATGATATTGGCAGCCGGAGTCCGCACGTGCAGAACCTTTAACGGCGTAATCTTTCCTTTCCCCAGCATAATCGCAACGCTGGGTTTGTATACGCCCAGATGTTCCAGTTCATAACGCAGCGCGTCCTGATTTATTTCGTACAGCATCATTTCCACCCTTTTTCCACGCAGGCAAACGCATTATGATTGTGAATACTTTCAAAGCTCTTTACGGTAGCGCGGTACCAGGTAATCCGCGGATCCGCCTCCAGGCGCAGGGCAATCTCTCGCACTGCGTCCTCTACAAAACGGGGATTGTTATAGGCTTCTTCCGTCACAAACTTTTCGTCAGGGCGTTTTAACAATCCGTACACCGGAGCGCTGGCGCCTGCATCAGCCATTTCCGCCAGCTCTTCAATCCAGACAAATTCATTGGCTTCAATTTCCAAAGACGCCACGGCCCGCTGGTTATGAGCTCCATAGGCACTGATTTCCCTGGAACAGGGACACAATGTCTGAATGGGTACCTGCACTTCTACCTTTTGGGTAAAACGGGTTCCTTTTTCCATCGTATACACACAATTCAGATCCATGACAGAACTCAGTCCGCTTACCGGTGCTTCTTTCTGGATAAAATAAGGAAATTCCAGTTTCAGGAATGCCCGGTCGGCCAGCAGGCTTTCCTTCAAATCATCCAGCACCTCTTCCAGTGCGGAAAGATTCACGATATCCAGCTTCTGCAGGCACTGCACAAAACGGCTCATATGAGTACCCCGCAGGTCTTTCGGCAAATCCACCGCCACGGATACCGTGGCCACCGTATGCTGCTCCCCTTTCTGCCGGTCCCGCAGCACCAGAGGCCAGCGCAGGTCGCTGATGCCTACATGTTTCAGCGGGATATTGCGGCTGTCCTGTTCCGACTGCACATCTTTCAAAAACTGTTTCTTTTTTTCCAACGCCTCATTCAACATAATTCACCTTCGTAAAACTCGCCCCGGTAAATACAGCCGCTGGTCCGGGTTTCCCATACTTCCACTTCACACAGCCGCCGATTTTCCGCATACAGCGGCTTTGCCAGCTGGTTCCACACCCATATGGCAATATTCTCCGCGCTGGGATTTGGAATCACGTCGTTCAGCAGTTTGTGATCCAGCTTACGCAGTACTTTCGTCTGCACGATTTTTTTCAGCAGGGAAAAATCCAGTACCATGCCTTCCATATCCGGACGACCGTCTACCTTCACCACCAGCTTATAAGTATGCCCGTGCAGATGCTCGCACTTCCCGTTATAACTGGGAAGATAATGGGCCGCGTCAAATTCAAACTCTTTTAAAACAATCATGGTGCCTCCTGTAATTGTTCGATCAAGAGATATCAGTTTTTCATCTATTAATAAAAGTTAAATTCTGAAATCCGCTGCATAATCATGATTCATACTGTGAATTCAGCTTACCGGAATGAAACGTCGGCGTCAGGCTTAGCCCGCCAAAATCCGGTTGCTGACGGAAAGCCTCATATGCCACTACCGCCACTGCGTTGGACAGGTTCAGACAGCGGGCTTTCGGATCCGGTATCATGGGGATACGCAGGCACTGTTCCGGAAACTCTTCGTGAATCCAGTCCGGCAGCCCGGAAGTTTCCCTGCCGAAAATCAGCAAACTGTCCGGTCCGTAATGCACATCTGTGTAACCTTTTGCCGCCCTGCTCGTCAGGAAATATTTTGGATGATCTTTATACACTTCAAATAATTCGCGAATGTCGTCCCAATAATCTATCTTAAGCAGATGCCAGTAATCGAGCCCTGCCCGTTTCAGCTGCCGGTCGTCCGTTGAAAAACCCAGAGGGCGGATCAGGTGAAGATGACATCCTGTTACTGCACACAGGCGAACAACATTACCGGTGTTGGCCGGAATTTCCGGCTGGTATAAAACGATATGCATGGTTCATGCCTCTTTACTTTTTACGTTTTTATGTTTCTTCCTAATCTGTCAAGCCCCAATTTATTGATTTTACGGGCTCACTTTTATGTTTTCCATTTTTAGGTTTTTCATATTTATACTGTTCCAGTTTATTGCGTTCCTTCATTTTTTTCTCATACAGCTTTTCCAGTTCTTTTTGCTGTTTTTTGTGGTCTGCCCACATTCTTTCCGGCTCTTTATCCTCACAGCGCAGCATCAGCTGATGCGTGTTGATGACTTTTTCCGCGTATTCGCCGCCCATGGCCCAGGTCCAGTTCAGACCGGACCATTTTGTAATAAGGCCTTTTTCCAGCCGCAGATTATGTGCTTTATCATAGCGGGGATCTACGAGTTTCGTTTTTGGCAGGTCGTGACTGCTGTAGGCCAGCAGATGCTGGATGTGAGCCCGCACACCCTCCTGCGGCGTTTTAAAAGCTGCACCCTGGACGCCGTTGCCTATGGTCCCCAACCCGCAGAAATTATGCTGCCAGGGTTCCACCGCGCCTCCGAAATTAAAATAGCCTGTCTCTAACAGAGCCTGGGATAACGCTATATCCGGACGGATACCTTCCCGTTCTGCTTCCTCCCAGTACAGGTCCACGATTTCACCTGCGCTGCAGCCGATAGGCAGATTCTTATTGTTGGCCACAATCAGCTGGGCAGCCTGTTTTTTGGTAGCCTGGGATTTTCCCTTGATCGTGATATCTTTATAACCTTTCGGCAAAATATAAATAGCATTCAGATTCCGTTTGCCCGTCGCAGTTTGTTTCGGTTTAACCCCACTTTTCGTATCCGTTCTGTTTCCCCGGGATACCTGTGTCCCACTGTTCTTTTTATTCTTTATTACCGTATTGCCGTCCCTGCCAGCTTTATTATGCTTCGTGTCTTTCTTATTTTGATTGGTACCGGGAATAACCGCCCCCGGACGATTTCCCATTGACACAACCGATTTCCCTCCCCGGTTAACAGAAGCGGTGTCAGCAGCCTGTCCCCGAATTGGCAGCAACAACAACACTGCTGCCATCACGCAGGCTATCTTCGTCCTTTTTTTCATATATTTGTTCTCCTGTATCTTTCTGCGTTTCCCTGATTTAGATATCGTGCTTATATTATATAATTATATTCCAAATTTTACTTGTCTGTAAAGTTAATCCTGGTTTGAAATGTTTTCCGCCGAATCTGACAGGATGGCTTTTGATATGATATAATGGTAGTGCGAAATCATGTTATTATGATGGCAGAAAAAATAAAAGGAGGAATCATCATGTCTGCAGAATTCAAATTTATCCACCATGCCTGCTTTACCGTTACAGCCGGCGGCGAGACGCTGATCTGCGATCCGTTTATCGACGGTAACCCCATCCACGTTTCCATGGAAGATCTGAAAGTAGATTATATTTTTGTTTCCCATGCTCACGGCGATCACCTTGGCTGTGCCTATGAACTGGCCAAACAGTGCGACGCCCTGATCATCACCACGGCAGAAATTGCCGGCCAGGCATCGGAAAACGGTTGCAAAGCACATGCTATGCATGTTGGCGGAACTTACAAATTCCCCTTTGGAAAAGTACGCGTTACTCCTGCTTTCCATGGCAGCGGTATTGCCGGCGGACATGCCTGCGGCTTTATCATTGATTTCCACGGCGTGAAATTCTATTTTGCCGGTGATACATCTCTGTTTGGCGATATGAAATTGCTGCAGGAGCTGGATCCTTTCAAATATGCACTGCTTCCTATCGGCGGTAACTTCACCATGGATCCCCATG
>Ga0326514_10002923_pt1 | contig 10849 bp, 5 predicted proteins | sample 3_2548_0518_D_FD_203653 | JGI IMG/M metagenome (GOLD analysis project Ga0326514, IMG submission 203653) | Bovine rumen microbial communities from UC Davis, California, United States - 3_2548_0518 | ecosystem: Host-associated > Mammals > Digestive system > Stomach > Rumen | place: USA: California... | reverse complement strand
TGTCTGTTTGGCGCAGGTATGATGTGGATGCCGCTGATGGCTTCGGCTTCGGTATCCAGTCTTACTGAGCTGGCAGCAGCTCCCAACGACCAGGTTATCTCTGGTACCGTTGAGGATGCCAACGGCCCAATGATTGGTGCTACCATTAAAGTGGCCGGAACGAACAATGGTACAGTGACCGATTTCGATGGTCGCTTCTCTCTGAAGTGTAAACCTGGCGACATGCTTGAGGTCAGCTATGTAGGCTATGCCACTAAGACCGTTAAAGCTCAGCAGGGCATGAAGATTATGATGGAAGAGGACAAGACGATGCTGAGTGAGGTTGTCGTGACTGCCCTCGGTGTTAAACGTGAGCGTAAAGCTCTGGGTTATGGTGTCGCTGAAGTTAAAGGTGAAGAACTCCAGAAAGCTAAGGAAACCAACGTCATCAACTCGCTGTCTGGTAAGGTAGCTGGTCTTGTAGTCCAGAATACTGCAGGTGGTAACTCAGGTTCTACGCGCGTGTTGTTGCGTGGTAATACGGAGATGACTGGCAACAATCAGCCCCTTTATGTCATTGATGGTGTGCCCTTGGACAATACCAACTTCGGTAGTGCTGGTCAGGCTGGTGGTTATGACCTCGGAGATGGCATCTCAGCCATCAACCCCGATGATATTGAGAATATGACCGTGCTGAAGGGTCCTGCTGCTTCTGCTTTGTATGGTAGCCGTGCCTCTCATGGCGTCATTCTGATTACCACTAAGAAAGCTGAGAAAGACAAGTTTGGCTTAGAGTATAACGGCTCGCTGACTTTCGACGTTCAGAATGCCATGTGGGATGATATCCAGCAAGTTTACGGTATGGGCTATAATGGTCAGTTCAGTAAAGTTGCTTCTTCGGGTACTAATAGTAGCTGGGGTCCTAAGGCTGACAACCACTTGGTAGAGTACTTCGATGGTGTACAGCGTCCCTTCCAGATGTATAAGGATAATACCTCTAATTTCTTCCGTACTGGTATTACCGCTCAGAATACCGCTATCCTATCGGTAAATTCAGGTAAGACGGGTGTTCGCTTTAGTTTCACCGACATGCGCAATAAGGACATTCTGCCCAAGACTCACATGTTCCGTGACAATTTCAACCTGCGTGTCAATACAACAGCAGGTAAGTTCGACCTCGACTTCACTGCTAATTATACTCACGAGAACGTAACTAACCGTCCTGCACTGGGTGACTCTCAGAGCAATGTGGGTAAGAATCTCATGACACTGGCTGGCACCTACAATCAGGCTTGGCTGCAGCATTATGAGAATGCTGATGGCTCATATGCCAACTGGAACGGTAACGACATGTATAACATCAACCCCTATTGGTCACTTTATAAGAATGGTAACAAGTCAAAGAAGGATGTATTCCGCTTTACAGCCAAAGCCATCTATAATATTGATGAACACTTGAAGATTCAAGGTACTATCGGTACAGACATCAACAAGATGACCTTCGATGACTATATTGCCAAGACTACTCCTGGTCAGCAAGCAGGACAGATGCAGAGCCAGATTTTCAATAATCGTACTATCAATGCTGAGTTGTTGGCCCTGTATAACAACCAGTGGGGTGATTTCGACTTCAATGCCACTTTGGGTGGTAACCTCTTTAAGGTAGACAACCTGACAGATATTATGAGCGGTTTGAACGAGCAGATTCCCAATGTGGTATCTATCACGAACTATGCAGAGCATAGTATCCAGCAGGCTTCATACACCAAGCAGATCAATTCTATCTATGGTTCTGCCAGCGTAGGTTATAGGCACACCTACTATTTGGAAGGTACGTTGCGTGGCGATAAGTCATCTACACTGCCTGCAGGCAACAATGTATATGTATATCCTTCAGTATCGGCCAGCGTAGTATTCTCTGAGTTCCTGAAAAACAAGAACGCTATCAACTATGGTAAATTCCGTGCTTCGTTTGCTCAGGTAGGTAGTGATACTGATCCCTATCAACTCATCACTAGTTATACCAAGAGCCGCTATGCTTATCCTGACTATGCCATGACATATGTTAGTAATACGGTTCGTCCTAATCCCGATTTGAAGCCCACCCGTACCAACTCATTTGAGTTAGGTCTGGAGATGAAATTCTTCCACAACCGTTTAGGTTTGGATATTACCTATTATAATCAGGTGTCTAAGGACCAAATTATTGCTCTTGCCTCTTCAGCTGCATCAGGTTACGACTATCGTCTGATCAATGCCGGTAAGATTGAAAATAAAGGTATTGAGATTGCTCTTAATGGCCGCGTGCTCGACTATAAGGGCTTTGCATGGGATGCAGGTTTGAACTTCTCTAAGAACTCTAACAAGGTAAAGGAACTCGTAGAAGGTATGAACTACTTCGAAATTGAGAAGGCCCGCTGGTGTGGTGTCTCTGTAGGTGCAGAGGTAGGTCAGAACTTCGGTTCGATTCAGGGTAAGGACTTCAAGCGTACTGCTGATGGTCAGGTGATTATCAATGCAGGAACTGGTCTGCCTGAGGTGGACAACAAGATGCGTACCCTAGGTAATGCCTCTTGGGATTGGACAGGTGGTTTCTATTCTACCTTTACTTATAAGAACTTCAAGCTCTCTGCTGGCTTCGACGTGAAGGTAGGTGCTGACCTCTTCTCTATGTCTATGCGTTCTGCTTACCAGACAGGTAAGGCTTCCGCTACTCTTGAAGGCCGTGAGGAATGGTATGCTTCAGAAGAAGCTCGTCAGGCTGCAGGTAAGGATCTTACTACCTGGCGAAATGAAGGCAATGCACGTGGTTACATTGTTCCTGGTGTCATAGAGATAAAGGATGAGGCAGGCAATGTTACTGACTATCGCCAGAACGATATCCCTGTCAACCCAGAGGATTATTGGAGTCACTGTGCAGACAATGCACCTTCTATGTTTATCTATGATAACTCTTATGTAAAGTGTCGTGAAATTACCTTCGGCTACACCTTCCCTGAGAAGATGCTCAGCAAACTGAAGATTGTGAAGAGCCTGAGCCTGAGTTTCGTGGCTCGCAACCCGTTCATCATTTGGAAGCGTATTCCTAACATAGATCCTGACTCAGGTTATAATACCTCTGGCATGGGTCTGGAGTATGGCTCACTGCCCTCACGTCGCAGCTATGGTTTCAATGTTAACGTTACATTCTAAATGAAGGAGGAAGAAACTATGACAACAAAAAATATTAAAAATATACTCGCAGCCTGTTTCGTTAGTTGCTATATGACAGCACCCTTTGTTTCGTGCAGTGATGAACACATGCAGGCAATTAATACGGATAATACCAAGACTTTGACAACTGACCCCAATGGTCAGCTGACAACAGCCCTGTTGCAGACATATGGTGACTTTGGACTGATGGATACCTATCGTAGCTATATTACTGGCTTCACCCAGCACTTTGCAGGTGGTTGGAATGTTAGCAAGTATGCAGGAAGTGTTCACTATGAAGACGATCAGGCTCGTCTCATTTGGGACAGATACTATACGGTAGCTATCAAGAATCTACGCGATGCTATTGATCATTCTTCTGACAAATTGAACCTGAATGCGGTACTGCGTATCCATCGCGTTTATTTGATGTCAGTACTGACCGATGTTTATGGTGATGTTCCTTGCCTGTCTATTGCTGAGGGTTTGGGGAAAGACCTGGCCACTCCCGCATACGATAAGCAGGAGGATATCTATAAATGGATCTTCACTGAGTTGAAGGCTTGTGTAGCTCAGCTGGGTACTGGTAGTGATGCTATTTCTGGCGACGTAACCAACTATATTGGTGATGTGGACATGTGGAAGAAGTATGCAAACTCGCTGCGTATGCGCTATGCTATGCGTATCTCTGATGTGGCAAAAGGAGATCCCGATAAACCAGAAGCCCTCAATGCTCGGAGCGAGTTCGAGGCTGCATACCATGATCCCGCTGGCTATATCATGTCTTCTAAGGAGGATGCTTTCATCAAGTACACGAACAATCCCTTTACACTCTATGCCGGATCTAACGAGTACGACTATCGTGTAAATGCTTTGGGTGAGATGCTTTATGGACAGGATTCTCAGTCTCCTTCCTTCGTAAGTTCTACTTTGTGGGAATATTTGAATGAGAATAACGACCCCCGTCGTTACAAGATTGTCCGCCACTACCTGAATATTAAACGTAGTGAGATTAAGCCAGATAAGATTGGTAACAAAGATTTGACTGATGAGGTAATTCGTTATTTGACGGAAAATGGTAAGGAAGAGAGTCCTTGTGATCCCGGCTATGCCTGGTACGGCAGCCCTTGGCTTTCTGCTCCAGCACATAGTGAAACTGTGCTTCCTACTTTGCATAAGCTTGCCACTCAGTTCCCTGAGGTTGGATACGATAAGAACAATTATCCTGAGCGTATGATGCGTCCCGCATTGTCTCTTGACTTTGAAATGCCCGATCGTCCAGGTATCCTGATGACCTATCCTGAGGTTGAACTGCTGCTGGCTGAGGCCAAGAGCAAGGACTGGGATGTAGATGGTTCTGTAGTAGATCATTACAAGAATGGTACTCGTGAGGCTCTCCTGCATATCAACAAATATTATCTCGAGAGTGATGATGTCATTGCAGATGCTGATATTGACACTTACGTGAACAATATGGTAGCAAAGAGCACACTGACCACCGAAGAAGGAGCCCGCGAGGCTATCAATCTGCAGGCATGGATTCTGCACATGATGAACCCTGCAGAGGCTTGGGCTAACTTGCGCCGTGCTGACTATCCTAAGATAAAGGATCGTAATACGTTGGGCAAGAACTCCGACTTCACCTACGATTCTGATGATTTAAGCACACCTAACCGTCTCTGTTATCCTACGCTGGAGTCCAAGTACAACACAACAAACTATGAGACGGCTATTGGCCCTATGGGCGGAAAGGACGACTGGCACCATCGTGTCTGGTGGGATGCCTATGAGATTAATGTTAAGTATGATGAACATAAATAATAAAAGATAGAAGATTATGAAAATCAAGAATATTTTATCAGCTTGCCTTGTGTTTTGCGGTTTTTCCGTAGCCCTCACAAGCTGCTCCAATAACGAAGAAGCCTTCTTTACCGTCACAGACGAAGATGCTCCTCGTATCTTGAATACTGACTTCCCTGGTAGCGGTTTTGAACTGAACCGTGACCAAAAAATGCAATTCCAGGTGCTCGTAACACCAGCAGACATGACTACTGTCAGGTGGTATGACGGTGACGTACTTGCCTATGAAGGTGCTTATATTGACAGATTTTTCGAGGCTGGTGACTACAATCTGAAGATATTGGCTACTACTGTAAAAGGTAAGGAGACCTATCGTAATATCCGAATGGTAGTGAAAGCACTCGATGGTGACCCAGCAGTTGGCGACGATTCACGTCTTCAGGCTCCTGGAGATGCTGTTACCATGACTGGTTCTAATCTGTTCAATATTAAGAAAGTCAAGATTAACGGTCGTGAGATTGATGTTACAGCAGCCACTAGTAGCAGCATTGAGTATACGTTGCCCGCTGATATGGCAGACGGCAAGTTCCGTTTGTCGCTTGTTGACGAAACGGGGCAGTCCTATGGTAGTGGTTGGGTAACCATCTATGGCGATCCTCTTATTACTAAGAGTGATTTCATGGGACAGTCTGAAGGTCTGGTCACAATTCCTGGTCGTAAACTGGGTGATGTGACATCTGTAACGGTCAATGGCATAGAATGCTCTATTGAGAGCCTTGCTGATGAACAGATAGTCATTAAGTTGCCTGCTCTTGAAGAGGGCGTATATGATGTGAAGGTCACTAACAATAGTGGTGTTGCTCTTAAATTCCTCCAGAATGGTACAATCGTTGATAACGCTACCATCAAGGTTTCGCTCATCGCAGAGGAAATCCTGTGGGAAGGCAACCATCCAGTAGACTGGGGTAACATCTTTGAGAAGAACGAGTTGGCTGCTACACTGAAGGAAATTGCTAAGCCTCGTGCTATCCTCCGTCTCTACGTGAATCGTACTGACGCAGAGTATGCCAAGGGTTGCGCTGCCGTCAACTGGGCAGACATCGTGAATGGTGGTTCAGATCCTAACCGTGGCGATGTAGACATTACATTTGAAGATACGTATGTTGACTTCGTACTCACAGCTAAGTCTATGGAACTGCTGGAACAGAATAACTTCCAGGTTGTTGGTCACGGCTTCGACCTCCTGAAGATTACGCTCATTCAGCCCAGTGAAGAAGAATTGTGGGCAGGTAGCCATCCAGTAGACTGGGGTAATATCTGGGAAGACGACGGAACCATCACTGCACAATTGAAGCAGACGGCTGGTCCTGGTTCTGTACTCCGCCTTTATGTGAATCGTACCGATGGTGAATATGCCAAGGGTTGTGCTGCAGTCGGTTGGGCAGACATCGTGAATGGTGGTACAGATCCTAACCGTGGCGATGTAGACATTACCTTCGAAGACACTGAGATAGAATTTAAGTTGACCAAGAAGTCTATGGAATTGCTGAATAACGGCAACCTGCAGGTAGTAGGCCATGGCTTCGACCTGCTGAAGATTACCATCGAGTAGTGTTCAGTTACTGAAAAGAAAACGCTTAGCACCATCTGCCCAAGGTCGACAATGACCAGAGCAGGTGGTGCTACTTTTTTTGCTGTTGATTTTTATGGGCAAAATGTATTGGTTATTTCCGAATTATTATTATCTTTGCAAGCAAAAACATATTAACTAGACTAATGAAACAGAGAATTCTTATCTTTTTGATGAACGTAGCAGCTGCTACAACCGCGTTGGCACAGAGCGATTCCCTCCAGTTGCAGGAGGTAGTAGTAACAGGAACACGCGCAGCTACAGACGTGCGCCATCTGCCTATGACGGTGACGGTCATTGATCGTCAGACGCTGACTGAACAACATCAGACCAGCGTCCTGCCTACCGCCATGCAACAAGTGCCTAGCCTCTTTGTGACGTCACGTGGCATGATGGGCTATGGCGTGTCTACGGGTGCTGCTGGTAGCATCAATTTCCGTGGTATATCCAGTGGGGCAGGGCAGATGCTCGTCTTGATTGATGGTCATCCGCAATATCAGGGCGTCTATGGCCACTCGCTGGCCGACAGCTATCTGACGCTGATGGCTGAACGTGTCGAGGTGTTGCGTGGTCCAGCTTCCATGCTCTATGGCTCGAATGCGATGGGAGGCGTAATAAATATTGTCACGCGAAAGGCCCCTGTGGGTCGTGCCACATCGACAAATGCCACCATTGGTGCAGGCAGTTGGGGTACCGTTCAGGCTGAGGCCTCCAATCAGGTTCGTCTGGGACGCTTCAGCAGCACCGTCGCTGCACAGTACGGCCGTACTGATAATCATCGTCCCAATATGGGCTTCGAACAATATGGCGGATTCCTGAAGTTGGGCTACGACATTAGTGACCATTGGCGTGCCTCGCTTGCAGGTAATGTGACGCATTGGAATGCCTCAAATCCAGGGTCAGTCTCTCAGTTAAAGCTTGAGAACGACCAATGGATAACGCGTGGCGAAGTGTCGCTGGCCATTGAGAACCACTATCAGCGTACTAGTGGCGGATTGAGTGTCTACGACAACTTTGGACGTCATAAAATCAACGATGGCTACAATGCCGTGGGTGAAGAACCACTGACCGATCTTTTCCGTTCTAAGGATGCTGTGGCTGGTGTGTCATGGTGGCAGAGTGCCCAGCTTTTCGAGGGCAATCGTGTGACTGTTGGTGTCGACTATCAGCACATCTACGGACGTGCCTGGTATACCAATCGTGAGACGGGTGAGGTGGTCACCACGAAGCAGCGACTCATGCAGAGCTGCCATTCGCACGAAAACGAATGGGCAGGTTACGTCGACTTCCGCCAAGACCTGACATCGTGGCTCACCGTCGATGCTGGCCTGCGTTACGACCATCACTCTACGGCAGGTAGTGAATGGGTGCCTCAAGTGGGTGTCGTCTGGCGTGCACTGCCCACAGCCGAACTGAAGGCTTCGGCTAGCAAGGGATTCCGCAATCCTACCACACGTGAGATGTATCTTTATGGCACTGCCAATCACGACTCGCTGCGTGCTGAACGCCTCTGGAACTACGAGCTCTCGTGGCGTCATCACCTCGAAGATGAGAATCTCACCTATGGCATTAATCTCTTCTATATCAAGGGCGACAATCTCATACAAACCGTTGCAGGACGCAATATCAATACAGGTGAGTTAGAGAACTACGGACTTGAATTGGAACTGAGCTATATGCTCATTCCGAACCTCAGCATTACTTACAATAGTGCTTTCCTTCACATGAAGAATCCCGTGGTGGGTGCACCTAAGCAGAAAAGCTATCTTGGTTTGGACTATCGCTGCGATAAGCTCACTATCAACCTCGGCTACCAGTTCGTAAAGGATCTCTATACGGCAGTAGGCGATGCTGAGCAGAAGGAGAAGTTCAATCTCATTAGTCTCGCGGCCACTTATGCCCTGACAAAGAATTTCTCACTTTGGGCACGTGGTGAAAACCTGCTGGCCAAGCAATACGAAATTAATCTGGGCTATCCCATGCCACGTGCCACGTTTATGGGTGGCGTGAACGTCTCCTTTTAATCTTTAATCCAAAATTGAATGTTTAATCTTTAATGTTTATAATATGAAAACAACAGCAAGACTTTACACATTAACCCTCGATGAGGCACGAACCTATCTGTGGGCTATCATCTTTGTAGGTGCCAACCTCCTGTTACCTCAGGTGTTCCATCTCGTTCCTCAAGGCGGCATCATCTTTTCGCCACTATCACTGGTCATCATGGCTGGTGCCTATAAATTAGGCTGGCGTGTGGGGCTGTTGGCAGCACTGGCTTCGCCCCTTGTCAACCATCTGATTACTGGCATGCCTGCCATGAGTGTACTGCCCGTCATGACGCTCAAACTCGCAGTCCTTGCTCTGGTGGCAGGTTTCACGGCTCAGCACTTCCGCCGTGCCACTATCCCCCTGCTCATTGGCGTTGTCCTCCTGACTGAACTCCTTGGTGGCCTGGGCGAGTTGGCCCTCATGGGTGGAATCGATGCCACCATTCAGGACTTTACCGTTGGTTGGCCTGGCATGTTGCTGCAGATCGTTGGAACCTACTTGATTGTTAAGTACTTATGAAACAGATGAACATCATGAAAACCGTATGCCTTCTGGGTGCAACGGCTTGTTGTGCCGCGATGACGACATCCTGTACCCAACAGGCACAGACCGCCAAGGTGGAACTGACTACAGTGGGCAATCCCTATCTGCCCCTTTGGGAGCACATCCCCGATGGTGAGCCGTATGTTTTTGAAGACCCCGATAATCCAGGCAAGTATCGTGTCTATGTTTATGGCTCGCACGACAATCTGATTACGGAGTATTGCGGACGCGACCAAGTGGTATGGTCAGCATCGGTTGACAGCCTGAATCGTTGGCGCTACGATGGTGTCATCCTGGTGGTCGATAAGAATCGTGATGGCGAGAAATTCGACTCAGCAGGTACTGCCGATGTGCTGTATGCTCCTGATGTGACGATGACCACCGACGCTACTGGCAAGAAGACCTACTGGCTCTTCCCCAACGACCAGACGGGCTATCGCAATGGCTTGATTGCTAAGAGCGATCGTCCTGACGGACCTTTCGAAGTGTGCAACTGGAGCAAGAAGAATCCGAATCAGGTGGACGGTGTTTTGCAGTTCGACCCTGCCGTCTTCGTCGATGACGATGGTCGCGTATATGGCTATTGGGGCTTTGAGCGCTCTTATGCCGCTGAGTTCGACCCACAGACGATGGCTACCGTCAAGCCTGGCACGAAGGTTGTCGAAGACATGATCAGTGGTCGTAACCAGCAGGGACGCTTCAAGTTCTTCGAGGCATCGAGCATTCGTAAGATCAAGGATAAGTACGTCTTTATCTATAGCCGCTTCACTGAGGAGGGCGAGTTTGGACTGCCTTCGTCGAACTATACGCTGGCCTATTGTTACAGCGACGCCCCTCTGGGCCCTTGGACCTATGGTGGTACCATCATCGACGGACGTGGTCGCGAGAAGGATGAACAGGGCAATGTGATTGCTTCGGCTACCCCCGACGGCAATACGCATGGCAGCATCTGCGAAATCAATGGCCAGTGGTATGTGTTCTACCACCGTCAGACGGGTACCAACGAGTATGCCCGTCAGGCTATGGTGGCCCCCATCGAGGTGAAGGTGGAAGAGGGTAAAGGTGGCAAGGTGGAAATCAGCGAGGGCGAATATAACTCGAATGGTTTTGCCCTTGACGGACTGGACCCCTTCGAGTGTCATTCGGCAGGCATTTGCTGCTGGTACACAGGTCCGAAGCCTGCCACCCACGAGTGGCCTAACAACACGTTCTATGGCTCTTATGTCGCTGCTGGCTATGGCACTGACGATAAGTTCGATGCGCCCTACGACCTGAAGAACAATACCAACCTTGTGGTGAACAATACCGATGGTTCTATCGTGGGCTATAAGTACTTCAACTTCGACGCTGAACGTCTGGCGAATCCAGGTTGCCTGATGCTCGTCATGCACCTCATCCCTGAGGGCTTAGAGGGCACTATCGAGGTGTGGATGGACCGTCCTTGGGCATCGCAGGGTGGTAAGAAGATTGGTGAGGCGAAACTCACGCCCAACATGAATCAGGGCGTGTGGGACGTAGCGGCAGGTATCTCCGACGATGCCAAGAACAATGACCTTGCAGGCAAGCACGCCATCTTCCTGGTCTTTAAGTCGGATATCAAAGAGAAGTCGCTCTGCACCCTTCAAGACTTAGTCTTTAAGTTTTAACTTTTATACT
>Ga0326514_10002919_pt1 | contig 10859 bp, 16 predicted proteins | sample 3_2548_0518_D_FD_203653 | JGI IMG/M metagenome (GOLD analysis project Ga0326514, IMG submission 203653) | Bovine rumen microbial communities from UC Davis, California, United States - 3_2548_0518 | ecosystem: Host-associated > Mammals > Digestive system > Stomach > Rumen | place: USA... | reverse complement strand
TTGTTCCACAAAGAATTTGACTTGCTTGTAAAAGAGTTGTATTTTCATCTTCAAACAAATAACGACGAGGAATAATACGAACTTCTCCACTTACTGTTGGAAAGAGACGAAAATCTTTACCTTCACGGATATGCATTGATAAACGAATAATAGCACTATCTTGCGCTTGTCGCATAATTTCATCAAGAAAAATATGAGGATTATCAAGGACAGGATTTGTTTCATCTCGTGGGGGGCTTAATTGCCCTGGGTCACCCATCGCAAGGACATAAACTCCGTGAGATAGTAATTGATACCATAATTCTTGCGGAAGCATTGAGACTTCATCTACCACAATTAATTCATATGGGTCATCTAAAGATTTCTTTGGTGTAAAAACATAATTACCACTTTTAGTTTGTCTAGCATGATACAGAAGTTTATGCGCTGTTGTCGCATTTGGACAACCTTTATTTTTAAGGACATTTGCTGCCTTCCCAGTATATGCTACATAAGCGACTTTTTCATCTGGAATATTTAGAGCAGAGATAATAAATTTAACAAGAGTTGACTTTCCACTTCCCGCATAACCTGCAATCACAGTATAAGGCATACCAATTTGATAGCGAGCTACAGCTAATTTTAAGGCTTCTTCTTGTTTACGCGTCAGTTCCACGATTTACCACCCAATATCTTACTTCGCTATTAAAAATAGTTCCATATCTATCATGTAAATAATCTATAAAATCTTCTACGCCAACATAATTAAAAAGAAATCCCTGAAGAGTATCATAATCTTCTACTAAAATTTCAATTTCTCGTGAAAACTTATGATTTTCATAAGCATCTTCTATCGAGCGCATAATGTCAATAGGATTTGCTCGTTCAGTAATAAAAGGGAAAAGGTCAATTTTATCTAATATATCAAAATTTAATCTCATAGCATCGTCATAACTCATAATAAAAACTTCCTTTCTACTATTCTAATTTATTATATCATATTATTTTGATATTGTCAATTACTTTTATTGTATAAGTAAACTGCGCGAACATTGGTTCTGCGGTTACGTTAACAGTGTTCGCGCAGTTTCTTATCAATTACCCCAAAATTTTCCCAAAGTATTTTTTATTTAGAGAACGACAAGAACATTCCTAGCCGGCCGGAGTTGACCCCGAGTTTCAATTATTTTTGATTTTCTTGTAACCATTCTTGTCTATTATCTTCTGATAATAATTTTTTTAATTTAGTAGGCGTGTATAAATTATTAAATCTTGAATTTTTAATTTTATCAATTTCAATAGCTCTATCAATCATCATGTAAACTTGACCTGTTTCTTTATGGTAATAAAATTTAGGATTTAAAATTTCACCATAAATAGCAGGATTTTCTCTAATAGTTTTTCTATCAATCATAGTTATTTTACTTGTATTATATCGGTCCATTTAAAAATCCCACCTTGTTTGTTTTATAATCTCAAAATCTTCTAACATTACTTGTGGAGTAACGCTACCCATATAATGATTTAAACTACATTTTCCAATAGCAGTAATAGTAATTGCTCCATCCCCTGGATTTAAAGCTTCTTTATCTTCATCTGTCATGTTAAATTTTAACATGCTGGTTTTACGTCCAGGAAATGTTAATTTTAAAGTATTTTTCTTTTCTCCAAGATAATGAATATCATCTGCTGTTAATCTAATATTAGTAATAGCAATCAATGGTTCCTCAAGTCCTTGTCCCCAAATATCACTATTTGAACCAATAGCAAATACTTCATTATCTGTTAGTTGGTCTGCACTAACCTCTAAATCTACAAAATAGCAAGGGGTTGTATCAAAATCTTTTAATAATTCATTAGTTTTATCAATAAAGGCTTGTAGATTTTCTTCTGTAATACCAACACCAAATGCGCTCGCATGACCTTCAGCATACATTACTAAGCCAGTATCATTACAAAATTGACGGAAATTTTCAAGTCTTGATTTACCATAATTTCTACCAGAACCCTCATATGTTACAACTGTATCAAATATGATATTTGCACCATCAGGAGTTACTCCAACTTCTTCATATTTTTCAATTCTGCGTAATACTAATGTAGGCCGCGCATATTTAGAAGCCAATTGGTTAGCGATAAGTCCAGCTAAATTTTTATCTACATCTTCTTGCTCTGTTGGAACAATAAGGATTTTATTTTTTAATAAGTCAAGTTCAGTAATTAAATCTTCAATATTAGCAAGACTAATATCTTGATTCTTTTTTTGCCTACTCTTTACATTAAAGCAAGTTCGCCCAGCCTGTTCAACTCTAGTCTCAAAAGTACCTTTAAAACCTCTTTTTGTTGAAGGAATCATATCCATAGCCCGCCATTCAAGCATAGCCTCAAATGTTAGATATTTTTCTTCTAAGGTGCCAGAACGAGTCATAGCATTAATATAAGGGACAATATAAAAAGCAATCCCAAATGGAGTTAAATTATTATCTAATTTATAATGCTAACGATTTACCATTTCTACGAAAAATGGATTACGAATACGTTGAAGCCCGTCTTTTACTAAATAATGAGTTTCAAAATCTTTTAAATCCATCATATCAGCAATTCGTTTTTCTCTTATGTTTCCATAAGAACTGACTATTTTTTACTATATTAAATAGTATATCTCTTTCGGTTTTCAGATGCTTCATTTCTTATAACATCACTGCGTATCAATAGCAGCCCTACTCCCCAGCATTACAACCTCAGGGATAGTCGATACAGGCTTCATTTTATATTGGCATAAGTTTCTCTTCTTGCGATTCGTGCAATAGAATTTTTTGTTAAAAAAGGAAAATCTTTTGCTATACTGGCTGGCATTTCACCATTATCATATCGTTGTCTAATCTCTCGGACTTGTTCTTCATTACATTTAGCACGTCCATTTTTTACACCAGCATTTGCTTCAGATGAATATTCCTATCTTGTCTTTGTATGCGGTAAAATAATATATTCTTGTCCAATTGTAGGATAACCTCGTCCCAGCCATATCCGTTCAAAAGTTCCAAAAGATTTATTAGAATAATCTTTATAAACATCTTTTTTTCGTTCTCCATTATATCGTCTTTTTCTAATATCAAGAACTTCTTCATTAGTAAAGGTAGATACTGGACTATCTTCGCAACATTTTCCACTACCATCTCCGCCATCTGTAAGATTGTAGCCAATTAATCTATTGTGAGCATTACAAAATTTAATCCAATATGCTTCTCTCGGTTCTAAATCTTCAACTTTTTCTATATATTCTAAAATTTCTATTTCAGTTATTTTCTATCCCTAAGAAGCAATGGCATAGTCACAAGCCTATCTTTTTTTCTTTGAACTAATAGGAGCGTTATGTTCCTACATTCTTCTTTTCAAATCTGAACTTTGTCCTATATATATTTTACCATTTAAATAATTTATTTTATATATAGCCATTGTATTAGGCTATATATCAGCAACTTTTACTATCATAATAATTCCTTCTTTCTATTATTATAATAGCCAATATAAAATGATTCCCACGAGATTACCATGTATAAATAAATCCATCATATCATCATATCGGCTCATTTATATTTAGGTTTCCTCGTTAGCCAATTAATTAAAATTGACCCCAGTGATTACTGGAAAAGATATATTAGCCCAATTTTATTTAGGCCTAATGCTGCTAAATCTTCATATTCAATAGCATAATTTGTTCCCATCAATCTATCTATATAGCAACAAAATTTATAGACCACTGCGGCACCACATAATGATTTAGTAGGATAGTTACATAACTAATTGTTAATAATACAAGCAAATTCACTAATTTTTTCTGCTTCATGATGGTCTAAAACTAAAACATCTACATCATTAATTTTTAATGTTTCATGTTCTTCATAATCATTACTTGCGCTATCAGGACAAATAATTAATTTAAAATCTTCTTTAATTAACTACTTTATATCAACATCTCCAAGTCCATGCTATTTTCCATTATGCATGAAATATGATACATGCCCTTGGACCCAGGCGGGGAATAATCTATTGAGATAATTTAATAGAATCGCTGAACTTGTATATCCATCGCAATCTGCATCTACAATAACATATGCGTTATCATTTGCGGCAATATGCTTCATAAGCATCTTAACACCATCACGCATATTCATTAACAGCATTGGGTCAAGGACATCATTTTCATCGACATTTAAATAATGTAAAATATCTTCTCTATTGGTAAAACCACGATTTAATAATACCTATTCAAGTAAGGTAGTATTAGGCTGTCTTTCAGCAATTAATTTATATTCCAATTATTTTTTCACTTCATTTCTATACCTATTTTCTTATATTATATCATAAAATTTCGTTTTTGTAAAGTAAAAACGCGCTTTTCCATTTTGGAAAAGCGCGTTTATTACCAATTACCCCAACCATAATATCTATATGCTTGATATGGAAAAGCTTTGATTGTTGGCATAATAACCTGTTCAACTAAATCATCATTTATCATTCTATCAATATAAGCAACATTGCAGGCATGCCCTCTGGCACTTTCGCCAGCAACTACAACAGTCCATCTATCACCATTATCAAAATCAGTAAATGCTTGATTAGTACTTACTTTTGGCTTTTCACATTTAATACCAATAACATCATAATCTTCAATAATTTTTTTAAACTATTCAAGTCCTGCTTCTATTTTATTACAATAAATTATTCCTTTCATAATTTATTTCTCCTTTTTTCTTAATACTAATTTAGAGTGCCATTGATTATTTTTGTCTTTATGCCAATCTATTGTTATATATTTTCTTTCTAAAAAAATAATAAAAATAATTGGAGGCAAAAATATTAGAAAAGTAAAAATAAAAAAGATACCAGCCATTTATAATTTAATTCTCTCTTTCCATAATTTAAGAAAAATTTCTTTAGAACAGTCAATAGGTGAATCTTTATATCCTGTAATCATTTTTTTATCAAATATAAAACTTATATCTACATAATTTTTATATCTATCATTTATCTTAATAAGGTTATTAGTTAAATGTTTAAACTCTTTATCACCAATTTCTTGAAATTGTCTATCAAATGCTACAACAATTTCTTTTACATTACAATCTAATAGTAATTGTATTTGATAGGCTGAAATATTAGAGCCACAACAAGCAACACTAATATCATTATCAATTCCAAAATATGACTGGTAGAGGAGTGCGCTCTTTTCACCTTCAAATATAATTGCTTTGCCAATTCGTTTAATATTTTCTTTACTATTATTTAAATTATATAAAGTCATACCAAGAGGATGGTTATATTGAAAAGGCTTTCCATTCATATAAACCATTAATGGACGGTACTTACCGTACATATCAATATCTGGCTGACAAAGTGCTCTACCTCGCAATCCGACAAAACGCCCATTTACATCAAAATGTGGAATTGTAATTTGCGCTGATGCAGGAGCATAGCCAATTCGCGCATGGTCCATTACTTCTTGGGTAATGCCTTCTTTCAACCAAGGTAACAATTTAACATTATAATTTAATCTATCTAAAATAGTATCATCATATGCTTTCAATTCAGCATGATAATCTTTAATTTCTATCTGTTGTATGCGGTCATAATTATTGAAAGTTTTCCAATCAATTAAACTATCATCTTCAATCTCTTCTTCGCCAGCAAGCCCATATCGAATTGCTATATATCTGACCGCATCATTTAAATCATATTCTTTGCCCCATTGAATACGGGCTACTTTAATTAATAAATCAAATATATCAAAACTACCTTGGCATCCGGTAAAGCAATGAAATAAATCTGTATTCTGATAATAATACAGTTTACGACTCCCTTCACCGGGCATATTATGACAAATAGTAGTGGAGAGGATACCGAAATCTGTATACTCCGGGTCTCCTCCCCACTCTTGAAGCAGTTCAAATATATTCTCAAACTGTAATTTTTCTCTGACCTCGGATTTTTTATAGGTTCTCATTAGGTTGTGAGAACACGCACACAGTTTCCCTTAATGCCAAAATCTTCATTTACAACCTTACAGAGAAACTCTTGCGGAGGCATATTTTGGTCTGCCCCTTTACGAGTAGCAAGAATCTGTTTTGCCATTTCCTTGCTCATTTCATACTCAATATCTCCCTCAAAAGGCTTTGGGGATACACTCTTAGATTTATTCTCAATATTCATTTTATTTTTCTCCTTAATCATATCTTACTAAATCCCAATCAATTTCATATTCTGGTTCTGGAATTTCATTAGTTGTATGCATATTAATTTTCTCCTTAAAATGCACTTGGTTCAGTTGTTAAAATTTTCAAATTATCAATTTGGATAATTTCATATGTATAAGTGGTTGCAAACATCGGTTTAACTCTGCAAGTACCTAAATCTGCTTTGCACCATAAATATATACCTTTATATCTACCACGACGATTCTTATAAACGGACATTTTTAAATCTGGTTTTTCAAATGCATTATTTGTTAATATTTGAGCCAAATTCTCAATATCATCTGATGAGGTTGGTAGAAGAATCATGCCAGCATCAATTTTATCAGCAATTGCTTTTGCTCCACGAAGTAAATTTTGGTCTGGTGTTTCACTTGTTTGATAATCGCCATTCAATTGAGTAGCTGACATAATAAATATACCATATTTATTACACAAATCTTTTAATCTAATAGATAGCATAAAAAGAATTGTATCTTCACGGAGTTTTACACCGCCAGAACGACGTGTAATTTCTTCCAAAATCTTTAAACTTGTATGAATATAGTCAAAGAAGATATATTTCACATCGTGGTCACGGATATTTTTCTTTATTTTATTTTCAACATCTTGAAGTGAAAAGTCAGGTAATACTTCAATATAAATTGGGCTATTCTTTAAAATATTACCAGCTTCATATACTCGTTCACGTTCATCGCCTTCATATTTACCATTAAGAATATGCTCTTCATTTACATTAGAGATAAACGCAAGCATCATTGTTTGTATTTCTCCTAATTCTTGCTCTGTTGTAATGTATAAAGTTGGTTCACATACACCATTTTTAATCCAACCAAATACATCATCATAAATACGATTACAACCAATATAACAACAATCAGCAATCATACTACGAGATTTACCAACACCAGTAGGCGCTGAACGCAAATAAAACTTTTTTAATCTTGCTCCACGAGTCACTGTATTGATAAGTGGCCCATATAGAGGAACTCCTACTTCTGGATTTTTCTCTAAATCATCAAGTAATTCGAGAATACCTTCGCCAGCTTGCGTTGCCTCACCCCAAGAATCATCTACATATGTAGCTTTAATTTCATCAATCTTATCTTGTACTCTTTGAGCAAGAGCTTCAAGAGTTGAATTATCAAGTTGATCTTCTTGCAGTTGTCTTTTCTTTGTATCAATGATGTTATCTGGGTCATAAATCTCACTTACATCAAATCCAAAATTATCAAATGCTCTTAATAGAGTCATCTTTTTTACTCTGTTATAATAATAATCAAAAGATGATGTTTGAGCATTTTCAACTGCTTTGGTTAACCATTCTTCACCTTTTTGTTTAATAAAAATTGCTTCATATTTAGGACGAGCCGCGAGATAATCTAAAATGCTATTCATAGAAATCTTTTCAGCACCTAATTCGTGCAATTTAAATATTGTGCCAAAAACAATTTGATGAAACTGGTCAGGAAAATCTTCTTCAGTTAATGTATATTTATCTGAATAATCCAATAGTTGTGGAACTTTACACACGCAACCAATTACCTGTATAATACTTGGTGTGTCTACATATTTACTTAGCATCGTTTATATGCTCCTCCTCATCTAAAAATGTAAACATTTTCCTTTTTTTAATTTGCCGTTGCGGTGAAGGAATAACTACAACTATATCTTTTGGAATATAATCATTTAAATTTTTCGTTTTATTTTGTTCTTCCGCAAGCCAAAGACTATAATAATACTCATATGCTTGCTTGTAAATATATGGGATAATTCCCATTCCTTTTGTTTTGTCTACTGGATGCTTTTTTACTTCATACCAATATTTTAAAGCTTTTAACATTCCAGAATATGTAAAATTATATTCTTTCTCAAAGCCTGATAATTGAAGCATATAACGAGGTAAAATATAATCGTCTTTCAGCCCATAAAGTTTAATAATATATAGCATTAATTCATCCTTACTATCTTGCGGATGAACTTCAGAACATTTTTTATGGACATAACGACCTTTTAATTGAGGCATTTCAATTACATCATTTTGATTTGGATAAATAGCTTGGTGGCACCAAAAACAAGTTGTTGACAATTTTGGGTCCCAAATCTCATATGTATTTTTTTCAGTTTTATTATTTACTGCTTTTAAATAACATTCTGAATGCCCATATCGAAAAGTTTTACCAAGTGGAATCTAGACATATGCTTCTTTATCTCTATCAAATTTTTTTCCACAATACTTACAAGTTACTGTCGCCATCGATGTTCCTCTTTCATTTCGATATTCTTCATATATATTATACCACTTTTTTTCAAAAAAATCAACCCTCGGCATTTTTTACCAAGGGTTGATTTTTTTATTCAATTCTTTTTATCAAAATATCTTGTTCACAAATGGGACACTTACCCCAAAAAGCAATTTCTAAATTATTTTTTTTAGATGGAATACGAGTTATTGTAATAAATAAATCTTTTAATGAGAATTTTAAAATAGTATCTACATTACAATACTAACACCAATATTTTTTATTTAAAGCAGATGAAATAGTATTTAAATCTAAAACATTGTTGTCTATTTTAATTAAATTCTATAAATTCATTATTACTTCTTTTCTCCATTTACAAGGTCATCTTGAATCTCTGTAACAACAAGGTAAACAAGTTCTGCCTGGTCACGAGTGACACTAGACATTTTCTTGCCCTTACCAAGATACTTCTCAATAACCTGAGTAATACGAGGAGCATAATAAGTCTGATCTTTAGTCATAAGGTCGCCAACCATAGCCTCAAACTGAGCCATAAGAGCATCAAAATCATACTCTTTTACAGTAGGAGCAATCTCACGTTCATCAGTAACAAACTTATTACCATTTTCTTGTGCTTCCTTGTCAATAGCATCAGTAAGTGCCTTAGTAAGAGCCTCATAAGAAAGAGGCACTTCGGGAGCAATATATCTAAAACGACTACCACAAGAAATACCTGAACCAGCAGGAGAACGAAGTGTCAAGACACGCTTTTCATCTCCATTAGCATCAACATAATGACGAGCATAAGCATAAAGGTCAGTCATATTCTCAATAATCTGAAGAGCAGAAGATTGAGTCGTTGGCTTAGTAAAACCATACTCTTTACCATTCTGGTCTTTATCAGTACCAGTCTTTGAGTGAGAAATAAATACAACAGCATATCCCATCATAGTAAGGCCACGGAAAATCTCTTCAAATTCCTTCTTGTATTTGCTCCAACTGTTGGTCCCCCAACCGCCATCGCCCATATTATCAATACCAAGTTGATTACAAATATATTTTTGGCAAAGATCAGCCGCAATATCAACAGTATCAACAACAATAGTTTTATAAAACTCTTGTACTTCAGGCTTCTTTAATTCTCTATAAACCTACTTCATTTCGCCCCAAGTAGTAATATCTTGGGCACGAACACCAGGCAATGCTGCATAGCCTTTTTCAAAAGCAAGAAGTAAAGCATTCGGCATCTAGGTCGCTAAGGTAGTTTTACCTACCTTAGGAGGGCCGTAAATGAATGTAATATATCCAGAAAGGTCACGACTGACCTTATGAGGTTGAATACCTAAAAGATTAATAGCCATAAGATTTACCTCCTATTAAATTAGAAGTTAAATCCATTTGCTCCACCGGAAGTTGCGGCAGGAGCCTGAGTTTGTGCACGAGAAGCATTATACTCATCCTGACGTTGCTTGATTGCAGCGAGAGCAACCTCACGGTCAGCAAGAGCAGTCTTCCATTCCTGAGCAGTAATAGTACTGTCATCATCCCAAATATATGGGTCACTAGAAGCACCAGTAATAACAAAATCACGATTGGTACGAGGAGTCTCAGTTACCTTCTGCTCACCGAAAGCAGACTCTTCAACAGTGCGAATCATAGTTACCTGAGAAAGCTGACGGCCCCAAACCTTGGTAAATACAGGATTTCTCTGAGTTGCATCAAGGCCAAGGAAGTAATCCATAGCACCTTCACTAAGAGCAGTAAAATCAACAGGAACAAGAGCCTTACGGAAATCAAAAGTATAACCACTAACTCTTACCTGACGAGGACGGTCATGCTCTTCATCAGCCTCAATTTCAGTTGCCTTGGTGATGACCATATCACACTCAAAAGTATTACGAGTCTTTTCATCAGAAGCGAGAGTCTGAATCACATGAACAAATCCACCCTCATTACGCTTTACAGAAACGAGCTCTTCCTTACCGTTACGATTAGAATAAAATTCATTTACGCCAATTGCAGAATCAATGCGGACTTTAGCGGCCTTGTCAATTCCATGCTCAACAACATTGCAAAGAGTTCCATTGATAATATTCTAAAGAGTAGCAAAAGTAGCATTATCAGCACCACTCTTTGCATACTTTGGAGTTACATAAGTAAAGTGAACACTTACAATATTAGTCGCGGCATCATCAGTCGCAATATCAATAGTACCATTAATAAACTGAGTACCAGGGTTCTTAGAGTTCTCGCCAGAGGTCTTGAGGCTCAAAGAATGCTGATACAGAAGACCCTCAATATGAGTTGCATTTTTCATTGTTGCTTTCATTATTCATTTTCTCCTTTAATAATTACATAATTTTTTCCTTTTTCTGTTAAACTATAA
>Ga0326514_10002917_pt1 | contig 10865 bp, 10 predicted proteins | sample 3_2548_0518_D_FD_203653 | JGI IMG/M metagenome (GOLD analysis project Ga0326514, IMG submission 203653) | Bovine rumen microbial communities from UC Davis, California, United States - 3_2548_0518 | ecosystem: Host-associated > Mammals > Digestive system > Stomach > Rumen | place: USA... | reverse complement strand
AGAAAAAGGCGGAGAGGGGCTTTTCATGAAGATGCAGAGATGGATGAGATTCTATCTCACCTTCATTCTTCCGGTCCTCTTCCTCATCGTATTCCTGATGGGGATCATCTGATGCGTTGACAGAGAACGTCCGCAGACATAAAATATCAAAAGTAAGGTATTTCAAACTTTACAAATCTGATAGATGTGAGAGGTGCCAGATATGCTTGAATATCGTTATGATACCCAGATGCTGATCGACGGAGATGACCTTGACGAAGATGAGGTCCACGATTATATCCTGGAACACTTCAAAGGCGACTGCCTGCTCGCGGTAGGCGGAGACGGGGACCCGATCAAGATTCATTTCCATACCAACGAGCCGTGGAAGATCCTTGAATATGGCAGGTCTCTCGGTGAGATCTACGACATCGTTGTCGAGGATATGGACCGCCAGGCCAGAGGTCTGAAGGGCTGAGGTGGCAGCGATGGGGAAGTATGTGAATGTATGGGGCCACAGAGGTGCTTCCGGCTATGCGCCTGAGAACACGATGGCTTCCTATAAGCTCGCGGCAAAGATGGGAGCGGACGGAATCGAGCTTGATGTCCAGCTGACCAGGGACGGCAGCGTAGTTGTCTGCCATGACGAGAGAATCGACCGGACTTCCGATCATCAGGGGTTCGTCAAGGACTACACGCTGGAAGAGCTGAGAGCCATGGACTTCGGACAGCTTCATCCGGAATGTGACGCTCCGGCAGAGGACAAGAGAATCCCTCTGCTCGAGGAGGTCCTGAAGTATGTCCACGACGAGACGGACATGGTCATCAACATCGAACTGAAGACCGGAGTCTTCTTCTATCCGGGAATCGAGAAAGCGACCGTCCACATGGTCCATCAGTATGACATGCAGGACCGGGTCATCTATTCTTCCTTCAACCATTATTCCGTCCGGAAGATCCAGAAGCTGGACGTCAGGGCAAAGGTCGGCCTTCTTTACGAAGATGGCTTCATAGATGTCCCGCAGTACGGACATCTGATGGGTGTCGATGCGCTCCATCCGTCGGGCTACTGCCTCCAGTATCCGCATTACATGGAAGACTGTGCGAGATATGGTCTCGATGTCAACGTCTGGACCGTCAACCGTCCGGAGGACATGGTGCTCTGCATGAAAGGCGGAGTGACCTCCGTGATCACGAACTATCCGGATAAGGCGATCAAGGTACGAAAGGAACTTGGACTCGACCGCATCTGAAAGGAAATTAATAAAGCCGCCTCTCCACATGGGAATCCTTCCTCTGGAGGAGGCGGCTTTTGCGTTACATATCTCTGCCGGATGAGGCAAAGACTATCCTGAGCAGGTACATGATAAAAGCGGTATCCTCATCGTCAGGGAACAGATCACTCGTCCCATCCCTCGGTCAGCCGGTAGTTGACGAGGATCATGCGGACCTGCTGGCTTGCCTCAACCTTGACATCCTTCGGATCCGTCGGAGACGGAAGCTGAGGATCCTCTTCCTCCTTAAGCTCCAGGTCGATCCAGTTATAAGCCGCTTCCCTTGCATTCTGCAGAACATCGAACTCATCGGTACCGTCTGCCTCGCACATCTTCAGGTCCGGGAAGGACGCATGCCACTTGCCTTCCTCCTTTTTCTCAATCACAGCAGGATAGTAGAACTTCATATCAGAAAACTTCCTTTCCACAAGAGTATGATCAGGCGAATCTGCCTGTTTTTCACAGAAAACTGACCGCCGGCTGAAACTTCTTCAGACCGGCACACGCCTCATATTATATAGGATACCGGGGATGTGTTCAACTTTGAGAAAACGGGAGTCCGGTTAAAAGTCCGATTAAAATTCGCCACATGAAATGCGGAATTCTGCTTGACAGATCCCTGCCTGTACGATATAGTAAGACCATAAAGATTGCACGCAATCAAATTTTACAAGCGATTAACATTTCCCCGTAGGGGACAATTCTTATATCGGAAAGGAGCGCTATGAGGTACGATATCGCGATCATCGGGACTGGTCCGGCGGGCGTGTCAGCGGCGCTGACCGCGAAGAACCGCAACAAGAACTTCCTCCTGATCGGAAGCAGGTCCGGCTCTGAGAAAATCCGGAAGACTCACATGGTCCTCAATTATCCGGGACTTCCGGACGTGAGCGGAGAGGCGCTGAATCAGGCATTTCTCGACCAGCTTCAGGATGCGGGCATCGGGATCACCGACAAGAGGGTTGCAAATGTCTATGCGATGGACGGCTATTTCACCCTTCAGGTCGACCGGGACTTTATCGAAGCCTCCACGGTCATCCTGACGACCGGAACTTCGTTCGGACGCCCGCTTCCGGGTGAGAATGAGAATCTTGGCCGAGGAGTCAGCTACTGTGCGACCTGCGATGCGCCTCTTTATAAAGGCAAGGAGACGGTGGTTGTCGGCTACAGTCCGAAGGAAGAAGCGGAGGCGGCTTTTCTGAGCGAGACCTGCTCCAAAGTCACCTATATTCCGATGTACAAAGGAAAGGTCAGGCTTCCGGAGAGCGTGGAAGTCATTTCCGGCCGCCCGGTCTCTGTAGAGAAAGCGGACGGTAAGATGAGGCTGAATCTGGCACCTTTCGCAGGGGCGGAGGGGGAGGAGAGGCACATTGACGCATCCTGCATTTTCCTGCTCCGCGAGAGCGTGGCACCTGATAAACTGGTTCCGGGGCTTCAGCTTGATGGAAACCATGTCAAAACCGACCGCAGCATGGCGACCAACCTCCCGGGGCTCTTTGCGGCAGGGGATCTGACCGGCCTTCCGTACCAGATCAGCAAGGCGGCCGGAGAAGGCAATATCGCAGCGATCAGCGCTGCACAGTATCTCGATAAAAGAAAATAAAGAAAATAATAAGGAGAAAAAATCATGAGTGTAAGAGTAATTAATTCCGCAGAATTCAACGATTCCATCAAGACCGGCGTCTCCGTCGTCGACTTCAACGCAAAATGGTGCGGTCCGTGCAGGATGCTCGGACCGGTCCTGGAGAAGCTTTCCGGGGAGATGGCAGACGTCAGGTTCTATGCGGTCGACGTCGATGAAGATCCGGACGTTGCGGAGCAGTTCCATATCACGTCCATTCCTTACGTAGCAGTCTTCCGGGACGGACAGAAGGTCGCCGAGAATGTCGGCTTTATCCCGGAACCGGCTATGAAGGCATTCATCCAGCAGAATATCTGAAATCTGAGCGATTTTCAGAAAAATATGTAAACATATGACAAAGATTGTTGTATGAACAAACCCTCCGATATGATAGAATATGGCATGTTTGGAGCCATAAAAGGTATCCAAAGGATGACTTAACTATCTGTCGGAGGGTTTTCGTATGAAGAAATTAACCAAGAAGGTTATCTGTCTGTTCGCGATCGGGCAGCTGGGCTGGAGTATCCTTTCCGCTCTGGTCAACAACTGGATCATCACATTCTATGAACCGGACCAGGAGATGCTCGATGCAGGACAGACCCTGTTCCTGCCCCAGGGCCGCGTGATCCTTGGAATCGTTACCATCCTTGGCGGCATCTATGCGATCGGACGCATCTTTGACGCAGTCACGGATCCCTGGATCGCCAACATGTCTGACAAGTCAAAGAATCCAAAGGGGAGAAGACTTCCTTTCATGAGAGCTGCAGCTCTTCCGCTTGCGGTCGTTACGGTCCTGATCTACTGGGCTCCGGTAGGCGGACAGAGCGCGGTCAACGGCTGGTGGGTATTTGTCATGATGCTCCTTTTCTATATGTTCATGACACTGTACTGCACTCCATATAACGCACTGATCGCAGAGCTCCCGAAGAATCAGGAAGAACTTACGGCACTGTCTACGGCAATCTCATTTACCTTCATCTTCGGATCCGCGCTTGGTTATGCCTGCCCGTTCATCTGGGGCGCTCTGACGCCGGCGCTCGGAAGAGTCATGGCGATCCGCGTGACCTTCATCATCCTTGCGGTCCTTGGATTTATCTGCCTGCTTGTCCCGACTTTCACGATCAATGAGCGGGACTACGTCGAGATCAAGCCTGTAGAGGGAAATGCTTTTCAGTCTCTTGGCAAGACGTTCCGCAATAAGGACTTCCGCGTATTTGTCGGCTCGGACGTCTGCTACTGGGTTGCGATCACCATGTTCCAGTCCGGACTGAACTTCTTCGTCACTTCTCTGATGAAGCTGCCGGAGACCATGAATACCGTCCTCTATCTGGGCATGACCCTGATCTCCGTCCTTCTCTATGCTTTCGTCGGAAAGCTGCAGAAGAAGTTTGCGAAAAAAGCTCTGATCATCTGGGCTTTTGTTGAGTTCTCCGTTGTCTATATGATCACTGCTGTGTCACAGGGACAGGCGGGTACCAACAAGGGAATGATTTTCGGAATTCTGGTCATGGTGCTTGCAGCACCCTCCATGGCAATCCTTGGGATCCTTCCTCAGACGGTTGTCGCGGATATCGCAAGAGCCGATGAGATCGTCACCGGAGAGAACCACGATGGTATGTTCTTTGCGGCAAGAACGTTCGCGATGAAGATGGGACAGAGCCTGGCAGCTCTTCTTTTCACATCATTTGCCACCATCGGCAGATCGAGCGGGACCGGTTACCGGATCGCGGCTATTTCCTCTACCGTGCTCTGCATGCTGGCAGCCTTCCTCATGAACAGATATGATGAGAAGAAGGTTATGGGGAATCTGAAGAAGGGCGGAGCGGCCTGAAGCCTGATCCATACGGCCGGAAAGACATCTCGGCATGCGTGCATAAAACAGATTGAAAAACCGGGCGGATTTCTGCCCGGTTTTTTTCCGGATTCCTGCCCGGGACCGGGTATACGGTCCGGAAATTCACAAAAGTACTCGATTTGTCAGGATTCTTTACAGATTTGCCCGGTTTTGATATGATGCGGGTAGAAAGAGCCATCATGTCCGGGGATTCGTGTACCCTGGAGACGTAAGGTATTGCAGACAGGAGCTTCAAAATCTTTGATATGGGAGGTGCAGGACCATGGCTTATAACTGTGTCATTGTGATTCCTGCGTACAATCCGCCGGCTTCCTTTGCACAATATATACCGAAACTGACCGAAGCGGGTTTTCATCATATTATCGTCGTCAATGACGGAAGCAGGACCGATAAACTTCCGGTTTTCTTTAAGATTCAGAGAACGGAGGCTATCCTGCTGACGCATGAGGAGAATCGTGGAATCGGGGCAGCACTCCGCACTGCGATGAATTACTACCAGGAACATTTCCAGGGGGAGACGGACGGAATCATCACCCTCAACTCGGACCGGCTGACCCCGGTCGAGGATGTTATCAAGATGGCGGAGTCGCTGCATAACGAGCAGGAGATGGGTTCCTATGCAATCGTTGTCGGAAGCAGAGATTTCGAGAGCCGCCTGGTTACAGACTGGGACTTCCGGATGAACACGCTGATGAAGCTGATCTACCATATGCTGATGGGAGTAAGGCTGTCGGATCCGATGTCCGGGATCTTCGGAATCCCGGATCTGAGAGTGCAGCACTGTATCGATGTGCCGTCCGATGGATATTCTTACGGGACGGCGATGCTGATGTCCTTCGAGAAGATTGGATTCCTTCAGGTCCCGATTCAATATGTGGCGTTCGAGAAGGGCTACGAGAAGGTGAGAAAACCGAAGGATACCTTCGGGATCATCATGACGATCGTCAAGAAGTTCATCCTCTACTCGATCACTTCCCTGATGGCATCGGTAGTCGATATCATCATGTTCTCGATCTTCACAGGGATCACGTTCCGGGGACATGTGTTCGCAATCCTTTACGGTACAATCTGCGCGAGACTGATTTCCGCCTCGGTAAACTATCTGCTGACGAAGCACTTTGTGTTCCACTTCAAGTCGGACAAGGCGCAGCAGTCAGCGAAGAGTGCGGGAGAGTTCATGCTGCTGTCGGCAGCCCAGTGTCTGCTGTCCGCCGTGATCGTCAGTTTGCTGAACGCACTGCTTGGCGGCTCCGCAGTCGGACTCAAGGTCCTGACGGACTGCATCCTGTTCTTCCTCAGCTACAAGATCCAGCATAAGTACATCTTCAAGGACGACAAGAAGAATCAGGGCGCAGATGAAGAGGTGCTGAAAGCGGAGAAAGAGAAGGCAGAGAAAGAGAAAGCCGAAAGGCTTGAGGCGGAGAGGAAAGCGAAGGAGACAGAAAAAGAGATGAACAGTCAGCAGCCGCAAAGCGAAGGCTGACAATTCAAGTTAAAAAGAACCCCGGGGTTCGACTCCGGCTTCCATCTAAGTGGGAAGTCGAGTCGAGGTCCCGGGGTTCTGTTTTGTTCGCTTAACATCCGTATGGCGAACAACATCACTGTCCCTCAGACAGATTCTTAGCTTCTTCGCGGTTCACATATTCCTGCAGCTTGTCGAAGTTTCCCTTGTAGATGACCTGGAGCAGCCGGTCGAGGTGGCGAAGCGCTGCCTGCAGCTCGTCCGGTGTGATCAGCCTGTCGCGCTGGGCATCCGCGAGCTCGTCCAGATCAACGACGCGGACCCGGCCGTCCGGGTAGACGATGACGTCCGCCAGAAGGTCCGTGAAGATATAAGTTTCAATTCCATCTTCGATGGTGTGATCGGTCCTGATGATGTCGCAATACCAGGAGATCAGCTGGCTGTCGTGGTCGTAGAACTTGCTTACTTTGAAGCCTCGATCAGGAAAGTAGCAGGAGTAGCCGTGGTCAAGGGTCTTCTTGGGGTGGAGCGTATTCCACTTTGTGATGATTACCTCGTTGTCGCGGTAAAGCAGAATATCGTCCTTCAGAAGAATGCACTCTGAAGGGATGATGCGCCTGCGGTAAAGCCTCAGTCCTTCCATGTCAGATTCCTTTCTGCGTGCCTGCGCATTCAAAGTATGCTTATCTATACTGCCGGGCTGCATATCTGCAGCTGATAGAACGCCTTGGATGAAGATTATGAACTTGGCTTTATTCTAGCTTCCCTTCATTCGAATGTAAATACGAATTGTCTTAATTGTAAAGTTCCTGCAGTGCCTTCACGCAGAACAATGGGATGAAAATCGGGGCGATAATGCGTATTTAATGAGGGCATTTGCCTTGTTCTGGTATCTTCAGAATGATAAAATATCTACATATGAAGTAATAATGAGATGGCTCTGAAGGAACAGAGCGGCAGGCAGTATTCTATCGGAAAATGTATCTCGCGGAGGCGTAAGAAGATGATTCAGAATGCAGTAGCGGACCTTGTGAATTATGGATATAAGACAGGGCTTCTTGAGAAAGAAGACCGGATCTGGGCAGCCAATTCCCTGATCAGGGAACTGGGGCTGGCTGATCTGACAGAGGAAGCGGAAGAGAAGATCTTCTCATTTGACCCGGAGAAAGCCGATGAGAAAGAAGAGGAAGCAAAGCTTCCGGAGATTTTAGGCCAGCTCTGCGACTATGCTGCTGAGAATGGTCTGATCGAGGACAACACCGTCACCTACCGTGACCTGTTTGATACAAAACTCATGGGATACCTTACTCCGAGACCATCCGAGGTCACGAAAAAGTTCAGGGACATCTACGAAAAGAGCCCGGTCGAAGCGACCAACTGGTACTACAAGTTCAGCCAGGACACGAACTATATCAGAAGAGACCGTATCGCAAAGGATATGAGATGGCTGGCCCCGACGGAGTACGGAGATCTGGACATCACCATCAATCTCTCCAAGCCGGAGAAGGATCCGCGCGCGATCGCCGCCGCAAAGCTTGCTGCACAGACCGCTTATCCGAAGTGCCAGCTCTGCTATGAGAATGTCGGCTATGCCGGAAGGACCAATCACCCTGCAAGAGAGAACCACAGGGTCATCCCGATCACGATCGCAGGAGGCGACTGGTGCCTTCAGTATTCTCCCTATGTCTACTACAATGAGCACTGCATCGTCTTCAACTCGGAGCATATCCCGATGAAGATCGACCGCTCCGCCTTCGGGAAGCTCTTTGATTTTGTAAAGCAGTTCCCGCATTACTTCGTAGGGTCCAACGCAGACCTTCCGATCGTCGGGGGATCGATTCTGGCACATGAGCACTTCCAGGGCGGACATTATGAATTCGCCATGGCGAAAGCCAAAGTTGAGAGAAAGCTTTCCTTCAAGGGTTATGAAGATGTCGATGCCGGTATCGTAAAGTGGCCGATGTCTGTCATCCGCCTGAGCGGAGCTGATACATCGAGAATCGTCGATCTGGCTGACCGGATCCTGACCGACTGGAGAGGATATACGGACGAGAGTGCGTTCATTTTCGCGGAGACAGATGGCGAAAAGCATTCAACCATCACACCGATCGCAAGAAAGAGGGGAGAGCTGTTCGAACTCGACCTGGTCCTCAGAAACAACATCACGACAAAGGAAAATCCGCTCGGTGTCTTCCATCCGCATGCAGAGAAGCATCATATCAAGAAGGAAAATATCGGCCTGATCGAAGTGATGGGCTGCGCGATCCTTCCGGCAAGGCTGAAGAAGGAGATGCACGACCTCAAGGCTGCAGTCCTAAAAGGACGCGACATCCATGGAGATGAGGAACTCGGCAAGCATGCTGACTGGCTTGATGAGATCAGATCGAAATATGACGATATCAAGGAAGGCAACATTGATGAGATCCTGAAAAAGGAGATCGGAATCGTATTCGCAGCAGTTCTCGAGGATGCAGGCGTCTACAAGAGGACAGAAGAAGGCCAGGCTGCGTTCCTGAGATTCGTGGATTACGTGAACCGCAGATAAAGTTCAGGCAGAATAAAAAGCCGGCGGGACCTGGTTCCTGCCGGTTTTTCTGTCCTTGACGCGGGCGCAGGAAAAAGGTAACATAAAAAGCTAGCTGAAACATATTTATCTTAGCATTTTGGGAGACTATCATGGCAGATAAGAAGTTTGTTGAGGAAATCACCTCCATGGAGGATGATTTCGCTCAGTGGTACACAGACGTTGTCAAGAAGGCAGAGCTGACCGGCTATACCCAGGTCAAGGGATTCATGGTCATCAAGCCTGCAGGCTATGCGATCTGGGAGAATATCCAGAGAGAGCTTGACAGGAGATTTAAGGAGACAGGTGTTGAGAATGTCTATCTTCCCTGCCTGATCCCGGAGAGCCTTCTGAATAAGGAGAAGGAGCATGTAGAGGGATTTGCGCCGGAAGTTGCGTGGGTCGACTACGGCGGAAACCAGAAGCTGGAAGAGCGTATGTGCGTCCGCCCGACTTCCGAGACCTTGTTCTCTGACTTCTATGCAAAGGATGTCCATTCCTACAGAGATCTGCCGAGACTTTATAACCAGTGGTGCTCCGTTGTCAGATGGGAGAAGACCACAAGACCGTTCCTGAGATCCAGAGAGTTCTTGTGGCAGGAAGGCCACACCATCCACGCTACCGCCGAGGAAGCGGTCGGGAGAACCGAGATGATGCTGAATCTGTATGCAGATTTCCTGCAGGATTTCCTGGCGATCCCGGTCATCCGCGGACAGAAGACGGAGAAGGAGAAGTTTGCAGGAGCTGTCGCTACCTATACGGTAGAGGCTCTGATGCATGACGGCAAGGCGCTTCAGTGCGGAACTTCCCATAACTTCGGCGATGGATTCGCAAAAGCTTACGGCATCCAGTATGTTGATAAGGACAACAAGCTTAAGTATGTATCCCAGACTTCCTGGGGCATGACCACAAGACTGATCGGTGCCATCATCATGGTCCACGGTGATAACTCCGGGCTGAAGCTTCCGCCGAGAGTATCGCCGGTCCAGGCTATGGTCATCCCGATCCAGCAGAAGAAGGAAGGCGTTCTGGAAAAGGCTGAGTCTCTGAAGAATACTCTGGCAGCAGCCGGTATCCGCGCAAGACTGGATGACGCTGACAAGAGCCCGGGCTGGAAGTTCTCCGACCAGGAGATGAGAGGAATCCCGGTCCGTCTTGAGATCGGACCGAAGGATATCGAGAAAGGACAGTGTGTCATTGTCCGCAGAGATACCAGAGAGAAGATCGTCTCTCCGCTGGAAGGCATCGCGGATAAGGTGAAGGAAGTCCTTGAGCAGATTCAGCATGATATGTTCGAGAATGCAAAGGCACGCAGAGACGCGATGACTTATACCGCGGTCACCAGGGAAGAGTTCAAGGATATCGCAGACAACAAGCCAGGCTTCATCAAGGCTATGTGGTGCGGCGATGTCGAGTGCGAGAACGCGATCAAGGATGAGCTTGGCGGAGTTACTTCCCGCTGCATCCCGTTTAAGCAGGAACATCTCTCCGATACCTGCGTATGGTGCGGCAGGCCGGCAAAGAAGATGGTCTACTGGGGCAAGGCATATTAATTAATCTATTATGAAAAAATCTGCTACAATGACGAAGACCATGCTCCTTTTGCTCACTGCTTTTATCTGGGGATTTACATTCTCCTTCCAGAGCATGGCGACAGAGTACGTCGGCACTTACACTTTTCTGGCGACAAGAAGCTGGATCGCGGTGTTGTTCCTGATTCCGGTCGTGAAAGCTGCCGACTCGGTGAGAATGAAAAGCGGCGGAAAAAGTCTCAGGCCGGAGAGTAAAGCGGAGAAGAAGCTTCTCTGGCTGGCGGGAGGAGCCTGCGGGGCGATGCTGTGTCTGGCATCCGCCCTGCAGCAGGCGGGAATCGCCTGTACGACTACGGCAAAAGCAAGCTTCATCACGGCGCTTTATGTGATTCTGGTTCCGATCATCTCGATCTTCCTGGGTCAGAGGACGGATAAGAAGATCTGGTTCTGCGCAGCCCTTTCGGTCGTGGGACTTTACTTCCTCTGCTTTAAGGCCGGATCGCCCGGGGGTTTTGGCAGGGGAGACCTTCTGATCATCTTTGCCGCTCTTGGCTTTGCAGTCCAGATACTGGTTGTAGA
>Ga0326514_10002914_pt1 | contig 10871 bp, 17 predicted proteins | sample 3_2548_0518_D_FD_203653 | JGI IMG/M metagenome (GOLD analysis project Ga0326514, IMG submission 203653) | Bovine rumen microbial communities from UC Davis, California, United States - 3_2548_0518 | ecosystem: Host-associated > Mammals > Digestive system > Stomach > Rumen | place: USA... | reverse complement strand
CTGAATACATGCTGAAAGAGATGGGTTTCATTTCTGAAGATTACAGGATTCTCAGAAAGAAAGGAGAAAATAATGATTGAGATTAAAGACATTAGTAACAAGGAGTTGGCTGAGAAGGTTCTCGATAATATTGGTGAGATCAAGCTTCCGCAGGTTATAACCATCAGCGGTGATATGAGTGTCGTTGATATATTCAACATGATCATAAGTTCCGAGATATTAACAAGCAAAGATATGTATGAGCTGGGATCATATCTCAGGACGTTTGCTGATTTTCATACTCCTGTCGAACCGGGACCTGCGGATAGACCAGTACCGTATCGGGGGTTTTAATTCATGATCTACAAGTATCTTATCGGATATTTGGCGGCAGTTGCTGTTGGTGTCGGCATAGGCGTTGTGTGTACTCGGTCATATTTCAAGAAGAAGTATTCCGATGAAGCAGAGCGCCTTGTCGCGCTTGAGAAGAGCAAACATATTGTCGTCAAAGAGGATATTCCTGAAACAGAGGAAGAACCGGAAGAAGAGGAAGAGGATCATCCGACCTATGAAACCGGGGAACGTTATATTCAGCACACAATGGGTCTTGATAAGTATCACGACTATACTCAGCATTACGCTACCGATATTCCAGATGTTGCAAACGCCTATCCAAATGAAGACGCATATTTGGAAGAGGTTGGTCGGGAAATGACAGAAGAGCATAAGAACTTACCTGGACCGAGAATTATGTCCTGGGAAGAGATTGGATCAAGGCCCGATTTGGACGAAGTTACACTGGTCTGGCATGTGGACGAGGGCTGGATGGAAACCGAGGACGGAGAAAAAATAGATGATCCGTCGAGTTTGGTCGGAGATTGTCTTGTCGAACCAACAGACGAATGTCCGTCAGGATTCTTGGCGTCAAGTCGCCAGACAATTAATATTATCAATGAAAGGAGAGGATCGACCTACGAAGTGACTAAGGTTAGAGGTAGGTCATATTATTAATGCTAAACAGTAATTATTTACATCTGGATGGGGGAGGGATATTTAATGAAGTAGATTACTATCACTGGTTGCTGCATTTGGTTTGCGCAGATAGCGAACCGTACATAAATTATCTACTCCTTCTTCAGACATTACATAAGAAGGATTATATTTGGACAAATCCAAACGATATGAACCGCGTTCAGGACGCATATTCTCTAAGGAAGGAGTATATGCAGAACGAGAGGATATTTGTAGACGAGAATGGGGATGTACCAGCCGCCTCTGTATTGGAGGTCCTTATTGCACTTAGTTATCGATGCGAATGCGATATTATGGGTGAACCTGGTTTGAATCATCCGGCTCGTTGGTTCTGGATGGCGGTTCAGAATCTGGATTTAATGAAGTGTACAGACGACCACTTTGATCGATTCTATGTTGACCAGCAAGTTGATAGATGGCTGGAAGGCAGGTATAAAAGAAACGGTCAAGGTGGTCCGTTTCCGTTACAGCATCCAAATGGTGACCAGAGACATAAGGAACTTTGGGATCAATTACTGGAATTTGTAATGGAGAATTATTATTCAACAATATGAGGTGATATATGGACTGGGGCAAAATTATATTACTGGTACTTATTGTAGTGTGTGCAATCGGCTGTATCCTGGCCGATTAAGTTATATTTAAAGGAGGTTACTATAATGATAATCGAAGGAATGGTTTGTGCTCTCGAAGAAAATAGATGCACTAAACGCAACGTCATCGCGATTCAAATTTCCAAAGAGACTTTCGATAATCTTATGGCAGTGAGTCATCTTGGTGAGGAGTACGAGATTTGCGGAAAACCGGTAGTTATATATGACGAAGAAGCCGATAAAAGAAGGAACGAAACGGGTTTTTCTGCCGAATTATTCGATACAGAGCAGTACTGCAAGATTCTTGAAATGAAAGTTGAAAGACTTGAAAAGGCGCTAAAAGATCTTGGTTACATGCCAATATATCTGTCTCGTTAAGGAGGTTATATTATGAGCAGAGTTGAAGAGAATGCAAAAGCTATTAACGACATGAATGCAAATCTCAAGAATGTAGGTCCTGAAGGTTTTTTAGGATTGATGATTCATAAACCGGAGCTTGTTTCTTCGATTATGGCATCTTCTCAGTGTGATATTATTGTCGATATCTCAAAGTCTCTGGCTGTTATTGCAGATGATATTCACTACTTCCGTGAGAAAGACGAAGCAAAAGGCTGGTCACTTGGTATTCACGGAACTGAGCAGATCTGCGGTTTTTGTGACAAAGCTGAGTACACAACTATGGATATTGATGAAGCTATTTATCATTGTTCAGAGAACGACACTAATGTCGCTTTTACTTGCCCTGGTTGTGATAAATTCATCGATGTAAGGCACAAGAAACAATGTGAAAAATGGGCTAATGGTTTAGCTTCAACATCGATTCTTCCGCCTGGAGAAATGTCCAAATTTGTGAAGGAGCCCAAAGAATGAAGCTGCCGTTAAGGAGGTTATATTATGAGCAGAGTTGAAGACAACGAGAGGACAGTTAACAATTTCATTACCAATCTGAATCAAGTTGGAGATCAAGGCATGACAGCATTAATTTTCAATTCACCTGACGTTGCGCGTTCAATTATTGATATGGCAGAGACAGACGTGATTCTCGATATTTCCAAGTCTCTTGCTGTTATCGCAGACAGCATGAGTTATATTGTGGAAGAAGAGTCACAGTGTAAGAAAGAACGTGAGGAAAAGTGGAAAGATAAGGAGATGCCTTCTTATCTTCCAACAAATCCATATTTAAGGCAGGTAGAGTCTCGTTTGCAGAAGGCAGGGATTACAAAAGAAGAATGGGAAACTTGGGTCAATCTCAGGAATAAGTATCTCTTTGGTAAAAAAGAGCCCGAAGAATGAAGCAGCCGTTCAATTATTTAATCTTGAGAAAACTGAAAGAGTGGAACAAAAACCAGGCTTGGTTATCCGAGATGACTCAAATAGATAAAACAGCCATTTCGAGATATATTAACGGTAGCCGGATACCAACAGCTCCGAATTTCCTCAAGATTTGTGCATTACTTGAGATAAATCCAATGGAAGTGAGGTTTTAATAATGAAAAGAATTATAATGTTGATGTTTACTGTAATCATGCTTATCTTTACTTCAGTTCCTGTTATGGCAGACGGAAGCTATATCGAGAAGACCTTTGTATTTCCTGGTTATTCACCTGTGATATCCATCGATCACGGGTCCTACAATTGGACTTTGGAAATGAAGAATGATGGAACTTTGAAGTGGACAAAGAATAGGGACCGAAATAATCAGAAACAGTTGTTTGATATCTTACCTGCAAGTGAATCTGGATATTTCATTATCAGAGAACATACATATGAACACAGCCAGAGGGTGTTAACATACACGCCTAACGGTTTTGTGATGATTTATCCGGGATCAGATGATTACGGTATGCAGATATTTACTAAGTCACAAATGTTCCGATTTAAATGGGTGAACGGTTGCTGGCAATTGGCGTGCGCCGAAAACAACATATGTTTCTGTAATGGTGGATGGTCAAAAGTTAAATTATTTCAAGGAAATATTTAAAAAAGGTGGGGTACGACAATGGCTAAGTATCTTATTGGGTTTCCGGTAGGTAGAGAATATTTTCCGAAATTTCTTCCCACAGATGATTTTTACAGTGGGATTTATATTGCAGATGAGCACATGGACGCATGGCATGAAGATTTTCCAACAATGAGTGAGGCAGCTATATCCCTCATTGAAGAGATGTCAGAGTTAACAAAAGAAATCTGCAAATGGGAGAGGAATAGAGGATCTGTAGGCAAGATCGCCGAAGAGGCCGCTCATGTTCTTATATCCCTTAAAGGTTACGTCGGTCATTTGCCGTCTGGTTATATTACATCAGAACTTATTGAAAGTAAGATTCAGGAAAAATGGCCGGCAGCTTATTCTAAGGAGAAGACCGACGAATGATCATGCCATTGACTCAATGATATATGCATGGCAAGTGATGAAAGAACAGGAGGAGAATAAAATGGAATGTATTTTTTTAGGCAAAATGGATCTGGCAACGTTCGACCCGAGGAGTATATCTCTGTCATTCAGAACAAAACATCTCGACCAGCATGTCGAAGTGAGAAAAGAACTTGATTATGATTGCGACTACGTGCTTGTTAAGGCGGACGATGTTATCACTACAAACGACGAGATACTGAAGTTGAGAGATGAAGTGAAGCGGCTGACTGATGAGTGTGCCGATTGGAAAGCTCGTTATGCGAAAGCAAACAATTATATTACATGCGTCGAGAAAGGCTGCGAGAGTCTGAGAGAAGATCGTGATATGTGGAAGAGAAAATGCGGTTCCGTTATTACTGATACTTTCAGGATATTGAGCGGCCACCCTTTCGGAGTTAAATTCGATTTCGATGGTTTCGACGAGCGTGGAAATTGGTTAATCACGATGGATTTATCTGGAGCTATTGACTCTACCTCTATATCCTGTGGTACCGTTCCGAAATGTAGCTCTTGTGTCCATTATATGCATAATCCTTCACGATCGGCCGATGTCTGGTGTCATAAACCGGTCTCCAAAGAAGGACCGGGAACCATCCGTAGACTTAGTACAGAAGAAGCTGAGGGTCCGGCCTGCTCTGATTTCAAAGCTCGGAAAGAGGACGATTGTAAGGATTGTAAGTATCATATCGACGGTTCTTGGAGAAGCCGTAAAGATGGAAAAGCGATGGCTGAATGTAAATCACCAAGCACAAGATATGGTTTCTGCAAGAACAATTGTAATGGCGAGAAGGCTTGTCCGGAGTTTGAAGCGAAGGAGTGATATTTATGATTTATGCATTGGCTTTGTTATTACTCATCGCATGTTTCACTGTTAGTGATACTCTGTTAGAACTGAAAATCAAAAAACTCGAAAAAGAGATAATCGCGAAAGAGTCCGTGATAGGGACATTCGCAACTCTCGACAAGGCTATTAGCAAACTCAATACGAGCTTTAAAGATCATGAGCGTAGAATTGATAATATTGAAAGAACTCTTGTTATTATCGGAAAGTTCGAAAAGCCTGAAGAGCCTGAAAAACCTGATCAGCTTGAATATACTTGCAAAGATTGTGATTATTATCGCGGTCTATATGGTAATTATTATATGTGCAAACAAACAGGCTGTTTCTGTTCAACAGAATGTGATACGCCATGCGATGTTTTTAAAAAGAAAGAGAGTCTCGATGAGGATGAAAATGTCGTTTACGCGAATAACGTGAAGATTGATATTTCATCTAAAGATCCACATGTTATTTATAAGACAGACAGGATATTAACTTACGAAGAATGTGTAGATCGTATATCGAAGTTATTTTTGGACGGCGGTATAGGGGTTGCTACTATGAATGTATTATTGGAGAGACTTAAACAATGATTAGGCACAATGGAACTGGTTATATTAACCAGACAGGATATGGTGTTATGAAACTGGGGGATGAGCCAACGCTAAAACCTCAGTTTTCTTTACTTACTGATAAGCATTTTAAAAACATAGATGCTCAAAGAAAATATGGTAACGCCGGAAAGAAAGGTATCAAACAGTCTCACAGATATTGGGGTACTGTTCTTTCTGATGTAAAAAATTTTTAATTTAAGGAGGATTATATTATGACAGACATGCAAACGAAACAGGTGATTAAGTATTTGGCGAGTATTTCCAAGAATCTCTCAACTATTGCCGCCGGCATTAATCATCTGGTAAAAGAGACAAGGGATCAGAACAAGCTTACCATGGATATGATCCAGGCTGCTGAGAGTTTGGAGGACACTGCCGAGGCTGAGTATTATGACGAGGACTTCGCTGAAGTTACAGACGGTGAGATCGTTCATGAAGAAGCGGAGGAAGAAGACGATGAGTGATATTGGTCAGTGGATTCTTATTTTGGCGTTGGTTGGTACTGTGGCTTTACTTTATTATAAAATTCTTGATCTTATCAAAGATATCCGGTCATTGAATTCTGATATTATGGTTCTTCAGAGTAAGGAGTTCGCAAGGGATGATCGCATCAATAATCTCAGCAAGATGGTTTATGATAATGCTAACAGCATAAACTATCTGAATACGGAGGTCTTCGGTGATGAAGAGTGATCCGTGGATTACAGTAAACTCAACATCCGATTTACCTAAGGAATGCGGATATTACTGGGTTGTTACAAAAAATGTTTATGAGACCCAGCTTATGCAAATTAATCGAATTGCGAAGTTCGGTTATATTTTCTACGAGTGTGTAATCGACGGCGTATGCTATGAGGACGCCACAAAGGTTGGTATTGTCGCCTGGAAAAAGGCCCATATTCCACTGTATATAAAGGAGGAATGATATGCCGGAAATAGTTATGCACGAAGTTGATTTTCATGAGTATTGTCATACTTGTAAGCATGAGGATCTTGAGGAATTCAAAGAACCTTGCTATGAGTGCTTAAATTCGCCATTCAATGTATACTCTCGGAGACCGGTATTTTGGGAGGAAGGAGCCAAAAAATGATCTGGCAAATCATCATTGATATTCTTTTAATGGTCGGAATGGTAGGTGGTTTTATTGCTTTTGGCATATTTGTTTTGATGTTAGTCGATCATTTGGCCGAGTAAAAATTTGAAAAAGTTGCTTAAACGCTAACAAAAAATCCCATTTTCCCAAATATTTATGGGATTTATTTAATCATGAATTGAAATATGAATTTAAAATTAATAAAATCCCAAAAAAAAATGGGAATTTGGGATTTTTGGGAAATTTGGTGAAAAATTTAAAAAGGAGGTGTTGGTGGTGAAAAATGCTTGATTTTATAGAAATTGGCGAAAAGATTTATAAGGATAGAACGAAGGAGATATTTCCAAAGTTCATCATTAACGCCAACACAAAAGACCTTATGATTAAGGGTCGTGATTTTTATGCTGTCTGGGACGAAGAGGCCGGCGAATGGTCCACCAATGAACAAACACTCATTGATATTGTGGACGGATATTTATGGGCAGAATTTGAGAAGCAGAAAAAAGAGTATCCGTTTCCAATAGTCGTTAGGTTGATGCGAGAGTCCGATAGCGGAAGTATTGATAAATGGCATAAGTATTGTCAGAAGCAAATGCGAGATAGCTATCAGGTTCTTGATCAGAAGATTATATTTGCCGACACTGTTACTACTAAGTTGGATTACGCATCTCACCGGTTACCGTTTAAGATGGAAGCCGGTGATATTTCTAATTATGAAAGGTGTATGAACACTTGGTATGACTTGCCAGAGCGAACCAAAATTGAGTGGTTTATTGGTGGCGTGATATCTGGAGACATAGAAAAGATTGAGAAGTTTGCAGTCTTATATGGTTCTCCAGGTTCCGGTAAAGGTTCATTCATTAAATTTGTGTTACTTCCGATATTTGAGGGATATTGGGCACCGTTTGATGAAAAGTCATTAACTTCCAATTCGGGACAGTTCTGGGGCGAATCTTTTAAAGATAGTCCTCTGATATCTGTGCAGACAGATGGCAAGTTGTCAAGGATAGAGGATAATAGTAGATTGAACGCTATTGTTAGCCACGAGACAGTTGAGATTAACGAGAAGTTCAAATCTAAGTACAGACTTAAGTTGCGTACGATATTATTCATGTGTACTAACGAACCTGTACGAATTTCTGATGCTAAGAGTGGACTTACTCGTCGTCTTGTGGATATTTATCCGTCTGGTAGGAAGTTAACAGAAGAGGAATACTTTGATATTACTCCTAAGATTAAGTTTGAGCTTGGGGCAATTGCTCATCACTGTCTCGGGATATTTAAGAAGCTCGGTCCATATTATTACAATGACTATGTTGCCACGGGTATGCTTGCCGAAACCAATGACTTCTACAATTATATTGAGTATAATTATGACCATTTTAAAGAGAAGGATTATGTTTCTGCTACCGAAGCTTGGCGTCGTTGGCAGGAGTATAAAGCCTTTGCTGATATTGATTACCATCTCACTTATAAGAGATTCTGTTCGGAACTTAGAAACTATTTTCGTGAGTTCAAAGACGATTGGAGAGATGAGACCGGTAAACATATTCGGTCTGTATACTTTGGTTTTATATCTGAGAAGTTTAAAGCTAAAGTTCGAGTTGAAAAGTTCATAGAACAGGCGAGTAAAAAATGGATAGTTCTTAAAGAACATGCACGAAGTCTATTGGATGATATGTTGGCCGATTGCCCGGCTCAGTATATTGCCGATGACGGTAAAAGAGCTCAAGTAGCATGGAAGTGGTGTAAAACAGTATTACGTGATATTGATACCAGACGACTGCATTATGTGAGGGCACCGCTAAACCATATAGTCATTGACTTTGATATTTACAATGAGAAAGGAGAGAAAGACAGAGCACTATGTTTAGAGGAAGCTAATAAGTGGCCTCATACATATGTGGAGCTTAGTAAAGGCGGTGGTGTACATCTGCATTATATTTATACCGGTGATCCGTTACTTTTGGCAAATTGTATGCCGGACAATCCACATATTGAGATTAAACTTTGTAAAGGTTTGGGGGCCATAAGAAGAAAACTTACAGAGTGTAATGATATTCCGGTTGCTAAGATTAGCAGTGGTTTACCATTAAAAGAATTGAAAGGAGGTACAAAAGAGAAGGTGGGATTTGAGTTATATTCTAACGAAACCGCCTTGCGCTCAGCTATCCAGGGGCATATTGATAATTGGGTTAATGGTGTAGCGCATACTACTCCGACCATTAATTTAATTGCAGACCTTGTTAATAAGGCTTACGAAAAAGAGTTCCCGTATGATATTAGTGATTTGTATGGGACACTTATTGATATTGCCAGACAAAGTACACACAATAGTGACGCTTGTGAAGCAGTAGTTAATAAGTTATATTTCAAGTCTAAGGACGTAGCCAATAAGACTCTTGAGGAGTTTAAGTATTACGGAAAGACCAAAGACGACAAATTGGTCTTCTTCGATATTGAACAGTATCCGAACTTCTTACTGATATGTTGGAAGTATGAATTCAGCAACACTGTCCAGTCGATGCGAAATCCTACACCGGAAGAGGTAGAAGATTTTATTAATACGTTCAAACTTATAGGTTTTAATAATCTTAGGTATGACAATTATATTCTTCATGCTCGTCGTTGTGGCGATTCAATTTATGACTGTTATTTACTGTCAAAGAGAATCATAAACGGAGACAGGAATGCCGGTTCGTACTTGTCACGGGATATTTCATATTGCGATGTTTATGATATGGCTTCGGCCGCAAACAAAATGTCGCTGAAAAAGTATGAGATATTACTCGGCAGACTTGAGAGAAAAGCTAAGAAATGGTTCGAAGCTGGGTTTGGAATTGATGACGTCGCTGATAAATTGAAAGTATCAAAGATATTAGTTAAGACCTGGTATGATCGAAAAGATAGACCCGCTATAAGTCATATGGAAATTGGCTTTGACTGGAACGAGCCTGTTCCTGAAGAATATTGGGATCAGATAGAGGAATATTGTAAGAATGATGTTCTTGCTACTGAAGACGTATTCCATTATTTGGAAGGGGATTATAAAGCCCGTTGTATGTTATCGGCGCTCAGCGTAGTGTTAAGCCCAAATGCAACCACAAACTCACAGACCACACAAATTATATTTGAAGGGAATAAAGAACCACAATCAAGTTTTATATATACAGACTTGTCAACATTATTTCCTGGATATGTATTTGCTAATGGTAAGAGTTTATATCGTGGCGAGGATCCTGGCGAAGGTGGATATGTATTTGCCAAACCAGGGATATATTATGACGTTGCCGTTCTTGATGTGGCGTCAATGCATCCGTCAAGCATAGAAGCACTAAACATGTTTGGTGATTATTACACTAAACGATTTAGTGATATTAAGCGAGCACGTATTTATATTAAACATAAAGAATACGACAAAGCCCGTACGATGCTGGATGGAAAGCTTGCGCCATATTTGGACAATCCGGCAGACGCTAAGGCGGTGGCTGATGCATTAAAGACAGCAATAAACTCTGTATACGGTTTAACCAGTGCAGGGTTTAAGAATCCGTTTAAAGACCCACGCAATGTTGATAATATCGTGGCAAAGCGTGGAGCATTGTTTATGATTGACTTGAGACATGAAGTTGAAGACCGTGGATATACTGTGGTTCATATTAAGACCGATAGTATTAAGATTGCAAATGCAGATAATGATATTATCAAGTTTGTTATGGACTACGGTAAGAAGTGGGGATATACATTCGAACACGAATCCACATATGACCGAATCTGCTTAGTAAACGATGCGGTTTATATTGCTAAGTACGCAGATTCAGATTGGTGTGAGAAACGATACAGTTATATTCCCGGTAACAACGTTAAAGATGGCGGAGCTTGGACTGCTACTGGTGCTCAGTTCCAGGTTCCTTATATTTTTAAGAAGTTGTTTACTAAGGAGCCTGTTGAGTTTGATGATTTGTGTGAAATCAAGTCGGTCTCTACAGCGTTATATTTGGATATGAATGAAGGATATCCAGACGTAACTCAGTGGGAGAAGTTAAAGGAACTCAGAAACAAAACAAAGAGTGCTATCGTTGGTATTCGTGATAAATTCACTTTGAAAGAAAAGAAGTTTATGGAAGACAATGCTGGCGTTAGCGATGAAGAACTTGAGAAACTGATATCTGTAGGACATAACTATCAATTCGTTGGTCGAGTTGGAGAGTTTGTCCCAATCAAACCTGGCTGTGACGGCGGTATATTAGTAAGAAAGAGTGATGACGGATATTCATCAGCTAACGGTGCAAAAGGGTATCGTTGGCTTGAATCTGAAACCGTTAG
>Ga0326514_10002913_pt1 | contig 10874 bp, 15 predicted proteins | sample 3_2548_0518_D_FD_203653 | JGI IMG/M metagenome (GOLD analysis project Ga0326514, IMG submission 203653) | Bovine rumen microbial communities from UC Davis, California, United States - 3_2548_0518 | ecosystem: Host-associated > Mammals > Digestive system > Stomach > Rumen | place: USA... | reverse complement strand
TAAGATAAGCTGCTACTCCGGCAGGTCTCTGCTCTTTACCATTCTTATCAACCATAGCAGGATAGTTGTAAGGTCTGATTATCATGTCCGCAGTCTTTATCAAAGTCCAGTCAAGCTGATCGATTGTTTCCTCTGTCAGTCTAACCTTTCCATTGCTATTTATCAGGACGACAATGGGCGGATACTTGCCATACTTAACTTTCACAGAAAGCCAAGGCTGCTCATACCCGTCATCCTGTCTAGGCGGTCTATACTTGACATTCCACCCGTCTGCCTTAAGCTGCTCAGCAAGCTCGTCATCCAAAAGAACACCAAAGTTTCTATCTCCTGCCTTATTGTAAGGCAGCTCTTCCTTTCCCTGGAAATTCTTGAATATAAGTCTTCCACCTTCGATCTTGATATTGCTAATGTTTTTTCTGTCGTTATTAGGCATTGTTTTTCTCCTTTTAATCTTTAAATTGTTCAAAGTCTCCAAATTGAGAGATCGTGTCAATTGCATCATTGACTAAAGAAATATAATAGGACTTATCTATGTCCTTTTCCTTTTTCAGTATCTTGACAGTCTCACTCTCTAACCACATATAGTGGTCAATCTCACCCTTTGGTATCTTTCCGGGTTTCTTTGTTCCTGTAGCAGCATAATATTTACCATCTTGCTCTCGAAGAAGTACTCCGCCACCAGATCCTGGCAATATCGGAGTAAATTCGCCAACTTTACCAACGAACTTGTAATCGTGTTCACCTTCTTCAAGATTTTCATTCATGTCTAAATATAATGCTGATGTTGTTGAGAAAGTTTCACACATATCCTCGAACAATATCTTCTCATGACTAAATAATGTTTTAAATACATATGGAACCTGGAATTGTTTACCAGTTGCTGTCCACTGTCCTTCATGATCTTCATTGTCCTCTGGAATATAATTGTACCTTTCTTTACACCAGTCCTGTTTAGCATACTTTGCTATATAAACAGCATCGTTTACTATGCACATCTTTTCATATGTTGCTTCATGATTAAACTTAAACCCATAATCTTTAGCATAATCCATACAGAAAGATATAATATCTGGTGTGGCATCTGCAATCTTAATTGAGTCTGTTTTGATATGAACAACTTTAAAGCCTCTCTTTGTAACCTCCTCTTCTAGATTTATCATAAACAGAGCTCCATATTTAGCAACAATATTATCCTTGTTCCTGGGATCTTTCAATTTATTGCTAAATGATGCTGATGTCAAACCATAAACAGAATTGATAGCGGTCTTCAGAGCATTGGCAACCTTCTTTGCATCTTTTGGATCTTTCAAATAAGGAGCAAGCTTACCATCCATCATTTTGCTTGCTGTCTCATAATCCTTATGCTTAATTGCCAATCTTGCTTTAACTATTTCTTCAAACCTTGCTGTGTATTCTTCACCGAATATCTTCAACTTTATAGCAGAATGCGGATGCATTGATTCTACGTCAAGCAATGCCACACCTGTATAGATGCCGGGATACCCCACCGCATAGCCACCTTCACCAGGATCTTTACCTTTGTAAATAGATTTACCCGAAACAATTTTTGTACCTTCTTTATATCTTGACTTGTCAATCCCAGTTGGATTGTATTCATATCCTGGGTAAATGGTTGAAAGGTCTGTGTAGATGAATTTGTCTTGGGGCCTTCTATCGGTTCCGACGATAATTCTAGTTGTGTGCTGGTTAGTGGTATCATTGACTGTGAGTCCGCTGATTTCAGATAGCATCTCTCTAGCTTCCCAGTCGGCTTGATTGGCATTCCATACCTCCTCAGTTGCTATAACATCATTTGCACAATAATCCGCTACTTCTTTCCAATGTTTTTCATCAAGTGGTTGATCCCATGGATAAGCATTCTCAATATGATGTATTCCAAGTTTAATTTCCCACTTCTTCAAACTCATTTTATTGGCGGATGACAAGAAATCATACACATCTGTATAAGACAAATTGTATGCTTCTCCAAATAATGCATTCTTATCATTATCAACGACTATAGCCTGGGATAGTCTAAACAACTGCTCATTTGTATACCCCATAATTTTGGCATACAAAATATGATTATCATAGCGTCTGTTATTAAATCCGACGAGTCTATTCTTGCACAGCTCTTCAATCTCTCCTGGTGTAGGATTGATCATCCTAACAACTTTTTCTCCACCAAGTTTCTTCCAGCATACAATGAATAGATTTGGGAAGACCTCTATATCAAAGAATATAATAGGCCCTTTATCATAGCTTTCCACATTATCACTTGGATCTTCAGACTTAAACCGCATCTTACTAACCAGCTTAAGACAAGTTTCAGCCTGATGTGAGCTACTCATTGCAAACTGCTGAATATCAGGAGCCATATCGGATACATCATAATGCATACCACTTTTGTAAGCATCATCCAATATTTTTAAAATATAATCAACAGATGGCTTTGTATTCGGGAATACTTCTTTTCTTAAACCCTTTTTGATAAGATTTCTTAAATGCCTTTCATCTTTAATACTCTGTTCTGTTACCATAGGCTTCTCCTTTAGAGGGAGACCCGAATTTATAGTAGCTATAGGAATATCATTACACTTACTTAACTTTCTTCTTAACGAACTGTTTCCAACAGATTTCTTTATTTCAATATCTGTATCAAATAGATTGCTTAAAGCATTAACATCCCCATCATAAATATAATGTAAATGTATCCCGCTGCCACCTTTACTTACTTCTGCATAAGTCTCTGGCCACTTGCTTGCTGCTTTCATATTAAGATCCAAACTCTTATTACCATCTGCATCTTTCATATCAAAATCTATTACAATCACATTTGTAGGTAATTTTACATAATGCAACTTCCTAGTATCAATGTCTGCTAATGTTGTCTTAACATTGCTCCATTTATAATTCGGCTTCTCTTCTTCGTTCGCATATTGTGCTTGACAATTCTCAAATTCAGAATCGAAAAGCGATACTCTTTTGTTAAATTTTAACCAGCTACTCTCCTTCTCGACATTCTCCTCTTTCTTTTCATAAAAATCAAACTTCTCCTTTATAAATCCCGAATACCAATTTACTCTATCATTACTTCTCAATTTAAATGATTCAAAGTAATTCTTTAATTCATCTTTAAATGCTCTTTTTGATAACGGATATGGGACTCTTGCATCTTCACAATATTCCTTATACCTGAGCCATGCGGTATTCAAAGACACTCCATCTTCTTCACTAAAGAAAATATAATTGTCTTCCATGAAGTTGAAGAAGTCATTTGTCTTACTCATCATTGCTATCGGTACATAATTATTGTAATACTTACTTCCCATACTCTCATATACCGACAAACAGTGATTGGCTATTCCGCCAAGTTCAAACTTAACCTGGTCCATTAGCTCATCATATCGTTTAGGCCGTATCTTTTTACCGCTCGGATTAACATCTATAAGCCTACGAAGTATTCCAGACTTTGCATCTGTTATCTTGACCGGCTTATTACTGCCCATAAATATAAATGAATGGAATGATGCATGGTATTTAGATTTAAATTTCTCATTAATAACCATATCCTCATGTGATACTATTGCATTTAGTCGTGTATTATCCTCTATCCTGCTCATATCACCATCAGAATCTATGGATACTAATGGATCATTCTTAAAATCTTCCAAAGCAAAGTCACTATTTCTATTTCCAAGTGCTTTACTATCGAAAGGTGCACAATATCCCTTGAACAGCATTCCTATTATTTTAAGTATTGTACCTTTTCCTGTACCAGGTCCACCATACAAAACCATAAACTTTTGCAGTTCTTTACTATCACCGGATATAATAGCGCCTATTGCCCATTCTATCTTCTGCTTTTCTGATGGCTCATATAAAGTATCTATGATTTCATCATAAGCTGGCGTATCCATTTCACTTATGGAATAATCCAAAGTTTTACTTGCATAATCCGTCTTATTAACTTTTTGACCATTAAATATAATATTACTGTCTAATTCATGATATTTATCTGGATGATCTTTGCAGAACTTCTTCCATTCTTTCCATCTACCACTGCTATATTCAGATAAAAGCTTTACTTGTTTAACCCCATCAACCTTATCTGCATACTCCATGGTCATTTTATCGATCAATCTTATTACATCATTCTCATCTCTTGACCAAAATCCTGCTTCTTCATCCCAAATAGCATAAAAATCATGACCTCGAATCATTAAATCTCTTGAGCCGGTAGTGATATATTCTGGAAATATAATAAGAGACTTGCTATTAGTCTTGGTATCTGTCTTAATTTTGACAAAATCTAGCATATTTTTCCTCCAAAATACCTTTTTATGTAAAAATGTAACTTTTTTTGTCAAGTTACTTTTATATTTTTTAAATTTCTATACTAACTCTCAAAAAAAAGTTCAAAAGTTACATTTTTGACCACAAATGGCTCAACCATGCGGGTTTGAGGCATGTAACTTTTCAAAAAAAAGTTACATAAAAGTTCAAAAGTTACATATTTTTTATCATTTTTGACCTTTTTAGACCCAATTTTCACTCAAATATGCCATGGCTTGAGACCATAATTCGACTTCTTTTTGGTCAAATGAAGCACTTCTTAACGGAAAAAGTCCCCCATTTCCATTAAAATCATACTCTCGATTGATAAAAATTCCCAAAATTTCATATATAATATCACTATTAAAGTGTATATTGTCAAATTTATCAAGCCCTAAGTTGCCCAATAGCTCCCAGAATATGAGCTCTGGATGCGGGTTTCTAGGGTTTCCAGTGTATTCCTGGTCAATTCTTATGGCTAACGCCAAAATGACCTCCAAAACGCTTATTTCGTGGTCTATAAAGCCTCCTGAAACGCCATTCTCCCTAAAGAATGCCTTACGAATATCCTCTCCATCCTTCAAACGATTACTATCTCGTTCAATAACCACTTCAAACGGGCTATCTAGTAGCTCCTCTAGCAATGATTCATAGCCTTTTCGTCCAATATTGTACTTTTCCATTAACCAAATAAGGTATCTATCCCATAGATTAGAATTCATTCATATTTCACCTCCTTCCAATCAAATATAATAGCAAAAGATAAGAGGCCTGATTTCTCAGACCCCTTACTTTTTTAGATCACTTCTTCATCTCAATCATCCCCAATCTGTCTCAACTTTTCAAATATCCATCCTACTAAGTATCCTCCAGTAAAGGTGAAACCATACACCATTGCCAGAGTGATCTTATCTTTTGCTGAATATTTCTTCATATTGATCTCCTTTCTAGATGAACAATAGTTTCTCTATAAAGGCTTAATATTTTGAGGCGTCCTGAATCTATCACGAATCTATATGCTGTCAAGACTTAAATATAACAACTTCGTAATCACAAGCTTTACAAAACTTAACAAAATCTGTCACTTTAGGAATAGCGGCACCACTCAACCACTTACTAACAGTTGAGGGGTTTGTTCCTATAATATAAGAAAGTTCTTTCTGACTATACCCGGTATGCTCTGCTATCTTTCTCATAATAGATGCTATAGTTTCATCGCCGCCAAGAGTTACGCCAATCCTCCCAACTTCTTTCTTCTTTTTCTTAAAGAGCTTAAACATCTCCATTTTCCTCCCTAAAACTGCCCATGACCCGCTGAATTTCATAAGCGGTATCAAGCTGGTAATTCATAACAAATATAATACTCTCATCGCTATCTGCGAAGTCGTATTTTGTAAGAGCATCACCAATCAGAGTTTCAGGATCTGGTATTTCATTCTCGTCATCGTCTGTAATAATCTCATCATAGTGATAGAAATATAATGTCTGAGTATCGATATACGGAGGCAGGTTCATGTATTCATCTGCTGATATGATACGAGGCGGTTTATTAAAATTCTTTTTATGCTCATCGTCTGCAGTCTGTTCAGGAGTTTCAAGATCGGGATCAGCATCCTCAATCTCTTCACGCTTCTGCTCGAACAGTTCTTTACTTATCTGAGCATAATTTGTTGCGTTATTTGAGGTCTTTGCGTAGTTATCTAGAAGCTTCTGCTTGATCTCTTCACGCTTTTCCTGTGAAAGCACGCCATTAGCCCGCTCGGGAAGATCATCTTCGGTCTGTACAGGGTTGACCTCTGCATCATCCTCAGGAAGGCCAGATGTACGAATATAATTGTCTGTTCGACCATAATACTCTTCCATCTCTGCTATCTGCTGGTCTGCGAAATCGGAATACTTCTTTTTATAGTAGTGCATGGTAGCAAGAACCCCGCTGCCAGCACCAACGATCAGACCAACACCAAACATAAGAATGTTTTTATTTGTCATTGTTTTTCTCCTTTAATATTTAAGAATGTGTTTCTTTGTCATCTTTCTTCTCCTTCAATATTTGCATTGTAAGTCATATTCATCAACAGATAATTAGTAATTTGCTCTTCTAACTTTTTTCTAGTTTCTGGTTTGGCTTTAAGTATAACATTACGATTATCAAGAGATTCAGCTATACTTTTTAAGTAGATATTCATCTGATGAAGTTCTTTTATTAAATCTTTTTCCATCTTTACCCCTTTTTTAGCTAAAAAGAAGAGACCTAGTTTCCTAGATCCCTTCTATTTTTAATAAATCATAATTTCTTCACCGTCGTCCATAACATGAAAAACATGATAATCATTGTGCATTACATACCGCTGACGACCGCAAACCGGACAATCAAACTTATGAAGCGGATTGTGTGGATGCGCGCCTGGCTCATTTCGGTCTTTATATACACCCTCATTGTATTTCCAGTCGTTATCTAACATCTCCTCTTCGTCCATTTCAAATTTACTCCGGCAACGATCACACCTAAAGCGGTAAATCTTTGCTACATAACCTTGTAATGTCTTCATATTTATCCTCCTTTAGAAATTAATAGTTTATCTATTAAGGAGAAATATTATTAGACGACCTTTGTCTTATTTAAACCAATGCCCGCCATATTTCCAACCCCCGTTATTGGAGTTGTTAAAATATAATACATCGGTATTCAACCGCTCATTAGCCAACTCGGTGTTGACGGCCTGAACGACTTGTGGGGAAATATTCCCCTGGGCTTTTTTCAGAGCTCCGTTTCGAACTACAGAAAATTGCCCAGGAGCATAAATCACCTCTTCAATAGTGTTTGGAAACCTTGAATCAGCAACCCTGTTTAATATAACATCGGCCACAAGCTGCTGACCCATTAGGTCTTGGTTTCCAGCCTCTGCCTGAACACATGCATAAAATAGATGTGTAGTTGAGGTCTGTTCGACCTCTTTTTGCTTGTTTTGTTTTTTCTTGGGTTTTGGTTCAGGCTCGGGCTCTGGTTTAACTTTCAATTCGTACTGATTAGGGCTCAGTCCTATGTTCTTCATGGAACACTTCTCCATCGCAACGGTGCTCCCAGCGGACAGGTTTTCCATCGATACCGAAATCGTGCTCCTGGATACAACTGTGAGCCCTTTGATCATCCTCGCTTCCCCTGCTGAAATCCTGGTATAACTTTCCAAATTCTGATAGGAAACCTGGGGTGGCTTTTCTGAGAATATAATTGCTGAATTCTCCTCGGTTTGACATCCTTGCAACAGAAGACAGAGCATGCAGCACAGAATCGAGATCTTCAATCTTTGTTTTTTCATCGTGTCCTCCCTTGTTGTAGGAGATGTAACCCCATCTCATAGCTCGTTCGGACCATTCTCCGAAATTGTCGCCAATTTCATCAATGTAATATAACCCATTCAAATCCTCAACAATAACTATCGAATTTGGAAGAGGCTTAAGTGACATGTTATGCCACACTATTAATGTAGAATGCATCTCAAGCCCTCCCATTCATATAGCACATAATGTGCAATAAATGGTAGTAATATAATACTCGAGAGCCACAATACAGATCCAAGCCCACCTATCCAGGTGAGTATGTTGTATGTTGCGGTGCCCTTTTCAGGCTTGAGAATGCCTTTAAGTACTGCAGTTACAAAATTTACTGAACACAAAACAATTACAATAAAAATATAATTTATTACCATGCCAATGTTCATTTAAAATCTCCTTTCGATTGTTCGGCGCGGTCGACCCCCGCATTGGCTTACGATGCTGTCGGAGTCAGTGGCTTTAACTGAATTATCCAGTCACCAGCAATGCGGGTAATCGAACCAACTGCCATATTGCGCACTTCCAGAACTATTGAGTCATATCTTGTCAAATATAATACCGTCGACATTGAAGTCGAGCAGCACTACATTATCCTCCCCATTAATGAACCTCCGCGCTGATTCATTATTTGGATCATAGAGACCGAAGTCGACATAGCCATCTCCATTTCCTTTCACCCAACCGGCAACAGCTCCTTCGGGTGTATGAGGAAGACCAATCATGTCATAGACTTCGTTGAGGAAGATATGACCTCTGGAATTAAGAATATCATTAGCAGAAGTCTCATTGGCTCGAAGCCATCTGAGATTGAATGTGGGATTTGGATCCCATTCAGGACAACTCTTATCGAAGAACCTGGCATACTCTGAGACAGTGGCTCGATCAATATTCTCGATTTTTTCCTTAACTGTCTTTGTCTTGCCTTTTTCATCCATTTCGGTTACTTCAATTTCAGAGATCTCTGTCCCATATCTAAAGTGCCGATCCTGCTCTTCTCCAAGTTCTTCCTTGACCCTGGATCTGTATCCTTCAAATGCATTAGATACAATATTGTATGCAGCAACAGCACCGAGATACCTACTATTAACTATGTTGTAAGCCTTGAGGAAGCAACCAATCGAGAGTACACCAAGACCTACTGCAGGAGCATACAGCTTTGCAAAATCAACTGCCGTATGTGTGTAAATTACTATCTTCTCCTTCTTTATATCGAATTCCTCATCGCCAGGCTGAAGAAGAGTGTTGGGATCTTCTATCAGCTTCTGTGCCTCTTTGGCATCCTCTATCTGGCTCTGATGGCGATCAAGAACTTCTCCAGCTTTTGCTGTGGCACGGCATGCAAGAACAACCGTACCGATAAATGATGCAACACCCATACCCATAAGGATTTCAGGTGAGTGCTTCTTAATTTTCAATCCAATGTTATGCATTTTCATTTTTATTCTCCTTTCCTATAACTCTAGGCTTCTTTCTCCAAACCTTCGTACCGAAAGTCCAATCCCAAATGTCATTATACAAGAATATAAGTGTCTTATGCTCTTCTGTATCCGGAACCGTAGCATTAAGCGTAAGCTTTATAGACTTCGATCCTATCTTTTCGTACTTCTCAACCTTATCTACATAATCGGGGAAGAGCTGTGTAAAACCATCCCAAATCTGCTCTTTTGTCATAAATATAATACCTCCTTAATCTAATAATACTGCTTCAGCGACATCGATCAGATAACCATTGGCGACTCTTCGAAGACCTATCTCGTTCCGATTAGTCCAACCCCAATTGTTATCCGTGTACTTACCAGAGATCTCCATAAGATCGAGCATCTCTGCTATTGACACCTGTCCATAGTCGTCAATGCGTCTCCACATTTCCTGAACTACCTTTTCGGCATCGTCTCTTCGCTGTAATATAATATTACGATAGTCAACCTTATCATTCATAGGCCTCTCTGTTCTTGACTGTGACCTATTTGTGTTTACCCGACCATCATAAGAAGATTTATAATAGGAGTTATAGCTAACCCGCTCTCTATCATATGCGTTTCGTCCACGTCTGCTATAGCCCCCATTGCCGCCAAAGAACATCATGCCAAGCATGTCAAGAATAGTATTCTTAACACCTGGTATAATTACATCCATAATGAGCCAACTCTTTACATCTTCCACATCTTCTTTAATAAATGTGTCTGTAAACTTCTGGCTCAATGGCTTTTTTGTTGAAACTACTGATGATTTGCTGACTACTGGCGTAGTCTTAACCCGATCAGTCTTCGGAGTCGTCTCCTTTGACTTGTGACTGTTCGGTTTGATATCCTCTAGTCTCACTTCCCCCATCTTCGTCTCCTTTCAGAATTGTGTTTATTGCATTTATTGTCGCATCAAAAACTACATTACTGGCATTAAATGTAAGGTTTGCCATCGTCCTAGCAAGAACCCAAGGGACAAGCCTTGCACCAAGTCCGTAATGCATGTCATACCATTCACACTTCTCCTTTATATCTTTCTTTGCAAGCTTATATGTAGCTCCGCCGGCAAGAAGACCAAATACAAAAGAAATATAATTGGTGGGCTTTATCGGACTTTTATCTTTTTCTTTATTAACATAATCCTCAAAGTCTAATATCATAGTTAAATTCTCCTTTCGAAAAAATTAGAGAGCCCAATTTCTTGAGCTCTCTTTTCTTCAATATTTAGTTTTCCTCGTCGAATGAATCTTCAAACATCTGATCGCACTCATCACAGATGTTATCCATTATCTGATCTCTGCACTCCTCCTTAAGCTTACGCCGCTTGACAGCAGCCACAGCTTTCTTAACGAGCACAGTGCTGCCATAAATAACAGCACCGCACGCGATAGTTATCGTGGCTCCGATCAATACAACCTTGCCTATCGAAGAACCGCTTTCAACAGTTTCCTGAATAGCATCCGTCATGATCTCTTCACTCATAATGTTGTTTTCTTCCATTTTATTCTCCTTTCTGGAAAACATACCTTTATGCTATTATACAATATAATTTTGAGGCGAATTACTGAAGCCTGCGATAATCCATCCTAGGCCCAACATCATATGTCATAACCAGGCAAGGCTGCTTATCGGGTGTGAGACATGCTGTAAGATTGATATCAAGCTGACCATGAAGAAGATCGTCCACATTCCAACCGAAGTCATCTCCCATAGGAACTTTCGGAAGACCAATCTTATCGTAGA
>Ga0326514_10002912_pt1 | contig 10874 bp, 5 predicted proteins | sample 3_2548_0518_D_FD_203653 | JGI IMG/M metagenome (GOLD analysis project Ga0326514, IMG submission 203653) | Bovine rumen microbial communities from UC Davis, California, United States - 3_2548_0518 | ecosystem: Host-associated > Mammals > Digestive system > Stomach > Rumen | place: USA: California... | reverse complement strand
AATCCCTATGTGCGTTTCCGTCATGGTGCCCAAGTCGTGCAGCCAGCCAATGGCCGTACCTATGCTGATCGTTCACGCCAGTTCCGCTACAAGATCAAGGCAGGCGACCTTTGCCACCGCCTTTTCCTTCGCTACGGCTTCACCTGGGGCGGCTCCTGGCACACCCTCAAAGACTATCAGCACTTCGAGTTCAAACCACAATAAAAACAAAGGGCGCAGAGACATTCCCTCATCCCTGCGCCCTACTGTTCAACACACGAAGCCCTTTTCCTTCCTCCTTCCTCCTTCCTCGCTCAAGGCTCCTTCCTCGTTCCTCCTTCCTCCTTCCTCGCTCGAAGCTCCTTCCTCGCTCAAGCCCTCACTCAAAGCGCAGCCCCCTGGGTCTGGCGCCAAAGTACAGTCGCCTGCGACTTTACTTTGGGGCCTGACCCCAGCAAGCCTGCGGATTTTATTCCAAATTATCTCATGATTGCTCAAAAAAAGCAATTTACGGGTATTCAGCACAGTCTGCGCCATGAAATTTTCACAGAGAAAGTCGATTTTTAATTCTACCTCTACTAAATAATCACGAATTTCTTTCAAACATGCCGATTTTACTAGGTTTTTGCGAGTATTTCCTTAAATTTTATCCTCTACTAAACCTCTACTAATCCTCTACTAATCCTCTACCTATCCTCTACTAATTATCTACAAGCCATCTACTGCAGAAGCATACCTTTTGTTGCAATAAGCGTTCCTTATTCTGCAATAAGGGTCCCTTATTTTGCAATAAGGGTCCTTTATTGGCCAATAAGCGTTGCTTTAATTGCCGATAAACACTACCCTCAGGTACGTTGTTATTCCCAACGTGGGAACACTTTATTCCCAGTGTGGGAATCATTTGTTCCCAACGTGGGAACATCACGCTCCCAACGTGGGAATAATTGTTGCCTTGTAGGACAAACAACACATTTGTAGTAGAGGTTTAGTAGAGGTTTAGTAGAGGATAGGTAGAGGATTAGTAGAGGATTAGTAGAATTAAAAATAGAATCTAAACAGATAATACTCAAAGATTTACACAGTTATTTGTAGAGACAAACAACAATTTACAACTATTAGTCAATGAAATAACCACAAGACAGGTGGCAAATCAAGCGCTCGATACCATAAAGGGACAATGGCGCAAAGGTAAAAGACAGAAACCTTTGCGCCCGTGTGACACATTGTCTGTGACACATCATTTTTCACTCCAGCATCACCATTTTATTTTTTTATCTTATCACTACCATTTTTACCCATTTTAATGTGTAAAAGTGTAACAAAGGAAGACCGAGAGCTTCATCCGTCTGATATACAGATAGTTATTTCCGCCTGAGTGCTGTTACACATTTGTGACAGATCTGTGACACATCTGAATGTGTAACAAACTGTTGTCTCCTCCTAATAAATTACAAGGAAAAAAATAAATTATTTTTCATTTTTTTCCTTTTGTTTCAAATTAAATGTGTACCTTTGCACACAGAATTACTAATTCACTTTAATTATTACTAATTAATTATTTAAACTCAAATTATTAACTTATGGCAAAAAACTATTACCAGCCCCCCTCGTTCTTGAGTAAAGGCGAAAAGCTGTTGAAAGTTGCTATTTTAGCATTTGCTCTGTTTACGGTGCCGCAGTCTGCGATGGCTGTAGCAAGTAAGAGTCCGGCTGCTCAGCAGACAGGCTCTTTCCGAGGTACTGTTGTTGACCAGAATGGCGAGCCTCTGATTGGCGTTTCCATTCTTGTACAAGGTACAACAACCGGTACAGTAACCGACTTTGACGGTAACTTCTCTCTGGAGGTTGCCCAAGGCAAGAAACTGGATGTATCCTATGTAGGATATGCATCCCAAGTAGTGACGGTGAATGGTTCTTCTATCCGTATCGTTTTGAAGGAAGATGCCATGAAACTCGACGAGCTCGTTGTCGTAGGTTTCGGTACCCAGAAGAAAGCAAACCTGACGGGTTCTGTAGCTAATGTAGACAACAAACTGTTGGAGAACCGCCCCCTGACCAACCTGTCTTCAGGTCTTGCAGGTCTGCTCCCTGGTGTTTCCGTACTCCAGAACTCTGGTCAGCCAGGTATGGATATTGGTAACATCAACATCCGTGGTATCGGTACTTTCAATGAGTCCGGACCTCTGGTGATTATCGACGGTTTTGAAGGTTCGATGAACGATGTGAACCCGAATGATGTGGAGTCCATCTCCGTACTGAAGGACGCTGCCTCCAGTGCCATCTACGGATCAAAGGCTGCTAACGGCGTTATCCTCATCACCACCAAGCGTGGTAAGAGCGGTAAAGCTACTGTGACCTATCAGGGACTTGTTGGTATGACCAAAGCTACCGACTATCCTCGTTTCATGAGCTCAGGTCGTATCGCCGAGATATGGAACAAGGTAAACCAGAGCGTTGGCATAGCCGACAGATTCTCTGCCGATGAGATTGCCAAGTTCAAGAATGGCACTGACCCTGACAACTATGCAAACACCGACTGGCAGGATCTGCTCTACAAGACAGGTTTGCAGCATTCTCACAACGTGACACTCTCTGGCGGTAACGATAATGCTAAGTATCTGGCATCTGTAGGTTACCTCTATCAGAACGGTATCGTTGATAACTATGACAAGAAGCAGTTGAGTGCCCGCGTCAATGTGGACATCAATCCTTTTGACAGACTGGAGACCAGCTGGAGCATCAACTTCATGCGCCAGGATGTGAACGAGCCGCTGCCTTCTTACAACACTTCTACCAGTGGTGGTGAGGGTGCTGATGCATTCGGTTCTTCTAACTCTGTATACCAGATCTTCCGTCAGATCAATGTTATCAGCCCGATGGTACCTTATAAATATACCGACGGCTCTTACGGTTCAATCTCCGACGGTAACCCGATTGCCTGGGTGGAGTCTGGTGCCAATGGTAACACGATCAAGAACAACCTGCAGGCTATTGGAAGTGCGAAGTACTATTTCTTCCCGTTCCTCTCTGTAAAGGCTGCCCTTTCTTATACCCGTAACACCAACGAGTATGCTGCCCATAACCTTCGCGTGAAGTACCACTCTGGTTCTCAGGGTGTGACAGAGGTGGCTTTCACCAGTTCTAACTACGAGCGCTCCGTCCTCGATGTGACTCCAGAGTTCGTGAAGTCATTCGGTGGCCACAACATCAATGTTCTGGCTGGTTATCATGCAGAACTTTACAAGTATCGTTACAACCGTACCTACCGTACCGATATGGCCAACGATGTGCTGACCGACATCAACGCCGGTTCATCTTCAACAGCGCAGGCTGAGGGTTATACCCGCGAGCTCGCCATGATCTCTTGGTTCGGACGTATCGCTTACAACTATATGGGTCGCTACCTCTTTGAGGCCAACGCTCGTTATGATGGTTCTTCACGTTTCTCGAAGGACAACCGCTGGGGATTCTTCCCCTCATTCTCTGCAGGATGGCGTTTCTCTGACGAAGCTTTCTGGTCATCTCTGAGAAGCGTGGTTTCCAATGCTAAGCTCCGCCTCTCTTGGGGTAAGCTTGGTAACCAGGAAATCGGTTCCTTCTACCCGACCATCACTCAGATGTCACTTGGCTACGGTAACATCTTCGACGGTAAGTACACCAACGGTACTGTTACCCGCAACGCTGTGAACAAGGATCTGAAGTGGGAGGCCACGAAGACCATGGGTATCGGTCTCGACATCAACATCTGGAAGCTGGCCTGTGTATTCGACTGGTATGAGAAGACCACAACTGGTATCTTGATGACGGTAGATGTTCCTACTGTATATGCTCTTAGCAACTACTACGACAACATCGGTAAAGTTCGCAACCGTGGTTTCGAATTTGGTATCGACTACAACGATCATAAGGGAGACTGGACTTGGGGTGCCGGTATCAACGGATGCTACAACGTGAACGAAGTGCTCAACCTGGGCGTCGACGTGAACGGTAATCCTGTTGAGTATCGTGGAGCCAGCGTTGACCAGTCAACAGTCCGTAACGTTGTCGGCATGCCGATGAACCAGTACTATGGTTATAAGGTTGACGGTTTCCTGAGCGAGAGTGAGGCCAGACCCCGTGCAGAAGGTGGTTGGGCAGACTACGAAGGTAGTGCCATTCGTCGTGCAGGCGACCTGAAGTATGTTGACCAAAATGGTGACGGTAAGATTGATGGTGAGGACCGCGTATACCTCGGCTCAATGGATCCGAAGTTCACCTTCGGTTTCCACTTCAACTTTAGCTGGAAGGGTATCGACGCAGTCTGCTTCTTCCAGGGAGCTCTCGGTGGCAAGCGCTACATGGGTGATGCCCTCGGTGGACTCGGCACCAGCGACACCAAGCTGAATGAACTTTGGGAGGATAGCTACATCCTGAAGGGCAACGGTGCCAAGTATCCGAACCTTGGCGTTCCTGGACAGAACTATAGCGGCAATGGTGGTCAGAACTCATTCTGGCTCCAGAACGCTTCTTACTGCCGTCTGAAGGAACTGCAGATTGGCTACACCATTCCGCAGGCTTTCACAAAGAAGATTGGTATCTCTAACTGTCGTGTTTACTACTCTGGACAAAACCTTCTCACATTCTCCGGCATGATCAAGGGCTTCGATCCTGAGGCTCCCTCTGGACGTGGTAACGGATTCCCGCCAACGGCTGTAAACTCTGTCGGTCTTAATGTTACATTCTAAAACAGCTAATTGAAAGATATGAAAAAGATATTATTAGGCTTGATTGCAGCTGTGAGTCTCACAGTGACAAGCTGCTCGGATTTCCTGGAGCGCGCTCCGCAGGATGCCCTTTCCCCTGCCACCTTCTGGCAGTCGGAAAGTGATGCATACCTCGCCCTCGTGGGTACCTACAACGGGCTCAACAACATCTATCACAATGGCCACTGGACAGGCTACAACTGCGTGATGATGGATGCTCTCTCTGACAACCTCTTCGACTACTTCTCTTGGGAGGGATACAGTGTGATGACGACTGGTAACATCACTCCGACCAACAATGGTGTGGCAGGTAGCTGGTATCAGTTCTCTGACATCCGTGCCTGCAACGAGTATCTCGAGATGGAAGGCAATGTAAACTGGGCTACCTCTGGTCTGGAGGAGCAATATAAGGCAGAGGTACGCACCATCCGCGCCCTGCTCTACCTCTATCGCTCTAACTGGTATGGCGACTTCCCACTCGTGACGAAGACGCTCGACCTCGAGGAGGCTTATGCTCAGCCTCGTACACCGCGTGCTGAAGTACAGCAGTTCATCGAAAGCGAGCTCAAGGCAAGCATCGATGCCCTGCCCACTCGTGCAAGTGTTTCGCAGGGTCGTATCTGTAAGGAGTTCGCACAGGGATTGCTCATGCGTTACTATCTCTGGAACAGTGATTACACTAACGCCAAAACCTATGCCAAGGCTATTGTTGACGGAGGTAACCTCTCGTTGGCTGATGACTATAGGGCAATGTTTGAGGTTGGCAACCAGTACGATAAGGAAACCATCTTCGACTTCTCCTTCATCAGCAACACAGCTCGTGACCTCTATGGCAACCCGTTCGTAGCTAACGGTGCTCTCGGTGGTTGGTCATCCATCGTTCCTACCGTAGACCTGATGGATGAGTTCGAGTGTATCGACGGTAAGACTATCAGCGAGTCCAGCCTCTATGATGCTGAGCACCCGTTCCTGAACCGTGACCCGCGTCTCCGTACGGCCATCATCTATCCAGGACAGGTTTACACTGGCTACTCTGACTCTCAGAAGGGTTGTTACAACTCTCTGCCTGCAGCTATCGACGGTAACAACAACCAGGACTTCTGGAAGAATGCCGGTAATGCCTCTAAGACTGGTCTGCAGCTGGGTAAGTACTTCCTGGCCAGCAACGTTACCTCCGACGGTCTAAGCCACATGACTGTTCACTACAAGGTGATGCGCTATGCAGAAGTTCTGCTGACGCTCGCAGAGTGTGACATTGAGTTGGGCGACCTCGCTGAAGGCGTTAAATATTTAAATATGGTACGTGCGAGAGCCGGCATGCCTGATGTTGCTGTCAGTGACCAAGAGACCCTCCGTGCACAGGTTCGCCGTGAGCGCCGTGTAGAGCTCGCTGGTGAAGGTCTGCGCCGTGAGGATATGGTACGCTGGCAGGTTGACAACAATGGTAAGTGGGTGGCTTCTGGCGGTACGCCTTACATCGTATGGAAGTTCCAGAATGCCTTCTGCATCGAGCACCTCGATGGTGACATCGAAGACCGTAAGGATGCAAATGGCGACTGGGTAGCCCATGTCACCGGACGTACCGGAGGTGAGCACGGATCTCCTGAGACAGCCTTTGCTCGTGAGAACTTCGAGACGTTCACCAGCAAGAACATCTTCTGGCCAATCAGCCAAAGCACCATTGATGTGAACCCGGCCATCAAACAGACAACAGGTTATTAAATGAAGAACAATCCATCTAATCAGGTTCCGCCCAGCATGCCCGTTGGGCGGAACTTCCTTTACTCAGTCATTGGCATCTCTGCCGCGATGTTCATCCTTCTGGGCATCCATCTACAGCAGACGCAAGAATATCTTTTCTACTTCCGCGAGACGCTGATGGTGTTCTATTATGATGTCAGCATCATCGCCGAACGTTATCTTAGTGTCGCAGGCCCGAGCCTGCTGCTCACGCATTTCATTATCCAGTTCTTTAAACTCAAATATATAGGAGCCATTGTGACGGCTCTGCTCGGCACACTCTCTGCCCTCATGATCTGGCACAGCCTGCCCTCCCACAGAAAGGCGGTCATACTCCTGCCCCTCTGTATCCTCCCCTTTATCTTCCAGTGTCATGCCCTCTTCGATATCTATTACGATTATCAGGGTATCGTCGCTTTCCTTTTGTTCGCACTCTTCGCGTTCATCTACAGGTGCCTGTCCGACAGGACAAGCCGTCCGAATCTGAAAATCCTATGGGCATCACTGCTGGCACTCCTGCTTTTCTATATCGCCGGAGCCGCAGGATTCCTGTTCACCATATATATCTTTATCATCGAACTTATCGGCAAGCCGTTGCAGAGCTGGCGACTTTTGGTCCCCATCGCTATGATCCTCATCGTGAGTGGCTACTGCATCGTCTGGGGTATCGTTCCCCGTTGGCGTGATGCCACTTCGAATGCAGCCTACTATGAGCCCATCCTTCAAGCCACGAACTTCTTCTACACCTCGTGGATCATCGTCGGCATACTCCCGTTGCTGACACCTCTGGCTGCCAGCTTGCAAACAAAGATAAAACCCATGTTCACCATCGCCTGTACCTTGGTTCTGTTGTTGGCGGTATCTGCCTTTTCCACATGGTCTGCAGAACGTAACCAACAGAAGATGTACCCGATGATCGCCATGGATCATTTCATCAACGAGCACGACTGGGAAGGGCTTCTCCAACTGCCTTACACACAATCGAGCAATTTCATCCTGATGAACCGCGTGAACCTTGCCCTCTCCCACACCGGGCGATTCCTCGACGACTTCTTCCACTATCCACAGATTGCCCCTTACAGCATTCTTACCGAACTGAATGAGCTGGCACTCGACGTGGAGATCAACACCACGCTCTGTGAACTCTACTGGCAGATGGATAATGTGGCCTCAGCTGATGAGAAAGCCTTCAACAGCTATGAAGGACTGCGCTACGGCACACCCACCAATCTGCAGATGCTTGTACGCACCAGCCTGGTCTTCGGTCGCTACCAGCAAGCAGAGAAATATATCAAGATGCTTGAGAAGACCCTCTTCTACAAGGACTGGGCCAAAGCTCAGCGCCGCTTCCTCTACAACGACGAGGCCGTAGAGAAAGACCCCGAATATGGCAGCAAGCGACGTAGCCTGCCCGACGATACACGAGAGTTCGTTCAGGCGCGTGGCCCCTACTATGACCTGCTGCTCACCATCCGCACCAACCCGAAGGCTATCGCAGCCCGCGACTATGCTATCGGCTACCTGCTGCTGGCCAATGACATTCCCCACATCAACAGCTTCATCGAAGAGTTCTATGGCACCGAAGTCATGCCTCAGATGCCACTCCGCCTACAGGAAGCTGCTGTTGCCGCCAACGAGAAGAACCTCGATTGGTGTCGTGAGCATGGTGTGGATGAAAAGGTCGTCGACAACTATCAGGTTCTCCGACGCTCACTGTTACAGGCACAGTCTGCACAGGGCAATGTGCCCGAGGTGCTGATGCAGTGGAGATACACCTACTGGTACTACCTGCTCGTCACCTCGCCTAACATGGCAAAGATGCGCGAGTCCCTCCAGCAACGTAAACAGCAACAGGCCGCAGAACAGATTTCAGCACATTAAAATTCGTTTAACGCGATATGAAAAGAACCCACGTCATCATCATGGCTCTCGGACTGCTGGCAGCCGCCTGCAGTCGTACCGTCACACCAAACAGACAGGTACAGAGCCAGCCAGATATCTTTCCAGATTACGCCGATGTCACCATTCCCTGTAACATCGCACCAATGAATTTCCAACTCAACGGAGCCGACAGTACTGACACACAGCTTCTCATCGCTGGTGACCAGACCTCTTTCCAGGTGAAGGGCACAAAGGGCGACTTCGACATCCCCATCCGGAAGTGGAAACAGCTGCTGAATGAACAGCGAGGCAAGGACATCACCTTCACCGTCTGTTATAAAGACGGTCAGGAGTGGGTATCCTACAAGCCATTTAAGATACATGTCGTCAATGACTCCATAGACCCCTGGCTCGCCTATCGCCTCATTCCCCCCGGATATGGTATCTGGAACGCAATGGGTATCTACCAGCGCTGCCTGGAGGATTTCACCCAGAAGCCTATCATGGAGAACCGACTGACGGAGTATAACTGCATGAACTGTCACTGCTTCCAGAACGGGAACCCCAGGAAGATGTCGCTCCATATCAGAGGCCGTCATGGCGGCACTGTCATCTGCGAGGATCAGAACGTCTCGAAGATTACCCCCCAGATGCCCGAAGGCATGAAAGGTATCGCCTACGCCAACTGGCATCCGACACACGACCTCATTGCCTATGCCTCCGACCGCGTGGCACAGTCATTCTATGCCAACCACCGCAACCGTATCGAGGTCTATGACACCCGCTCAGATGTAGTGGTCTACGACATGAAGACCGGCATTGCTCATACAGCTCCATGCATGTCTGACCCTGGCGTATGGGAAACCTTCCCCGCCTTCTCTGCCGACGGAAAGTCAATCTACTGGATGGCAGCCGACACAGTGCCTACCCCCTATCCTATCCACTACCACGATGCCCATTTCAGCATCGTCCGCACCGACTTCAATCCTGATAACTGCACCTTTGGCGAGAAGGCCGACACCATCCTCAATGCCGGTACGACCACCAGTTTCTCCTATCCCCGTGAATCACCTAATGGCCGCTGGATGGTCTACAACAAATACGACTATGGCTACTTCCCCCTCAATCACCAGGAGGGAGACCTCTATATCCGCGACATGAAGACCGGTGAGAGCCGCGAGATGACAGAGGTGAACACCGACCATGCTGAGGGTTATCACACGTGGAGTCGCAACAGCCACTGGCTCGTTTACTCCAGCCGACGGATGGATGGACTCTTCGTACGCGTCTACTTCACCTATGTCGACGACAATGGGCGTTGTGGTAAGCCCTTCGTCATGCCTCAGCAACGCCCCAAGCACTATTACGACAATCAGTTTAACTCATACAACATTCCTGAGTTCATCACGGGCGAAGTGAACTTCAGCGCCCACAAGATTGCCCAGACAGTATGGTAAACAAAATCCCCGCTCACATCATCGTAAGCGGGGATTCTTCTTAACTATTAACTCCTAAGAATTATTTCTTCTCCTCTTCTTTCTTCTCTTCAGCGGCAGCAGCTGCAACTTGTTTACGAGTGCAAGGACAGTGCGAACCGAATGCAATCAAAGCTTGCTTTAGATTGGTGAGGTGCAGCCTGTCTTAGCGAGAGCAAAGGTAGGGTGATTTTCGGTTGATTCCAAATAATAGGGGCATTTCTTCGCCGACTTGTTGCGACGGAGCTTGGGATTTGCGACAAACTGCGAGCATCCACTCATCTGCGTGTCGCAAAAGGAAAGACACACGAGACTTGTCGGGATGTCTCTTCAAACTCTAAGCAAAGATGACGGCGAAAAAATAGCGGAAATATTTGGAAGTTACAGATAAAGTCCGTATCTTTGCGACATTAAACCAAAAAGATTCAATGAATGGAGATAGTTCTGAACGATTATCACAAGAAAGTGAATGCCGAGAAGCAGGCCAGTATGGCATATTGGATGAAGCATCCGCTGTCGCACTCGGAGTCCTTAAGGAGATTGAAGCTCTTGCGGGAACAACGACTTGCAAGTCAGTCCAATTGGTAAAGCTTAAAAAATGGGCTTTGGAGCAAGGATGCTGGTTCAGCGACCGTACTCAATTTGGAGAGTTCTTCGACAGAGGTTCGGAGAATGAGGTATATTTGTCACCAGACCAAAAATATATTGTCAAACTGAATGATTTCCGTTATTCAGACGATAATCTTACTTCTTTTTTTGAGCGTTTAAATGCACACAACATATATTTCCCTGATTGTGCCTATCGCATGATAGGCTTTGGGGAAAATAGCGATGGTAAAGTATGTGCAGTGTTAGTTCAAAGGTTTGTTCATTCAGTTCGGCTTGCCACGAAACAAGAAGTACATGATGAATTCATTCGATTAGGTTTCAATCCTGAGGATAATGGTGAATATTATACCAATGGTTATCATGATATATTTGATGCTGTTGAAGGTAATGTGCTGATGGGTGATGATGGTCACATTTATTTTATCGACACCATCATCTATGAATCGGG
>Ga0326514_10002911_pt1 | contig 10875 bp, 6 predicted proteins | sample 3_2548_0518_D_FD_203653 | JGI IMG/M metagenome (GOLD analysis project Ga0326514, IMG submission 203653) | Bovine rumen microbial communities from UC Davis, California, United States - 3_2548_0518 | ecosystem: Host-associated > Mammals > Digestive system > Stomach > Rumen | place: USA: California... | reverse complement strand
ACCTGACGGAACGATGAGAAAACTCATTGACGTAAGTAAGCTTCATTCTCTTGGATGGCAACATCGGATTGAAATAGAAGATGGGGTAAAGATGTTGTTTGATTGGTATGTCAAGAATAAAACATAGCAAAGTAAGCAATAATAATTTGTTGTAAATTTGTGATTGGTAAGAAATTAGCCGTAATTATTATAGCGATGCTCAATTTCAATGATATTGGTGCACAGCGGGAAACTCTCACAATAAAGGTGGTAGAAACAAGCGATGTGCATGGATGTTTCTTTCCCAAAGACATTACAGGTAAGTCTTCGGTGGAAGGTTCCATGGCAAGGGTTGCACATTATCTGAAAAAACTGAGGAATGATTATGGCGACAATGTTATACTGGTAGACAATGGTGATATCCTCCAAGGACAGCCAGTAACATACTATTATAATTATGTGGACACTACCAAGACCAACATTGCAGCCCAAGTACTTAACTATATGCACTATGATGTTGCAAATATCGGTAATCATGATATAGAAACGGGACATAGGGTCTATGACAAATGGATAGGAGAGACCAACTGTCCCGTCCTTGGTGCAAACATCATAAATGAGAGCAAGGGCGATACCTATCTTACTCCATATACAATATTGAACAAAGGTGGCGTGAGGATAGCGGTGTTAGGAATGACAACTCCTGCCATACCTTTTTGGCTGAATAAGAATTTGTGGAACAATTTGGTATTCAACGATATTGTAGAGAATGCCAAGAAATGGGTTGAATATATAAGACGCCATGAGAACCCACATGTGTTGATAATGCTTCTTCATAGTGGTTGGGAAGGTGGTATAGCCACGTCTAATTATGTGGAAAATGCTACTAAGGCTGTGGCAGAACAGGTGGAAGGAATTGATATGTTACTGTTTGGTCACGACCATATGCCTCATTGCTCATACCACCAGTCGCCAAATGGAACTGTTTTATGTTTGAATCCATCAAACAATGCCAAAAATGTGGCGGAGGCAACGATACAATTGGAATTAAGCAATGGCGATTTGGTCGAAAAGACAATATCTGGGAAGCTTGTGGATATAAGCACACTTGAACCTGATGACGATTTCGTTGATTATTTCATGCCTCAACTAAACATGGTAAGCAAATGGGCCGATACACCTTTAGGTAAGTTTAGCAAAACCATATCTACTCGCGATAGTTTCTTCGGTTCGTCACCTTTTACAGATCTCATTCTTAATCTTCAACTCACCATAACAGGTGCAGACATAGCTTTTAATGCTCCATTAGATTTTGACAAGGAAATAAAGGAAGGCTACATTACCATTGGCGACATGTTTAACTTGTACAAATATGAGAACCAATTGTATGTGATGAAGCTCTCTGGACGGGAAATAAGAAATCATCTTGAGATGTCTTATGATCTGTGGGCAAATACTATGAAGTCGCCATCTGACCATTTGCTGAAACTTAAGGAGAGTTCTAAGAATGATTCACGGTGCATGGAGTTTGCCAACTTGCTGTTTAATTTTGATTCGGCTGCAGGAATAGACTATGAGGTGGATGTAACCAAACCAGACGGAGAGAAGGTCAAGATATTGAAAATGTCTGATGGGCAGCTTTTTGATGAAGATAAATATTATAAGGTGGCAATAAATAGTTACAGAGGTAATGGTGGGGGAGAGCTACTCACTCGTGGTGCCTGTATTGACAAGGATTCTCTTGAAAATAGAATAATTTGGGAGAGCCAACGTGACCAACGATGGTATCTTATGCAGGAAATAAAGAAAAAAGGGACCGTTGAACCAAAGGCAAACAACAACTGGAAGTTTGTGCCCGAAAAATTGACTATACCTGCAGCAATTCGTGATAGGAAAATACTGTTTGGTGACACCGTCGGTAGTAAATAAATATGTGATTTCATATAACTATGAATATATTCTGGTATATCTTCTGTGATAATTTACTGCTATTGGAAAAACTTGATGACCAAAGCTTCCGAATACCTATAGGTGAGAAACCTGAGATAAGGTCTTCTTATAAGAATATTACTGTACATCAAGTAAAACTGGATGTTGATAAGAGAGTGATGGCAATGATGGTTGATGAAGCTATATTTAAAGAAATTGTCAACAGCCATGATAAGCGTACATTTGAAGCATGCGATTTGCGAAAGTCCTATTATAAGCTTAACCAGCACGAATATGAAACAGCTGGAAAATGTCGTGAGATACTCTATTGGGACGAGCATACTCAATATTGTGGTAAATGCGGTAGCAGGATGAACCTCAGTTCTCCCATATCAAAAAAATGCGAAAGGTGTGGCTATGAAGTGTGGCCTCATGTGAGCCCGGCAGTCATAGTGCTAATCCATAAGATAAAGAAAAAAGAAAAGAATGCCACTGATGGCACTGGAGGAGAAGAGGTGCTCCTTGTGCAAGCACGAAATTTCAGAAGTAACTTTTATGGTTTAGTGGCTGGATTTGTTGAGACTGGAGAGAGTCTTGAACAGGCATTGGCTCGAGAGGTAAAAGAAGAAACAGGACTCACCATCACTAATATAGAGTACTTCGGGAGCCAACCCTGGCCTTATCCCTCGGGAATAATGATTGGCTTCAATGCCGAATATGTATCAGGCGATTTGCATTTGCAAGACAATGAATTGAAAAATGGGAATTGGTTTACCAAAGATAACCTTCCTACGTTACCGGAAAAATTATCAATAGCTCGTATGCTGATTGACAACTGGCTTGAGAATACAAAAAATAAAAGCTTGTAACTTTGATTTTTAAATGAAATAATGTATTTTTGCAACATATTAATTACAATAATAACCAAATATCAATTAATCATGAAGAAACTTATTCTATTATTATTCGCCATCACAACTATGGCAACCATTGAAGCGCAGAATGTGTATATAGCACCCTCGAAAAGCGCAATAGCGTACCATAAAAACAAAGATTGCAGCTATCTTCGCAATTCGGTTAATGTTACTGCCGTAAAACAGTCGGAAGCTAAAGATATGGGACGTCATGCGTGCGTGAGATGTTATCCGGAGCTAAAGGAAAAGACAATGAAGGATATAGCAAAGGGAAGCAAAACAAAGAAATCTACAACTACAAAGACGGCTACAGCAGAAGCCAAAACGGCAAAGAACGTTTATATAACCTCTGCTAAAGGTGCAACGGCTTACCATAAGAATAAGTCATGTAGCTATTTGAAAAAAGCAACAGATGTAAAATCCATTTCCGCCGAAGAAGCCTCAGAAATGAAGCGAGTACCTTGCAAAGCTTGCTATCCTAATGGTGCGGTAAAGACTACGAAAAAGACAACCTCTGCAAAAAAATCTGTGGAAAAAAACTCAGAAAAGAAAGCGACAACAACGTCAACGGCAAAAAAGAACACACCAGCTCGCGATGAAAAGGGACGTTTCGTGAAGAAGACAACAGAAGAAACGAAGTCTTCAACAAAGAAAACAACACCAGCTCGTGATGAAAAGGGACGTTTTGTGAAAACCCAAAAGGCTGCTTAATAGTAAAAGTCTTACCCACATACCCCAAAAAGAGGATGGCATATTGTTCATCCTCTTTTTTGTATGTGACAAACCAATTATTTTTTCAACTTCTCTCTTAGGAACATTGATGTAAACCCAGACTTACATGTGGCAACCTCTTCAGGTGTACCTGCGCAGACAATAGAACCTCCATTATTACCACCGTCAGGTCCTAAGTCAATTATATAGTCTGCACTTTTAATTACATCAAGGTTATGTTCTATAACCAATATTGTATGTCCACGCAAGAGCAACTCATCAAAGGCTGACAGAAGCTTTTTTATATCGTGAAAATGGAGTCCTGTTGTCGGTTCATCAAAAATAAATAGGGTAGGGGTTTGCTTCTCTTGACCTATGTAATATGCGAGTTTTACTCTTTGGTTTTCTCCACCAGAAAGAGTTGAAGAATTCTGTCCTAACTTTATGTAGCCTAATCCTACTGCTTCAAGTGGCTTTAGACGTTCAACAATTGTTTTTAGAAGTGTTGATGGTTTAGTAGCACTTCCAAAGAACTCGATTGCTTCACTTACTGTCATTTCTAAGACATCATTAATTGTCTTTCCGCAATATTGCACATCCAATATTTCTTTCTTAAACCTTTTGCCATGGCATTCCTCACATTCAATGACAAGATCAGCCATGAATTGCATCTCTACAGTTACCACACCAGCTCCCTTACATTCTTCACACCTTCCGCCATCTTGATTGAAAGAAAAATATTGAGGAGTGTATCCCATTTGCTTTGAGAGTGCTTGCTCTGCAAAAAGTTGTCGAATGGCATCATAGGCTTTTACATATGTTGCAGGATTGGAACGTGTGCTTTTACCAATGGGGTTTTGGTCTACCATTTCTACATGTGAAATTTTACGCCAGTCTCCTTCAAGCGAAACATATTCTCCAGGCATCTCAGCAACTTCATTGAGATGACGCTTCAAGGCTGGATAAAGAATTCCTTTAACTAAGGATGACTTTCCACTTCCACTAACTCCAGTTACTACCGTAAATGCATTTAAAGGAAATTTTACGTTAATTCCTTTTAGGTTGTTCATTCTGGCACCTTTGATTTCTATTGCCATATTCCACTTGCGACGAGACGACGGAACGGGTATTTTTTCTTCTCCTGTAAGATATTTAATGGTGTGGGAGTATGGGTGTTTATCTCCGACTAATTTATCGCCAATATGCGCTACATCTCCTTCAAAAACAATTTCTCCACCAAGTCTGCCAGCATCAGGTCCAACATCTATGAGATAATCGGCAGAGCGTATGATATCTTCATCATGTTCAACTACAATGACAGTATTTCCTATTTCCTTGAGTTCTTTTATTACTTTTATTAGTTTCTCTGTATCACGGCTATGAAGACCTATTGAAGGCTCGTCGAGAATGTATAGTGAACCAACAAGCGAACTTCCGAGTGATGTTGTAAGATTTATTCTCTGACTTTCACCGCCTGAAAGAGTGTTTGATGCTCTGTTTAATGTAAGATACCCAAGTCCTACATTATCAAGAAATTGCAATCTGTTTGTAATTTCCATTATCAAACGCTTTGCAACATTGGCTTCATGCTCGTTGAGGGTTATGTTTTTAAACCATTTAAGCAATTGTGTTATGGACATTTCAACAAGGTCGGTAATGCTCATACCATTAATTTTGACATATTCTGATTGTTTTTTAAGCCTTGTTCCCCTGCAATCTGGGCAAACTGTACGTCCTCTATACCTACTCATCATTACCCTATATTGTATCTTGTATTGATTGTCTTTAACCATTTTAAAGAACGAATCAATACATACCTTCTCGCTTATATCTTTATTCTTTTCTGAAGGCAGTCCATGCCACAGCATGTCTTTTTCTTTATGGGTTAATTCATAGTATGGTTTAAATATCGGAAAATCGTCTCTTGACGCACGTCTGCAAAATTCATTCTTCCATTCTGCCATCTTATCCCCGTGCCAACATTGCACACAACCATCATAGACACTAAGAGCTGTGTTTGGAATGACCAGTTTCTCATCAATCCCTATAATATTTCCCATTCCTTCGCATGTGGGACACGCTCCCAGTGGAGAGTTAAATGAAAACATATTTTCATTTGGCTCTTCAAAAGTAATACCATCTGCTTCAAACTTAGTAGAGAAATCATAATGAATATTTGAAGGTATGAATAGAATACGACACATGCCTTCACCTTCGTAAAAAGCGGTCTCGCACGAATCTATAAGTCGTGAAATCGTGCTTTTCTCAGAATCAACCGACATTCTATCAACAACAATATAGAAAACTTCATCTTTTGTATCGTTATTGTCATCGCCTAAATTCTTTATAAATTCATCTATTCTTGTAATACTACCTTTATAAAACATTCTGACATACCCTTGCTGAAGATACATCCCAAATTGTTCTTTAATGCTTCTTCCATTACGAGGATGGACCGGTGCGAGAATGCAAAATCTCGTACCTTTGGAATATGAAAGCATGCAATTGACGATGTCGTCAGTGCTATGTCTCTTAACTTCTTGAGAACTGATAGGGGAGTAGGTCTTTCCAATTCTTGCATAGAGCAATTTTAGATATTCATATATTTCAGTTGATGTGCCAACCGTGGATCTCGGATTGCGAGATATCGTTTTTTGTTCAATGGCAATGGCTGGTGGCAGACCTTCTATGAAATCGCATTCTGGTTTTGACATTCTGCCAAGAAACTGTCTGGCATATGAGGAAAGACTTTCAACATATCTACGTTGACCTTCCGCATAAAGAGTATCAAACGCTAAAGATGACTTACCAGAACCACTAACACCGGCTATAACAACAAATTTATTGAGAGGTATACTTATATCTATGTTCTTAAGGTTGTTAACCCGTACTCCTTTTAATTCGATACAGTTATTCATATTCTTTATGACGTATATATATTTTTGCAAAAATACTATTTTTTCAGATTTCAACCATTGCAAGACATAAAAAATATCTATATTTGCAATAATAAACATATAGTAACTTAAAACGGTTTAAAATGAAGATCAAAGTTTCTGCAATAGCTTTAACAACATTGTTCATCTCCATTAATGGCATGGCTCAGTCTGACTATGTTTCAGACATGTCCTCTGCATATTACCAACAGTGGTATACGGACTATGAGCAAACTGGTATAAAGATTAATGATATTTCTACTATCTATGAGCAGCAAGTTGCCAAGCGTGGCTATCCAAAGAAGAAAACTGTAAAAATCAAAATGGAGTTAATAGAACATTATGTTCAGCTTTTACAAAATCAACTTGTAGATCCGCGACTCAATAAAGATGTTGATAAAGAAAAAATTCAACGTAAGATAGATGAATGGCAAACACAGTATGTTATGCTTAAAGCGCTTTTGAAGAAAATTTAATTAGAGTTTAGTTTAAACTGTATGGGGTTATATGAGTGTATTGATCGCAATACAAATGGTATAATAGCCATTATGATAAATAACGTAGCGTGAAATTTAGAATACTTTTAATTAACATTCTCATAACTCAAATATTGTTTTGTGTTGAGGCATTTACCATGAACAATTCACAAGGCAATAAGGAAAGTCGTATAGTTAGGAAAACACTAAAAAAAATCTTTGAATATTCTGATAGCCTGAAGCTAACAATTCCAGATACAGTCGTTACATATAATTATTCAAAATGTCGGTTGAAAATATTAAAAAGAAATCCTTTTATATGGACAATTCCTTCAATGTTTCAGGCTGCAAGAGATGGTCATAGAGAGTATATATCTGAATTATATGATAAAACAACCCTTATTGGTGGTAAAATAGCTAATAGAGAGAAAATCATATATTCATCAACTACATATAAAAATCGTAAAGTGTTGGATAGAATGCAAGCCTTTTTGCAACCAAATCTCTACTCTCCGACTTTGATTAACGATTATCTCCTATCCCCATTCTGCCGTCAGAATAAAAGATATTACATTTATCATAATGTCAAAGAAGGCAAAAACTCCGTTACTATTTCCTTTAAGCCCAAAACAAATAACACTCAACTCGTAAGAGGAACGGCAAATATAGACCATGAGACAGGAAGAATTATTTCATGTGAAATAAATGGTGAATACGACTTGACCAAGTTTAACTTATTTGTTGAAATGGGACAAGGCGGTTTCAGATGTTTATATGCCAAAAAAGCTCATTTGCAATCAAAACTTTCCTATTTAGGTAACTCTATAAAAAGTGATATATCAGCTTGTTATGATATTGAAAAACTTGCATTGGACACAATAAAGTCTACTCTGTCACAGAGTAGTTTAATGAATATGGTTCGCCCCTACCCTCTTTCTGAAGAAGATAGTTTGTTGTTTATTGAAAATGATACCAATTCATTAAACTCAAATGAATTCTCAAACAATAATATAAAGAAAAGGAGGAATGTCGCAAAGTATATACTTTGGGATATTATCGGTGACAATATTATCCATAGATATAAGACTCATTTCGGAGAGACCGACAATGGAGTCATAAAAATTGGACCTTTGTTTAATCCTCTATATTTCGGATACAATAAAAGTAAAGGATTAGTATATAAATTCAGTATAAATGTCTCTTACGATTTCTCAGAAATCAGTAATATTAGTCTTAATGCGAAAACTGGATATTCTTTTAAACAAAGACGTTTTTTTGTCAACGCACCACTTACCTATACATTTAATTCTCATCACAAAGGTTTTGTTAATGCCACTTTTCAAACTGGAAACAGAATAACCAATTCGTCAGTTTTAGATAGAATAAAAGAGGAGCCAAGGAATAGCAAGATAGACCTTGACAAATATCAGCTTGATTATTTCAATAATACTTCATTGCAATTGGTTTCACATTATGATTTAAACGAAAAAATTGGCTTGCAGACAGGCTTCATATACCATAAACGTAAGGCTGTTAGAATTAAGGATTTTACAGCAGTTGGTCATTCTGGAAAATTCACGACATTTGCACCATTGCTACAAATTCAATATAGGCCAAAAGGATACAAAGGTATTATATTCACATGGGATTATGAACATGGGTTAAAAGATATCTTTGGTTCAGAAATGAATTACGACAGATGGGAATTCGATGCTTCTTACATCAGACCGCTTCCCTGCATGAGATATTTCTCAATGAAAGCGGGATTTGGCTTCTACACCACAAAAGGCAACAAACAATATTTTCTTGATTATGCAAACTTCAAAAATAACAACATACCAGGTGGCTGGTATGACGAGTGGACGGGCGAGTTTGAGTTGCTCAACAGTAACTGGTATAATGCCTCAGATTATTATGTCAGGTGGAATTCAACCTATGAATCGCCTTTGCTGCTACTTTCATGGTGCCCGCTAATTGGTCAGGTTGTTGAGAAAGAGAGAATATATGCAAGTGCACTCATTGTGAGAAAACTATATCCCTATGTTGAATGTGGATATGGATTCACAAACAGAGTTTTTTCAATGGGTATATTTTTAGGAGCTTCAAACCATCATTTTGAAGGTGTGGGTTTAAAATTAGGATTGGAATTATTTGATAATTGGTAAAAAATATGGGAACTACTCCACTGACTGTATATAAAGCAAGTGCCGGTTCTGGCAAAACGTTTACATTAGCTGTAAGATATATTTCGCAACTTATAGCCAATCCTGACTGTTATGAAGAAATCTTGGCAGTTACATTCACTAATAAGGCAACAGAAGAGATGAAAACTCGCATCATGGGACAGCTTTACGGAATCTGGAAAGGTCATGATGATTCTGACGATTATCTTGAAGCAGTTATACACAACACAGGAAAAACAGAAGAAGAGGTAAGGAGAAACGCAGGAATAGCCCTTAAACTTCTCATTCATAAGTACAATTATTTTCGTGTTCAGACCATTGATTCATTTTTCCAGAACGTGCTACGCAACCTTGCCCGTGAGTTGGAACTGTCTGCCAATCTCAGGGTAGACCTAAATGATCGTCAAGTTGAGGAGTTTGCGGTAGATACAATTATAGATTCTTTAGACACTGACAAACAGATGTTGTCATGGATAAAAGAGTATATAACCAGAAACATTGAAGATGATAACTCCTGGAACGTCATCGGAAGTATAAAAGCATTTGGACTTAACATTTTCAAAGATCATTACAAGAAATATTCCCAAGAACTTGAACGGCTGATGAAAGATGATAATTTTTTCAACAAATATACAGAAATACTTAGAAAGAAGAAATCACATCCGACAGAAATGTTGAAGAAAGAGGCCTCCAGGCTTTATCAGCTGCTCAGAGACAATGGATATGACGATACTTCAATGTACAAGTTTAAAGATAAAGGCACCATTCCGGTATATGTAAAGAAACTTGCGGAAAGTTATAGTTATGACGACTCCCCAACACCTACCCGTGTACAATTGTTTATCGACAATCCTGAAAACATGCTTTCAAAAGATTCTGTTTCGAAGCAGACACTATCCTTCTTTGAAGGAAACTTCAATAAGGCATTGGAAAGGTTTGAAGAAATGAGACACAAAGCATGGTTTGAAACTCAGTCTGCCACTCTGACCCTCCGCCACATTAATCAATTACGACTGATACACGCCATTGAAGACACTGTTAACTCAATCAACACTGCCACAAACAGATTTCAGTTGTCCAACACACAGTCACTACTCCATTCTATTATAGAAGATAGCGATGCTCCATTTGTGTTTGAGAAGATTGGAGCTCATCTAAAACATATCATGATAGATGAGTTTCAAGATACCAGCCTAATACAATGGGCTAATTTCAAAACACTCCTCATGGAATGTTTGTCAAAATCAGAATCGCAAAGTCTTATTGTCGGTGACGTCAAGCAAAGCATATATCGATGGAGGTCAGGAGATTGGCGACTTCTAAATAACATACAAGAGGAGTTCAACAAGAGTCAGATGCAGATCATACCGCTTTCTACAAACTATCGTTCAGAAAGAAGAATTGTTGAATTCAACAATGCATTTTTTTCAGAAGCTGTAAATGCAACTTTCAGTGAACTTACACTTGATGAGATAAATGGTAAGGAGCAGCTATGTAATGCATATAATAGCAGAGAACTTATTCAGAAAACAAAAAAACAAACACATAAAGGCTTCATTCGCATCTCACTGTTACCAAGCAAAGACTACGATGATGCTGTAATGAACAATCTCCTTGAATCGGTAGAACAGCTATTAGACAAAGGCATAAGGCAGAAAGACATTGCCATACTTGTGAGGACAAATCGTCACATACCTAAGATTGCTGAAATGTTTATGAAGAATCGTCCCGATATAAATCTTGTCTC
>Ga0326514_10002910_pt1 | contig 10877 bp, 12 predicted proteins | sample 3_2548_0518_D_FD_203653 | JGI IMG/M metagenome (GOLD analysis project Ga0326514, IMG submission 203653) | Bovine rumen microbial communities from UC Davis, California, United States - 3_2548_0518 | ecosystem: Host-associated > Mammals > Digestive system > Stomach > Rumen | place: USA... | reverse complement strand
GCGTGTCGGCAAGATTAACTGCTCCCTGTTCTCTCCATCTAACAAAACTGATCATCCTAATATCCGAGTCAACTCTTGGGAAGTATTCCAGGATATTTTCCTGAGGCTGTTAGGTATTAAGAATATCAACGATTTAGACTACAAACCGGATTCACCCAATGTTCCGGTACTGGAGTCATTTGTTAGTATCCTTATCAGAATCTATGATCAGCTGAAGGGACCGATGGAGAATATTCTCGGTAGGAAGATTAACGGACTTGATGCACTTAAGGAACATATGAAACATTTGGATGAGTATTATCAGACCGCCAAGTGGTGCGCTTCGTCTACGGTTACGACTACTGAGGTTACTGCTCCGGCAGCTGTCAGCGGTACGTTACCTCCGGCTGTGCAGGCTAATCTTGGGCCTCAGCCAGTAACTGCTAGCGATACAGCTGGGCTTCCTCCGACAGTTGCTGCCAACATGATGGCAAGTTCTCCGGTACAATGTCAGGCTGCTCCTACTCCGGTATCAGTTTCTGATGCTGGTCTGCCTCCTACAGTACAGGCTAATTTAGCTGCACTGCGGAACGGCTTCTGATATATAAGATGAAGTACTGATCTTTAGTTAATGTGAGGTACACCTGCTTGGTCAGGTGTACCTTTTATTTTTTAGGAGATGTAACGTATGGAGTATAAAGGATACGCTGCTACTGATAAAGCTAACAACTCCCGTAAACTTAAAGTATATGTTCCTGAGTTATTGCCTTATGTATCTGGAAGCATCAAGGGTACTGATATAAAGTGTGCAGTATCTATAGTTAATGATAAGCAGGAAGCAACTAATTTCGAAACTACTACTTCTAACTATATCGAATGCGACTATCAGGATGATAGTGATAACGGTAATATTTACCCTCCTGATGTACGTGTAGGAGAACTTGTTACTGTTTATACCGTAGGCGGAGATGAAAACCACTATTACTGGAAAGCAGCTGCTCGAACCGCAGGAAGTAGGCGTACTGAGACTAAGCGTATAGGTATTTCAGCTACGCTGGAGAATAATACTGACCTGAATAATAGCAATAGCTACTATCTTGAATTCGATAGCCGTAGAGATAACCGAGGCATAACCATCTCTACTAGTCAAGCTAATAGTGAGCCCTTTGGCTATAAATTCAGAATAGATACAACTAATGGAAGCGTAACTATAGCCGACAATATAGGTAATTGTTTCGTTATCAATTCTAAGGGGCCTTCAGTGAGTTTACAGACTTCAGAAGGTTCAGGTATAAGTATAAATGCTAAAGATATCAACAGTGAATGCAAAGGAGATATGACTACTCATGTTTACGGAAATATGAGACTTATTATAGACGGTAACTTAAATATCACTACTAAAGGTAACGTTACTTTAGATACCAAGGGTAATGTTTCTATCGGTACTAAAGGAACTAATGACTTTGATTCTAAGGGCGTTACTAACGTTACAAGTAGTGCTAAGGTTGCCATTAAGGCTCCTTCTGTTGATATTAGCGGGTAAAACAATGAGCAAAAGTATAGCTATACTAGGAAGTCACACTTCTGGGCACAACGGTTATCCATCTACCGTAGTAGTAGAAGGAACAACCAAACTAACTATCAACGGTAAGCCAGCTGCACTTGTAGGCTCACATTGCAAATCGCATAGTAAACCTAAAGGCGGTACGCATACGCCTGTTATAGTCAGTGGTGCATCCAGAGTTAAAGTCAACGGTATAGAAGTCGCTATAGTTGGCAGTAAAACTGACTGCGGTGATACTATAGTTGATGGTGACGACTTAGTTCAAATTTCATAAATGTCTAAAGTACCTGTACTAGCTTAGGCTAGTACAGGTACGCATTTATTTTAGTCAAGTACTATTTCTTTATCATCAAGTAGTTTATCATAAATAGAATCTATATAGCTAAAATATTGGCTATGCTTATCTACCTTAGAGAAATCTTTCTTAGTAGAGCCTATAATGTTATTAGCATGTAATGTACTACCTGTACGTAAATAGTAGTATCGCTGTTTCAAATCGTCAGGGTAAGGATAAAATGACCAGCCAAGTAGCTGTATAACAGGTAACCATATTTTGGTTCTATTAGTCGTAGGCAATACAACCCAAGGAAGACGGCAGTATCTATCAGGATAAGTCTGATTGATGTAATTGCGATAAAGATATCTATCTCTGTTATTGGAAACTATCTGTTTTCTACTCCAAATAAATCCAGTATCAGTAATAAACAGATCAGGACAATCGAGATAATCAAGTAAGCAAAGTCTGCTTGGAAATCCGCAGATATTATTTTGTACGATATGCCGATCCGAATTATGTATTGCCCTCAAAAGAGCTGGTATTTCTTTTGGTTGATTCATTGTTCTATACTCTAGTTAGCTATGTAATAGCTATTTGCTAATAAATAATTATTACAAAATCCTTTATGGAGATAAATATGAGTAATCTTGAAAAACAATTATGCGCAGTTCTTTATCAGCAGCGTCTGGATTCGCTTATTCAATCAGAAATGGATTGCATTAGGAGTGATCGTAACAGACTTTTTATAGCTGATACTATCAGAGAAGTAGGGCTCACCGACTCTATCCAGAAGAGGTTTAATGCTCATGGCGAATTAGATCATCTATTTCAGATGGCTGGTGTGGAGAGTTATGGCTTTTCTACAAACAATGAAGATTTGGCTAACGCTATTGCTGGCACTGAAGGAATAGGCGATAGCATTGTGAGGGCATTAAAAGGCGTTGTACACAATCTAACATTACAGTATGTAGCTGGCTATCGTTGGTTTCAATCGCTATTCGATTCTAGTCAAGATGATATAAATACGATCAATGAACTTATTGCTACCATTGACAGAAATAAAAATAAACTGTCGAATGAAAAAATTGATGCTGTTAACTTTGGTACAGTCATGCAGCAATATAAGTCAGCCAATACTATTAGCTGCAGAGCTAAAGCCTGCAAATATCTAGCAGATCTTCCCAATCTCAGTATTATTTCGGATGGCGATCGTTTAGATACTATGTCAGATGACATCGAAGCTATATGTGATGGACTTAATCCGGCTAAACATGCATTGGCTTCAATAGAAAAAACAGCACTAAAAGCTCAAGATGTATATAAACAGACTAAAGCAGCTGTACCCGCTGTTACCGCAGCTCTTCAGGATATCATCAAGACTGACAACACATATAGAGGTTTCTGGAAAACCGGATTTACTGCTGGTAAATTAAGTCTTATACTTTCCGGATCTGGCCCAGTAACCATGTCGTTATCCGGTTACGTCTTTAAGAGTTTACGTTCTATAGCTAATTATAGCTGGGGCACTATTTCAAGAGCTACTGGTATTGATGGAACTGTTAGTAAAATGCTTATAGCTAATCTTAAAACATTAGCTAGAGTTGTTGAAGCTTAACATATTTTTATTAAGAAATAGAGGGTACTCCTTAATGGGAGTACCCTCTAGATCTAGCGCAGTTCATTTTTTTTCAGTTATATATTACTTAGGTGAATAAGGCGGAGCTGAAGCAACATTCAGCTTCTATCATTAACTTTAGCACTTGGAGGTGCTACTATGAACAAGAAAAAGAATTCATACCCATGGCCTGTTAGGGCAGTAGATTGGATATTTTGGCGGGTAGTTGATGCCGCCGTAATTGTCACTAAGGGCCCGAGTCATCTCTGGAAGCCCCAGACTCCAGAGGAAGCCGAAAGACTGAGAAGAGAAATGGAAGAGTACGACAAGTCCGGCAGAACGGACTAAGTATTTCTCTCTCTATTTCTTAATCAGAAAGTCACGATGCACTCGTGACTTTCTTTTTTTTATTTCTAAATAAAAACTAACATAAGTTATATAACAGTAGTTGTCATTTGTATTAGAGGTAGCAAATGTTTTCTAAAATTATCAGTTGGTTTCACCGTGAACCTGAACAGATTCCGGACGACACTGAATTTATCTATTTAACCGAAGACGGCTCTTTCAACTTTCCGCTTACTTGTGAAGACAGTGCCATGTATGCAACTTGTCTCAATGATATCAGATCTATTTTTACCAAATGGATAGCCGAAGATCAGCGCATCGCTTCCGATACCGGTGTACGAGTAGACGGCACAGTATCTTATCTGCTTGGTACTCTGGATTTGAAATTTCTCGCTCTTCCTGGTCAAACGGAGCGTCTTTTCGAAATTCTCAAGAATGACGGTATCTCCTGGGCAGGCAGTAGATTCATGGATGCTATTCTGCTTATAAATACAACTATACCTACGCCTATACTTGAGTGCTATAAAGGTAAATTTCTTTATGGCGCTATCTATGGTTTACCTAGTGTTATTGATGATAAACCATTACCTACTAAAGAAATGTGGGTAGATCTGATGCGCGAAGCGCCTTATGTTCCATTTCTACTTCTACTTCAGGAGGTATTAAGCGACAGTCTGAATATAAGTCCTACACCGTCTGCAACTGTTCAGCCTACTCCAACTACTCCAGCTCCTTAGAGCTTATCCATTTGAACTTTTATAGTTTTATAGATACATCTAAGATTACGAACATATTCAAGAGTAGGTACATAAAGAGCCTGTGTAGATAGGTTAAAGTCCATAGCGGTTTTGAAGCGATTAGCTACCATAACTGCCAATTCTATATTAGCTGCATTATGTTTTTCTTGCAGATACTTACGTAATCTGTAGCGATAATAGAACATATCTTTTTCGCCTAAAGTAACTAGCTTAGAATTGTATCTTAAATTAGCTCTATGATCCTGAAGGAAAATAATCCAGTCGTCATCTCTTCGATTAAGTTCTTCATTAGACATAGTTGACACAAGATCACTAACTAAGCCTTTCATTGTACCGATACGACTTAATAGCATAATTAACCGCCTTTACGTTTCAACGTAGTTGAATTTATATATTATATATGTGGTCTAGTTCAAAGGGAGGAATTATATGCCACAAAAACCTAATGAGGGATATGACTATCTCTCTAATACCTTAGCAGATCATCGACTGCTAGGTATCGTGCCTCTGTTTAATCCATTCGCCGCATTGATTTCATCGCAGCGCGGTAAAATGATGAGTTCTCATTTTTCGCAGGCTCAACTTGTGGCTGGAGTTGAGTTGCCTCGTTGTTTTACCGGTTATGAACATCAGCTTAATCGTTACAAGTACAACATCACCAGACGTGATACTGATATTCAGATCATCGGTGTTGTTTACAAGTACACGATGTCATCTGGTGCAGATCTGATTAGGTATAACCCTAGGAAGACAGTTATCTACCGTGCTGTAGGATCTGATGAAGTAAGTTATCTTAACATCGATAGATTCACGATGAGAACTGATGGCTATGGCTATCAAAATATTGTCAAGGATAATGTCGATAATTACCTTACTCCTAATAACCTTATCCCTAAGGAAATGGTACTACAGTGTACTCCATCTCAGACTGATGGTATTGAGAAGCTGTTCGGAACTAACCTGCGAGTAGCTTACATGGGCCTGCCACAGGTTACTGAAGATGCTTTTTGTATCAGTGAATCTGCAGCTAAGAAACTTCAGCCTGATTGCTATAAGAAAGTAGCTTTTAGCATCGGGCTGGATCAAATACCGTTGAATCTGTATGGTGATGAAGATCATTATCGCTTCATGCCAGACATCGGTGATTATGTTCGTCAACAGGATGGAATACTGTGCGCACTCCGTCGTCCTGACGCCAACAGTATCGTACACGATCTAACTGCAGCCAATCTGTGCAAACCTCAGTTCCATCACGACGAGATTTTCCGCATACCTATCGGCAGTCAGATAGTGGACATCGATGTCTACATCAACCGTAAAGCTAAAGCGAGAATGGATTCTACTCAAGTCAACATCATGTTTGAGCAGGCGATAAAGTATCGTGAACAGCTTAACGATTACTGGTGGAATATCTACAATATCTACAATACGCAGGTGCTAGGTAAAGCTAAGATCAGCGATACATTTAGAACTCTGGTAGTAGCTGCTATCAATCAGCTATTGCTGGAAAATAAGCGTATTGATGGTGTTACTATGCCACGCAAACTGTACATTCCAGCTAAGCGTAAGGAGGCTATTGAATACATCAGGATTGAGATAACGTATCGTCCTCCGGTTGAAGTTCGTAACGGGTTCAAACTTACAGGAAGATTTGGTAATAAAGGAGTTATCGCTAAGATAATACCTGATGACCAGATGCCTGTGGATGAGGAGGGATTCAGAGCTGATGTAATTATTGGCAGTCTGACAGTATTCAGCCGTATGAATCCAGGTCAGTGGATGGAACAGTTCATCAATCGAGGAGGCGAACTCATTCAGCGCAGAATGGCTGAGATGGTTCAGGTTAACAACGACTATAACTCGGCATGGAATTTGTATCTGAACTATCTCAACGACTGCAATCCTAAGTACGCCGAAGAGATGGCTCTAATACATCAGTCTGCAGCTAAGCGTAAGGAAATGGTAGATGAAGCTATAGCTAACGGTATCTATATTCAGATCTCTCCTTATCAGAAAGACCTTAACACAAGTAAAGTACTTGAGCTTTATAACAAGTACGGCGTTTACAAGTCTAAGGTAACTTTCTCGTTTGAAGATGAAAATAAGGTACTGAGAACTGTAACTACTAAGAAACCGGTAATGATTGGCTACGAGTATATATTCCTGCTCTACAAGATGCCTCATCTTAGAGCGTGCAATATAGGCTGCGTCAGTCAGTTCAACACACCTACCAGAGCCAGTGACAAAGCATCTGCACAGTCGCCTTATCCGCAAACAGCACTGAGATTAGGTGAGGATGAGATACGTAATGTTACTATGGCTGGTGGGGGTAAGATAGCTGCCAAGTTAACGGGAGAGTACGGTAACAGCAGTGAAGCTGTACACAACTTAGCTAATCATCTGCTCAGAGATGCGCAGCCTGGTCAGCTTAAAGAGATTGACATGAATATTGCTCAGATCAACGAGAGTAACAACATTATCAAAATAGCTAAACACATGTTCAGCTGTCTTGGTATCGACATGTCTCCGTCGGATCAGAATACTTCCAACGAACTGTAAGGAGGGGTAGATGGAAGAACACTGGACTATGCAGCAACTAGCTAGTCCAGATTTTCTTAAGAGTATGGTTCATACTCCGGAGAATCTGAATGGGCTAGTTGTACTTGATTTGGCCGATGGTCAGATCAGAGTATCTAAACGTCAGGCATTTCTGAATCTGTTTTGGTTTCCTATACTGACAGAATTCGGGATACCTATTTCGAAGAGGCACTTCATCAAGTATCGTCCGCTTAACGCTGATGTGTTTGTTGAGGAGCTTGACAAGTATTACGATGAGATTATGGTCAATCCTCACAATGCTAAGAGATTTAAGAACGCATTGTGGAAGACCCTAACGAATCTGTACTACTTTGGCTATAGCGACCTGTACGCTTACGTTCCTACACTGGACATCGTGGACATGGCAGAGGTAACCCACGATAAGCCTATGAAGGATCTGATAGATACCAAATATCAGATTAAGTCATCATGGTCTACTGATATGGTTGAGCAGTTCATTGAGAAACACAGAAAGCAGATCATGAATATGCTCGGCACTAAGGGGGCATTGAAGAACGAGTCACTTCTTCCTTATCAGAGAACTGGGCAGCTGTCTCCATTCCAGGTACCACAAACCATGTACTGTTACGGTGTACGTACTGATATCAACGATAATATCGTACGCAAAATAGTACTAGGTTCTGCTCTGGATGGGTTGAACGACATTTACGAATATGCTGTTGAAAGTTTGTCGGCACGTAAATCTCAGTTCATGAACAAGAACTCGGTACGTAACTCGCAGTATTTCGGCAGACGTATGCATCTGATAGCAGCTACGTTGAAACAGGTGTACACCGGCGACTGTGGTACTACGAAGACTGTAACGTATCATATCTCCGATGGAACTGACGGGCATAAGAGAAACTTTAATGCTGTATTGGGTAAATTCATCATTGACAACGGCCAACTGGTAGCGCTTACTCGAAAGAATATAGCGCAGTATGCCAACCGTGATGTTAAGATGAGATCTCCCCTGTGCTGTAGGTACCGTAATGGCATCTGCGAAGTATGCGGTGGTCTGGTGTACAACAATGTTAACCGTAAGGCTAATATAGGTATACTGGCAGCTATCCACATAGTTGAGCCTGTAACTCAGAAGATCCTGTCAGCTAAGCATCTTATTAGAACTAGTACCATAAGGTTTATCCTCAATGATATTAGCGGTAAAATCTTGACGCCAGCGAATACGTCTGAGCTCAAGTGGATGCCTATGTGTATAGAACGAGTGAAAAATTGGGAGCTAGGTATACCAGTACAAATGTTCCCAGGCTACTCATCAGGCGATGTTCAGCGACTTCATTCCGATAAGAGTATTAGTATCAAGCGTATGTCTAAAGTTACTAATATCTGTCTGTGTGAAAAGTTTAAGTACGATGATCCTAGCAAGATCAAGGTATATGACATCACCTGTGGTGAAATGGTACCGTCTCTGTCAGCTGAAATGCTTCTGTTCATCAGAGATAATTACGATAGAGTACATCTCGATAACGGAATAGTCTGGATACCTCTGGCAGGTACTGAAAGAATGGCATTGTTTACTACTCCAATAGTGAACGATTCGATGCTTCAGTATGTCGAAGATGTCAAGGCATTCTTTACCAATAAGATCAGTAAGTATCACTCATGCAGCGATGCGCTGAATGATCTGGCTGATTTGGTATATAGTAAAGTTAGTACTAATATCGTTCATCTGGAAACAGCTCTTAGAGCATTTATGGTAACTAGCGAAGAGGACTACAGTATTCCGGTTGTGCAGGATCCGGAGAATGTAACTTTTGCATCGCTGAGAGATGTTCTTGATAACAGGCATGTTTCGATAAGGTTTGCCTACGAGCATCTGCGTGATTACGTCAGAAATCCTCGTACGTATACTACACCGAAGCAGAAGAGCGAATTCGACTGGCTCATCGGCTATACTAACTAACTAGTCGAAGTAAGTTATAACGAAGTACCACCTGTTGTACAGATGGTACTTTTATAAGGGGTATTTATGAATGAGAAACTAAAGGATCGACTTAGAGAAATAGTTTCAAGCACATTCAGTTTTAGTGTGCATTTACGTAAAGGCAATACGTTTTACAAAATCGAACACGATTTCGATTCTGACTATGCACCGTATTACAGCACTGATTATTATCGGTATATCATTGCAGATGAAAATAAAGCTGCTCCTGATAAACCAGTCAAGCCAGATGTTTGCATAGTGGATCACTTTGCAGCAGCTAGGGTCCTCGATGAATTGCTGGATGACGATGAGATTCAATATATCTATGCCTGCTACAGGCTTATAGAAGATCGCAGGGTTACGGAAGATGGGAGAATAGTTCTGGCTATTTAGGAGATGACTATGATAGATGAGAAAGAAAAACAGATCTGCCAAGGTCTGTTTGACTCAGGTAACACTTTCTTCATAACTTTTAAGAAGAATGACTTAGCTTACATGTTGGGCTACAATGCAGGTCAGGATTTTTGGAAATGCACTGATCTTACTCACACCGAGGATCAAAAGGACAATATCGTTTCTTTCGATCCGCCCATTACTGAGGAGAAAGCAGCTGAACTTCTCAAGAACTTTTTAGACGATGAGAATGCCGAGATTGCTTTAATGTCAAGATGCACTGCTCGTAAGGGATTGGAGGCACGTAAGCCTGGAACAGATTGGACTACAGTAATTTATCCTTAATGGATTCTTTGGTTTGCTTTTAAGTAGTTAAGCTATACGCTGTATGCGTATAGCTTATTTTTTCATTCGAATTTTAGTTATATATCATTACAGTGTATTAACTTACTATCAAAATTTCTAGTTTGAGGAGGTTTATATGCGAGTACTAGATAAAATGGAATTACTCAAAGAGGTTGCTACCGACGACGAGTATAAAATCGTTCTTGACTGTGATAAAACATATTATCGCTTTAACCAATACAACAATGATGGCCAGCCTAGTAGCGTTTGTTTTATCGGTGAGATAATTCCCGATTCAGCAACTGGCAAGAAACAGCTTTATTGGAAAGCACTTCCAGATAAAGCGCCTGCACAGTTCTTGGAAGAACTGCTCGAGAAGTTTACTAACGCTAAGGTAGTTTACGCGACTAAGGTTGAAATAAAAAGGGCTGAGTATGTCTGGATACCAGACGCCCCTATCGGAGGCAGCTGGGCTAGATTAGATAAAGAGATTTATATTAACGAGGTTTAATATGCAGTTAACAAAATCAGGGTTTACTTTCATGGTAGTAATCTTCTCACTGTTCCTCTGTATCTTCGAGGGTATGTGCGGAGTTACTTACGCTACTTATGTAGTTCATGAACTGAATGCGCAAGGCGTATCTATCGGTAATGCTATCGGCACCGCTACTGGTGCTGTAGCATCGATTCTGTTTGCTATCCACGCCATTCAGAACTGGTGCGCTAAGTGGCCGAAGCTGTTTCTGTATATTAGCTCTGTCATCGAGCTAATGGTTGCAGCAATACTTATATCCGACTTAAGTGTTTGGGTATACGTAGTACTGGTAGGCTCATCTACTGTACTGTTCATTCAAGCATGGCAGTGCGGTAGGCGTGTACTTATCAACCGCATCTTTATTAAAGATGCTTCCACACATCTGCTTCAGACTACCGCAGTACCTATTTGCATAGGGTATTGCATAGGGTCGCTTATAGCAGGTTTACTTCCCGCAGATGCATACGTTCTTGCATCAGAGAGTCTTGCTTCAACTCTGATATACTTCATAGGAGGAGTAATA
>Ga0326514_10002909_pt1 | contig 10879 bp, 7 predicted proteins | sample 3_2548_0518_D_FD_203653 | JGI IMG/M metagenome (GOLD analysis project Ga0326514, IMG submission 203653) | Bovine rumen microbial communities from UC Davis, California, United States - 3_2548_0518 | ecosystem: Host-associated > Mammals > Digestive system > Stomach > Rumen | place: USA: California... | reverse complement strand
TCAAATCTTCATATGTAAAATTAAGTGCTTCATTTCTTATATCAGCTTTTTCGCCTTTCATTAATTTAGAAACAATTTCATTAAGTTCTTCTGTATCTCTTAATCCCAAAGAGTATATTAGTAAATCTGAAATAGTATTTCTATCAGATAACACTATAATCATTTCGTCATATTTTTCAGGCAAATGCCCTGCTAAAACATCATACGATTTTTCTATAGTTTCTTTATCATCCATCATTTGAGAATAAACTGATGTATAAGTACTCATCATTCCAGAACCAAAAGATGAACCCATATTTCCAAATAAATTACTAGGACTTAATTTTGCAATTTTATTTGTTATGTCTATTCCATAGATGTTAGGTTCTACACTATATCCATTTTTTATTGATGATATATCATTTTCTACTTTTTTATAATTATCTTCTAAATGTTTTTTAAAACTTTTTAAATCATTCGTACTTAAGGAATCTAATACTTTAGTTATATATTGTTCTTCTTTAATATTACCACTGTTTTCATTAGAATCGCCTTTATTTTCTGGCCTCATAGCTAATACTGCACCTGCAATATCAGAAGATTCCTCCATTATTGATAATGGATATGATGTTAACGTTTCTTCTTGTATAGAATCTACGTATGCTTGAAATCCATTCGAAACAGATTGAACAAGAGCAATTCCTATTATTCCAATTGAACCAGCAAAAGAAACAAGAAGAGTTCTTCCTTTTTTAGTTAATAAATTATTTAAACTTAATCTAAATGCAGTCCAAAATTTCATTGATGTTCTACCAATATTACTTTTTTCTACTTTTTCAAAAACTTCATCACTTTGTATTGGATTAGAATCTTCAGTAATAAGACCATCTAAGATTCTTATTATTCTACTAGAATATTTTTCAGCAAGCTCAGGATTATGAGTTACCATTATAATTAGTTTGTCTTTTGATATTTTTTTAAGTATCTCCATTACTTGTACGCTTGTTTTTGTATCTAATGCTCCGTGTTGGCTCATCTGCAAGAATTATATCAGGATTATTAACTAAAGCTCTTGCAATTGCAACTCTTTGCATCTGTCCACCAGATAATTGATTAGGCTTTTTATGTATATGTTCTTTTAATCCAACTTCTTCTAATGCCGTTATTGCTCTTTCTTTTCTTTCTTTTTTTGAAATTCCTCCAATTGTTAGAGCAAGCTCTACATTAGATAAAATAGTTTGATGTCCTATTAAATTATAACTTTGAAATACAAATCCAATTTTATAATTTCTATATGCATCCCAATCTCTATCTTTAAATTTTTTTGTTGATTTGCCATTTATTATTAAATCCCCGGATGTATATCTATCTAGTCCACCTATTATATTAAGTAGAGTTGTTTTACCGCATCCACTTTGTCCAAGTATTGATACAAATTCAGATTCTCTAAATTTTAAATCAATTCCTTTTAATGCTTCTACTTTTTCATCTCCACTTTTATAAACTTTTCTAATATTTCGTAATTCTAGCATTTAAAAATCTCCTTTTATTTGAAAACTCTACTATTTCAAATTATTATCTTTGATATTTTATATTTTTTTTATATTAATGTCAATATTTAATATTATGTTTTAATAAATAAAAGATGCCTTTATCGAACTATAAAATTCCATAAAAACATCTTTCTATATTATTGGTACCGATGGTGGGACTCGAACCCACATGGTTTCCCGCATGATTTTGAGTCATGTGCGTCTACCAATTCCGCCACATCGGCATAATCAATCCTCTTGGCTACATATACTGACGCTCTATTTCACATTCGTTCAAAGAGCCTCAGCAAATTCCGCCACATCGGCATAATCAATCCTCTTGGCTACATATATATACCTTCTAAATAAGTTATCTGTAACTCAGCTCCCGCTTCGAACAGCTAACTTAACATAGGCATAAAAAATATGTACTAATATATATTAGCACATATTTTTTTAATTGTCTAGATTTTTTAAACTATTTTTCTTCTTGTTTTTTTGGCTCTGTATCATATTCATATACATATACTGTTTTTATATTTATTTTTGAAAAGTCATTTTTATTATCTTCAAATTCTAAAATTTTAAATGTTGTTTTATTTTTTAATAATAAATTCAATTTATTAATATCTATTAGTATCTTACTTGATAGGTCCTGTCCCACTGGTAAAGTTTTGTTTTGATTATCATAAAAAATACTATTTGTATATGCAATTCCGTTTGTTCCTTCTTTTAGATTAAATTTGTAAAAATATATTTTTTTACCATCTTCATTTAAATTTTCTTTAATTTCGTTTTCTGGATTTACATTAAATATATTAATTTTTCTGTCATCTATTTTTTCTTCGGATATTGCCTTATAGACTGATAAATTTTCAGGAATCACTGTTTTAGATAAGGCACTTTTTATATATGCTATTACTCTTTCTAGTGATAATTTAAAACTTATTTTTTTTGTATTCTTATTTATTTCTAAAATATTATATTTGTCTTTAGGTAGTTCTCTATGTCTTTTATTATTTATTTTTGAAACTTTTGTTAAGTCTTGATTCATTCCACCAAATACATCAAATTCTTCAATATCTGATAATGTTTTTTCATTTATTGCTTCTTTTTTTATTTCTTTTAAGCTTGTTTCAATATCTTTTGGAAGATATTCATTTATTTTTATTTTATTTATCAATTCTAATATATTGGTAGTAGTAATATATATACTATCGGTTTCATCTTTACTCAATACTTTTCTCTGCATTTTATCCATGGTTTTACCAAGTTGTTCTAAATCTTGTTCATAATCAAAAACTTTTGTGATCTTTTTGATTATATTTACTTCTTCTTCCTCGCCTTCTGGTAAGGTAGCCATTTCGTCTTTATTACTATATTTCCAAAATTCAAATATACTTTTTTTGTGACTATCTATTTCTTCAATAAAAGCTGTTGCATTTTCAATTTTCTTTTTCATGTTTTTATTTTTTAGTTTTAAACTATTTATGTCCATTACTATGTTCTTTAATTCAGTTTCTTTTTCTTCTATTATTTTATATAATTCTATAATTTCTTCAATATTATAATTTTTTTTCTTCTTTTTCTTTTTTTGATACATTTCTTTTTCAGTTTCTATTGTATCTATTTCATTTTTATATTCTTTAACATCTTCTTTTATTTTTTTCTTATTTTTCTTTTTGCTATACTTAAAAAAATATTTAAATTTCCCCAAAAATGTTTTTTTACATTCTAAAAATGTTGATATTTGTTTTTCTTTTGCCAAATATTCTATTTCTTGCATAGCTATTTCTGATTTTAGATTTTCTAGTTTTTGTTTGTTTTTTATAATTAATTCATTTGCAACTTGTTCTTTATCTTCTCCAACATGATATTCATCAGTAAGCCACTGGGCAATATTCTCAAATTCTATTTTTTCATCTTCTAAATAAAATTCTATTTCACCATATTTATCTATGTTTGTAGTAAAATGAAAGTAATGTGGAAGTTCTGTTTGTAAAATAAACATTGCTTTTAACAATTTATAAAATTTAACTGATTCTTCTTGATTTTTTAAAGTTTTTTTATAGTAGCTTTTTATTTTTTGATATACTTCTGTTTCTCCTATTACTTCTATTGTTAAATTGTTACTTTTATCATAAACCTCATATACTAATGGCCAGTCCTTTGTAAATAGCCACAAATAATTTTCTATATCTTCAAATTCTGATTTTTTTAAGTAATTACTACTATATTCTATATTTCTTATTGGTACAAATATTTTTTCTGCTCTGTTTTTTTCAATTTGTTTTTTTAATAGATAGAAAAATGTTGAATAATCAGCATCTTCAGTTGGAACTAGCATAAAATATTGATCTGTATTTTCTGAATAATATATTTGCCATAAATAATTATGTTCATACTTTACTTTGAAAGGTATTTTTTTATTTAATTGTTTTTGCTCTTCTTCAATTTTTTCTATTTCTTCAATATCAAGATTCATAAGCATATTTAAAAAAGTAGTATGTTTTAATATATTTTTTTCTTTTTTGTTATCTAGATATTCTTCTAAAGGTCTTGCTTTTTTGTATTTTTCTTCTATATCATCTAATCTATTTGTTGGTGATAATAATATTTGTATATTTTTTACAGGAATATATCTATATTGTTTATATTGTTTTTCTTCATAAAATTTAGGTATTCTAAATTCCAATGGTTTATAGTTTTTAATCTCATTAGGAATATTGTCTAAATCTAATCCTAAATAATCTAATTTTTCTTTAATTCCGTTCTTTTTATTTACTAATTTTTTAGGCAATTCTAATACTCCTTTCAATAATTATGTATTATTTTATTATACTATAGAAATTTTTAAATTCATATCCTTTTTCTCTTAAGGCTGCAATAATTTGTGGTAAAGTTTCTGCAGTTACACTTTTTAGCGCTGCATCATGCATAAGTATTACTATACTATTTTTTTCTCCTACAGTTTCTGAAAGTCTTTGTAATTCAAATTCTGGCGATAAATTATTCGTTTCTGCATCACCATTTAGTGCATTCCAATCAACATGTACTATATCATTTTGATTTAATAATTCTTTTGCTTCTTGCTTTAATGCAGCATATTTACCTCCTGGAAGTCCACCTGGAAATCTAAATAAATGTGCATTATATTCAGGATTTCCTATTGCATCTCTAATTTTTTCGTTTGTTTGATTATATTCTTCTAATACAGCTTCTGGTGAAGAATATATTTTTGAATATACATGAGAATATCCATGATTTGCTACATAATGTCCTTCATCGTACATTCTTTTAACCATTTCTTTTCTATAATCAATATTTGAACCTAAAACAAAAAATGTTGCTTTTATCTTTTCTTGTTTTAAAGTATCTAATATTGACTCTGTAACTGGTGACGGACCATCATCAAATGTTAAATATGCAACTTTTTTATCTGATTTATAAATATTTTCAATATTTTTTCTTCCTTCATCTGTTAGAGCAGGATTTCTCTCTTTTTTTATTCTTTCTTGTTCTTCTGCTAGTTTTCTTTGTCTTTCTTCGTCTTGATGTTTTAATGCATTTAATTGTGCTTCATATTGTTTATATGCTTTATGTTCATTTATAATTATTATTATATTTTTTGCTGTAAAAAAGACACAAAATAAAAATATAATAATAATTAATATTATAAAGATTTTTTTAATATCAATTTTTTTCTCACTGTTAAATTCATAAACATTAAATTCATCTTCGTCTTTTACCATGTTACATCCTTCTTTTATTATACATTTTACTTTTTATTTCGACATTATTATATACTATTTTTTAAAATTTTAGTAGTATATTTTAAAAAAAACTCCAAATAATTGGAGCTTTTTTATTATGTTTTATTTTTTCATTGCATCTTTTATATATTGAACCTCTTCTTCAGCATTTAATCTCATAAAGATTGGTTCACCTTTTTCAATAACTTTTGTGTTTTCTATTTTGTCATATTGTTTTAAAGTTTTCCATTTCTTTAAGTCTTCATCTTTAATCCCTATTTGTTTAAATATATTTTCTGCTGTATCATTCATAAATGGTTTTATTAATATTGCAATTTTTCTTAAAGATTCTATAAGATGATACATACATGATTCTAATTTTTCTTTACTTTCTTCCTCTTTTGCTAATGACCAAGGCATTGTTTCATCAATATATTTATTTGTTCTAGAAATTAAAGTCCATATTTCTTGCAATGCATTTGCTATTTCATATTCTTCAAATTTTTCTTCAAACTTATCTATTTGGCTATTTGTAAATTCTTCAAATTCTTTATCTACTTCATTTACTTGTCCATTATATTTTGGTACTTGTCCTCCAAAATATTTATTTACCATAGACACTGTTCTATTTAAAAGATTACTTAGATCATTACATAAATCAAAATTATATCTTTCAACAAATGCTTCAGGAGAAAATACTCCGTCTTGTGCAACTGGTAATTCTCTTAATAAGAAATATCTTGTTGCATCTAAACCATATCTGTCAATTAATGTTTCTGGGTATATAACATTTCCTTTTGATTTTGACATCTTACCATCTTTCATCATAAACCAGTTATGAACTAAAATTGTTTTTGGTAATGGTAAATCTAATGCCATTAAGAATATTGGCCAATATATTAAATGAAATCTTGCAATGTCTTTTCCAACTATTTGAAGATCTGCTGGCCAATACTTTTTAAATAAAGTATCATCATCTGATAAATATCCCAATGCTGTTATATAGTTTGTTAATGCATCTACCCATACATATATTACATGTTTTGGATCTTTTAATACTTTTACTCCCCAATCAAAAGAAGTTCTAGATACACATAAATCCTCTAATCCTGGTTTTATAAAATTATTTATCATTTCTGTTTTTCTATAAGCTGGTTTTACAAAGTCTGGATGTTCATCATAATATTTAAGTAATCTATCTGCATATTTTTTCATATTAAAAAAATATGACTCTTCTTTCATTAATTTTACTTCTCTACCACAATCAGGACATTTTCCATCTACTAATTGTGTCTCTGTAAAAAATGTTTCACAAGGTACACAATACCATCCTTCATATTCTCCTTTATAAATATCACCTTGTTCCATAAATCTATCAAATATTTTTTGAACTATTTTTTCATGCCTTGGTTCAGTTGTTTGAATAAAATCATCATAAGAAATATCCATTTTAGCCCATAATTCTTTTGCCATAGCTGCCATTTCATCTACATATTCTTTTGGAGACATTCCTTTTTCTTTTGCTTTTTCTTCTATTTTTTGCCCATGTTCATCAGTTCCTGTAAGCATATAAGCATCCTCATCTTTAAGCAAATGATATCTTTTTATACTATCAGCAAGCACTGTGGTATATGCTGTTCCTATATGAAACCTTCCACTTGGATAATATATTGGTGTTGTTACATAAAACTTATTATTCATTTTTATCACATTCCTTCACAAAAATATTCCACAGAAAATTTGATTTCTATGGAATATTTTACCATAACTTATTTTAAATAGCAAGAAATATTTTATTAATTCCAGATAACTGGGCGGAAAGAACCATCGTTGGTAGGACCTCCATTAGAATATTTTCCATTATAGGCAAAATCAGCAAAAAGAATACCAAAAAGTCCACTTTTTATACTTGCTGGTCTGCTCGAATTATTAGAAAAATTTCTCTCCGCTTCTAGCCATCCATAAGTCCCATTTGTACTACTAAATCCTACAAAGTTATTTGACTCTCTATCTGTAGACCATTGTTTTACGTATTTTTTAGGGTTTCCAGAATCATCAAATAAAGAAGTAAAATAAGAATAACTTTTTGTTACATTATTTAATATTCCTGTTGTTTGAGTATATCCTCCTATGCTTTTAATGCCTGATTCATTATTGTTTGTCCATGTTGGTGAATTAGATGTTTGTCCTCCATATTGGCTTACAGAAAATATTGCCATTGCACTCCAATCTGCATCTGTTGTTAAATGTGCTCTTAATGCTATTGCTCCTAATGTTGATGTTTCTGAATTTAAAGATTCACACTCTGCATAAGATTCTGATACGCTTATATTTACCCAAGTTGTTGCTCCATCAATTACTTGCATTCTTACTGTTCCACTTTCTACACAATAACTTTTTGTGTAATATATTAATAAGAATAATATACTTAACATTAATATTTTTATAATATTTCTTTTCATTATATTTTTTCCTCCTTCTCCAAAGTTCATTAGTTTATTATCTAAGGCAATTAATGTAATTCTTCTTGTCTTTTTTAACATTTTATTTTCTCTACTCCTCGTATAATATATTTAACAATCATTTTTATAATTTAAAATTACATTAAATAAATAATTGTTTAGAAAATTTAATGTAAAGTATTAGAAAATTATTTTGTTTATAAAATATGAAATAATGTTATTGCGTATTATTTCATTCCTTGTTGATTGAACCTTTTAGATGACTTCATCTGAAAGACTGTTTCCCTACTCTTAGTATTAACTTCAGACACAGATGTTATTTACATTTGTTGCAAATAGTTATGCTTCAAGTTTAGTTCTGATTTGTGCTAGGTTATTGATGTTCTATTTAATAAGGATAAATCCTTTACCATTTTATATTTTTAAAATTATTTTATTAATTCCAGATAACTGGGCGAAAAGAACCATCACTGGTAATACCTCCATCAGAATATCGCCCCCAATAGGCCATATCAACAAAAAGTACACCAAAAAGTCCCCTTTTTATACTTGCTGGTCTGCTCGAATTATTAGAAAAATTTTGCTCCCCTCCTAGCCATCCATAAGTTCCATTTGTACTACTAAATCCTACAAAGTTATTTGACTCTCTATCTATAGACCATTTCTTTACATATTTTTTAATATTTCCTGAACCATCAAATAATGATGAAAAATTACTATTACTATTTGTTAATGTGTTTATTATTCCTGTTGTTTGAGTAAACCCCCCTATATTTTTTATACTTGATGCATTATTGTTTGTCCATATAGGTTCATTGACTGTTTGGCCTCCATATTTGCTTATTGAAAATATTGCCATTGCACTCCAATCTGCGTCTGTTGTTAAATGTGCTTTTAGAGCTGTTGTTCCTAATGTTGATGTTGCTGAATTTAATGATTCGCACTCAGCGTATGAATCTGTTACTCTTACATATACCCATGGTGTATTATTATCAATCACTTGCATTCTTACTGTTCCACTTTCTACACAATAACTTTTTGTGTAATATATTAATAAGAAAAATGCGCTTATAATTAATGTTTTTATTAGATTTCTTTTCATTTTCTTATTTTCTCCTTTTTATTGTTCTAATTTTGATGGCTTAAACTTACTAAACCATAATCCCTTTAAATTTCCATCTTGTTTAAATGCATCATGTACTGTATATCCATTTGGTAAGCTATTTCCATATACTTCTGTATTTAGTGGTTTATTATTTTCATCTATTAATATTACATTTGCTGTTCCACTTTCAAATTTATATGCAAATCTTGGTATCCATGTCCAATAACTTACTGCTCCTTCATTCTCGCATTTTATATTTGCCCATATTTTACTATCATATTTATAGAAATAATATGTTTTTCCATCTCTTTCTACTGTTTGATTTGGATTAGTCGAAAAATCTACTTCTATACTTGATTTTCCATCTGCTGTATAATAAATTAATTTTGTTTTACTACTATTAAAATTACTTAAATCTGGTTTTTGTGCATTTTCTCCAATATCCGTTTTTATATCTTTTGCTGATGGCTTATATTTACTAAACCACATTCCTTTTATATTTGTATCTTGTGTAAATGCTTCATGTACTATATATCCTTGTGGTAATTCATTTCCATAGGTTTGTGTGTCTATTGGCTTATTATTTTCATCTATTAAGATTACATTACTTGTTCCACTCTCTAATTTGTATGCAAATCTTGGTATCCAAACCCAGTATGCATCTAATCCATTTGCTGTCGTTTTTACATTTGCCCATATCTTACTATCATATTTATAGAAATAATATGTTTTTCCACCTTCTTCTTTTGTCTGACTTGGATTTTCTGAATAATCAACTTCTATACTTGATTTACCATCTGCTGTATAATAGATAAGTTTTGTTTCATCACTTCTAAAGTTACTTAAATTTGGTGTTACATCTGATGTGTCTATTTGTATACTTTCTATTGGTGATGGCTTATATTTACTAAACCATATTCCTTTTAAATTATTTTCTGCAAATGTAGGATGTACTACATATCCTTCTGGTAATGTATCACTCCCATTTTCCCCTAAGTTCATTAGCTTATTATCTAATGTTACAAATTGTATATCTACTTGGTTTTTTCCTAATATCTTATATGCAAACCTTGGTATCCATACCCAATATGCCTCTAATCCATTTGCTGTTGTTTTTATATTTCCCATTAACTTTTTACTTGGTCCATAATCTGCAAATGTATATGTTGCTCCTTCTACTGTTATTGTATTTGGCTTTTTGTTAGCTAGATATTCTTTTATAGGTGTTGTTTTAGTTGTTTTTAAATCACTTGAATAGTATACTATTTCTGTTTTAAAGCTAAAATTATTTAAATTTGGTTCATAACATTTTGTTGAATCTGAGTATTCTCTTGCTTCTGCATCATCATCTATTACTCCTATTCCTCCCATACTTTCACCATCTAGCATCCACTTTGCATATTCTAGACTATGTACTGTATGTGAACCTAAGCGATTATCTTCTATTTTAAAACTAATGTCAGAAGCTTTATCATATAAATATTTTTCTTCTTTACCAGCTGCTTTTTTACTTATATAACATAAATCTTTAGAAATTCTTGCAATGTCTGTATCGTTTTCAAAAGTGGATTTGCAATCATACATATTGTCTCTCCAGATTTTATCTGTATCAATCATTAATCCATTTCCAAATTGACTTCTTGCAAAGATAATTTCAGCTTTTAAAGTATCGGTAAAACTTTTTATTGTATCTACTTTTCCTTCTAGACTAGCTCCTAGAAAGTCACTGTTTACTCCTAAATTATCTGTACTAAAATTTCCGTTTTCTCCTTGATTCATAAATGTTGCAACTTTACTTAAATCTTTTTGTTCGTTTATTGCTTGCATTTCATTATAAAACTTTGCTTTTGCAATATTTGTAAACATTCCATTATCTCCTGTTAATGTTGCAACAACTACTCCGTGCCAATATTAGAAGGACGATAATGTTTAGTATGTTATCGATGGTTAGGCTGTAGAAAATCAGACTGGAATAAATGACTAAACCAGCCTGACCATCTATAACATTCATAGTAGTAAATTGCGGTAACTTTGAATTACTTTCTATGG
>Ga0326514_10002908_pt1 | contig 10879 bp, 5 predicted proteins | sample 3_2548_0518_D_FD_203653 | JGI IMG/M metagenome (GOLD analysis project Ga0326514, IMG submission 203653) | Bovine rumen microbial communities from UC Davis, California, United States - 3_2548_0518 | ecosystem: Host-associated > Mammals > Digestive system > Stomach > Rumen | place: USA: California... | reverse complement strand
GGTATAGGTAGTTGTCGAGCAAGGCACTGATGGTGTTGTGAGCAGAAGTTACAGCATGGAAGTCACCCGTAAAATGCAGATTGATCTTCTCCATCGGCAACACCTGAGCATATCCACCTCCAGCAGCGCCGCCTTTCATACCGAAACAGGGGCCCAGCGAAGGCTCACGAAGTGCTACGGCAGCTTTCTTCCCCAAACGATTGAGACCCAAAGTCAGACCGATGCTAACAGTGGTCTTTCCAATACCCGCCTTCGTTGGACTGATGGCAGTCACTAGAATCAGACGACTTTCCTTTACCTTCTTCTCATCAATGAGTGTTACCGGCACTTTGGCCATATAACGTCCATATGGTTCTATTTCCTCTAGGGCGATTCCTAACTGTGAGGCAATGTCGCCAATAGGCTTCAACTCACATTCCCGTGCTATCTGTATGTCAGTTTTCATATTGATATATTTATTCTTTCGTTGGCAAAGGTATTAATTTTTTGCAAAATAACAAGGATTTCTCCCTCAAATAGATAGTTGTTTGTTTGATTTTTATTCTTTTTCACTTTTGTTTTGATGCTGTTTAAAGAATAATACGTATTTTTGAACAAATTTGCTATTGATTTACGAATAAATAATTGTATTTTTGCAGCAAAAACGTAATTTTATGATGAGAAGACACTAGTGAATAAAGTATAAGCATAAATGAAAAAAGTTATATTATTGACAGTCCTGTTAGCACTGGCTCTGACTATAGAGGCAGGAAATGTACCCGTTGTGACATGGGATAAGTATAGTTTGATTATCGATGGGCGCCGTGTATGTCCTGTGATGGGCGAGGTACATTATTCCCGTATCCCTGCTGATGAGTGGAGTGGGGAAGTGAGGAAGATGAAGGATGGCGGAGTTACTGTCATCGCCTGTTATGTATTCTGGAACCATATCGAGGAGACAGAAGGTTTGTTCGACTGGAGCGGACAGCGTAACCTGCGTCAGTTCCTTGAGGTATGCAAGGCGGAAAATATGCCGGTGGTGCTGCGAATAGGCCCGTTCTGTCATGGTGAGGTGCGTTGTGGAGGTATACCCGACTGGCTGTTTGGAAAGGGATGTAAGATGCGTTCAGAAGACCCTGTGTTCCTGAAATATACTGAGCGGATATATCGTCAGATCTTCACCCAGGTGCAAGGTCTGCAGTGGAAAGATGGTGGTCCGGTGATGGCGATGCAGTTTGATAACGAATACCGTGGACATGGTTCTTATCTGATGGCTCTGAAACGAATGGCTAATGAGATTGGCTTCGACCTGCCGTTCTATACCCGTACCGGATGGCCTGAGCTGGCATCGCCTGTGCCTTTTGGAGAGATGATACCTCTCTACGGAGACTATGCCGACGGCTTCTGGGAGCGTTCTCTCGAGGAGACAGCAGGCAACTATTATAAGGCTTTCAATTTCAAGGCTTTCCGTTCGTCTACTGCCATTGCAACAGAACAACTCGGTGATCAGAAAGAGAAACTTAACGAGGGCGACGAACAGTATCCTTATTTCACTTGTGAACTCGGAGGCGGTATGATGACTGCCTACCACCGTCGTCCATACGTCTATCCAGAGGATGCCTATTCGATGGCTATCGTGAAGCTTGGCAGCGGCTCTAATCTGTTGGGTTACTATATGTATCATGGAGGTACCAACCCTGATGGAAAGACGTGGCTAAACGAGATGCAGCGCACACCGGCAACAAACTATAACGACATGCCAGTGAAAACATACGATTTCCAGGCTCCGCTTGGCGAGTTCGGACAGAATAACCCTCACTACTTTATGCTTCGCAAGATTCATCTCTTTATGCAGGACTGGGGTGACATTCTTGCACCTATGGAGGCGAGCTTCCCTTGTAAGCAGGATATTAAGAAAGGTGATGATTCTTTCCTGCGCTGGGCAGTCCGTTCGAAAGATGGCAGTGGCTTTATCTTTATTAATAACTATGAGCGACTGCAGAACCTCTCTGCAAAGAAGGGTGTGCAGCTAGAGGCCTGTGGGGTGAAGCTGCCAAAACTGAATATCCCTGCTGGTACGATGTGTATCCTGCCTGTAAATATCGATGGTATCCGCTATGCCACAGCTCAGCTTATCGCCAAGCGAGACGGGAAGATATATCTGGAGCAGATAAAGGGCATACCCACCACTTTGGCTGTTGGCAACAAGGTACTGAGAAACGTGAAAGCCAAGGGAACTAATGTACCTGTATATAAGAATATCTATCTGCTTACTCCCAATCAGGCAGAGAGACTGTTCTTGGATGACGAAGGACATCATGATGTCGCAATCAAGGCCCCAACAATAAATAAGATTCGTGAGGCCGGAAAGCTGCGTACCATTACCATAGGTGTTAATAAGGTTGCTGAAGAGCCTTCTGATGAGGACTTCAATCAGGCAGCCGTATACACCATCGATCTGCCGGACGTCGACAGGACTGATCTCCTCTTGAATATCGACTACCGTGGCGATGTGGCACGTCTATATGCCGATGGTAAACTGATAGATGATAACTTCTACAATGGCCGTCCGTTCCTTTATGGTTTATGGCGACTTCCTAAGGATTGTAAGCAGTTGGAACTCCGTATCATGCCCCTGCAAAAGGATATGCCCATCTATTTTCCCCGTGAGGCAGACACCACCCTTGGTGAACAGGTAAACAGAGTTACCATACACCATCGACATCTCCAGCAGTGGCTATTCGTTGAAAAATAACAGCTGTTCGTTGAAAAAATCGTCGGTTTTCCATGTTTTTTCCTTATCTTTGTAGCGGTAAATTATAAAAAACTGTTATAGGATGAGGAAAAAACTTTTATTATTCATGCTGTTGATAGGAAGTATGGCTCTGCATGCCGAAGACTATACCTATCTTACCTTTGAGACTACTGACGGAGCGAAAGTATCTGTATCGGTATCTTCGCTGAGTATAACAATCTCGGGTACGACGTTAACCGCTGGCGACCAGTCGTTCACTCTATCGAATCTGAGCAAGATGTATTTCTCTAGCTCCAATGAAACTACCGGCATCGAGTCGTTTACCATTGTCGATGGGGATGATATTACTGAAATCTACGACCTGAAAGGCAGCAAAGTATCGAAAGATCAGATGCATAAGGGAGTATACGTAGTAAAGAGCAAAAACGGAACACATAAAATCACAGTAAGATGAAGAAGCTTTTAACTCTATTATCCGTTGTTCTTGTCGCCATTACGGCAATGGCACAGACCTTGAACGTACAGGTGGGCAATGTGACCTATCAGTTTCCTGCATCGCAGACAGGCGAGATGACCTATAGTGATGGTACAACGCTGACTATCCTTAATAAGGTTTTCACATTGAGCGAAATAAGTTCGATGACGATTGACAACACTGAGGTTACCGATGGAACTATCGGTGTGGTATATGATGGCGCATCTGCAAAGGTTACTGTGGCTGGAAACATCGCACAGTATGTAACCCCAACCGTTAGCGGAGCTCATGTAAGTATCGCACAGAGTGATGACCTGGCAACAGAGATAACCTATAACCTCAGCGGATCATCAAGCGATGGCGAGTTCTATATGTCGGGCTCCTACAAGGCAACAATAGAACTCAATGGCCTCACGCTGACCAATACAACTCCGTTAAATAGCGGTGCTGCCGTACACATCCAGAACGGCAAGCGCATCAAGGTTAAGGTAGTTACAGGTACCACCAATACTCTCACTGATGCAGCCAGCGGTTCTCAGAAGGGTTGCCTATATATCAAAGGTCATGCCGAGTTTGCACAGAAGGGTACGCTAAATGTTGTGGGTAATAAGAAGCATGGCATCAAGACCGGTGAGTATTTCACCATCAAAAATTCCACTATCAATGTGACTTCTGCTGCAGGCGACGGCATCAACTGCGAGCAGTACTTCCTTATGGAGAGCGGTAACATCACTATCAGCGGAACGAGCGACGATGGTATCCAGTGCGATATCGAGGATACCACCACAGGATCTACTGGCGAGAAAACCGACCATGAGGATGAGGACAGCGGAAATATTTATATCTCCGGAGGAACTATCGATATCAACTGCTCTGCAATAGCAGCCAAAGGCATCAAGGGCGAAGGTGATATGAACATCAGTGGCGGTACTATCACCGTAAAGACTACCGGCAACGGCGAGTGGGACAGCGAGGATTCTGAGACCAAGGCTGCCTGCGGTCTGAGCTGCGATGGCAATATGAACATCAGTGGAGGTACACTCAACCTGACAGCTACCGGTTCAGGTGGTAAAGGCATGAAATGCGATGGCGTGATGACTATCTCCGATGGCACCATTACAGTAGTCACCTCGGGCGGACTCTATTATAATAACGGTTCGACAGAGAATACCAATTATACAGGCGACACAGATCGCATAAGCAGTAACTACTACTCTTCACCCAAGGGTATCAAGGCTGGCGTGAAGACTCAGAACGGCAACAGCTACACTTATTCAGGTGGCTTGAATATCAAGGGCGGTACCATCAGCGTAACTACCAGCGGACGTAATGGCGAGGGTATTGAGAGTAAGAACAACCTCAATATCACAGGTGGTCATGTTACCGTTAATGCATACGATGACGCCATCAATGCGGCTCAGGATCTGACCATCGAAGATGGGTATGTCTATGCCCGTGCTACCAACAACGACGGTATCGATGCCAACGGCAATCTCTATATCAAGGGTGGAGTGGTATATGCTATCGGCACCACCTCTCCTGAAGTAGCTATCGATGCAAACAGCGAGGAACAGAAGAAACTATACTTCACTGGCGGAACCCTTGTGGCTATCGGTGGTCTGGAGTCAGGAAGCAGTCTCTCACAGTCTTGCTACTCATCATCTTCATGGAGCAAGAATACCTGGTATGCCCTTTATAACGGCAGCGATGTGGCTCTGGCATTCAAGACCCCATCGAGTGGAGGTAACACACTGGTAGTATCTACTTCAGGCACAACAACCCTGAAGTCGGGTGTAACTGTCAGTGGCGGCACAGAATATTTCGGTGGCGTAGCTAATATCGGAGGCTCTGTCAGTGGCGGTTCCAGCGTCTCGCTCTCATCTTATACAGGTGGCAATAGCGGTCCTGGTGGTGGCGGTGGCCCAGGTGGTGGCGGCCCCGGCGGTGGCGGATGGCATTAACTTAGGATTTGTTTTTTGCTTGCTTATCCGTATCTTTGAATATGTCGAAAGTAGGCTGAACCACAGAAAAACTCAAATTTATTTGGTTTTTCGTTTGGTTTGTACTATCTTTGCATCCGAGAAAAGTCAAACAAAGCGTTGATTCTATAGATGCAAAATGCAATTCCAAGGCATGGCTGTGGCCAAACTGGGGTTGATAAGATAAAAAAGGATGAGCATACTGAGGAGATTATATATGGCCGCACTGATGGCCGTCATAGTGACGCTGGCAGTGGCAGCGCAGACATCGGGTGCTGATGACGATCGCATCGCACAGCTGGAGAAGGACATGTACCGCTACTTCAGCTCGAGCGCGACAGACAGTTTCATGTACATCACGGACCAACTGATAGAGGCGTGCCGCAAGGCTGGACCCAGCCAGGAGCGATTGTTCTACAAGGCATGGTCGAACCAGGCTATCTATAGTTTCAACAAGGTATCACGCACGCGCGGACTGGAACTGGCCCACCAGATTCACGACTACGCCTACCAGCATGACAGTAAGTTCGGGCTCTACACGTCTACGTATGCGCTGGCCACAATGTCATCGAGCCTGAGCCACTATGACCAGGCCGAGCGCGAGTTCAACGAGGCTATCAGCTACCAGCACCGCTTCTTCCCTGACGAGAGCGCTGCAGCTCCCTACTTAGGAATGGCGAAAATCTACGTCAATCAGAAGAAGTCCGAGAAAGTACTCGACTGTGCCCGTAAGGCATTGGCCGAGCCCGATGTCATCATGCAGCACAAGCTGTCAGCGTGGAGCTATATCTGCTTAGCATACCATGAAGACCAATACAGCCGCGACGACTTCAACCGCGCCTATGCCGAGCGCGAGAAGGTGAAGCGCGAAAACGGGCACGATGACAGCTTCGGTTCTGCCGTTAATTTCTACTATGCCATGAAGAACGGCCGCTACGCTGAGGCCCTAAACATCGCCACCAACATCAAAGGTGGTAGCGACCGCCTGGAATTCATGGCCAAAGCTTACGCCAACCTCGGCGACTACCGGCAGGCATACCTCTATCAGATGCGTTACAAGAAATACCGCGACTCTGCCAACACCGCAGAGGTGCAGCAGATGTCCTACGAGTATGCCGCGCAGCTTGATGTGACACGGGCAGAAAACGAGGCCAAGGACCTGCGACTCTCCAAGCTGGACCTACAGATACAGGCCGCCTTGGCTATCATCCTCATCACCCTCGCCTTCTTCATCTTCTACTATTTCCGCCGCCGCAAGCAGATGCAGAAACTGCGTCAAGCCTACAACCAACTGGCCGACACGACTTTTGCCAAGGAACGCATCGACAGCGAACTGCGCATCGCACGCGACATACAGATGTCGATGGTGCCACGCACCTTCCCCGCATTCCCTGACCGCCGCGACATAGACCTGCACGCCATCATCGTTCCTGCCAAGGAGGTGGGTGGCGACCTCTACGACTTCTTCCTGCAGGACGACCGTCTCTTCTTCTGTCTGGGCGATGTCAGTGGCAAGGGCGTTCCAGCTTCGCTCACCATGGCTGTCACCGTCAACCTGTTCCGTACTGTCGCCAAGGAAGGCTTTCCTCCGGAGGTTATCGCCACAAAAATGAACGAAACGATGGCTGCCGACAACGAGAGTGGCGTATTCGTTACCATGTTCATCGGCATCATCGATCTCAAGACTGGCAACCTTGACTACTGCAACTGCGGTCACAACCCTCCCATCTACGGCGAGCGACGCAAGCACACCACGCAGACCGTATTCAGCTTCCTCGACGTCGAGTCAAACGTTCCGATCGGACTATGGGCCGACTACTCCTTCATCGGAGGACACCTTAGCGACATCCGAGGCAGTTTGCTCTTTGTCTACACCGATGGTGTCAACGAAGCCGAGAATCACTCGCAGGAGCAGTTTGGCGAGAAACGCATGCTTCGCGTACTCCGTGAGTCCACACAGCCTTTCGGCGAGCGCACCCCAAAGACCCGTTCCCACTTCCTCATAGAAGAAATGAAATGCGCCCTCGATGCCTTTGTCGACGGCGCCGAGCAGAGCGATGATTTCACCATGCTTTGCGTGAGCATAAAATAGAGGTGAGAACTAAGAATCAGGCATGGTTATCGCATGGAATCCAGAGCCAGAAGGTTGAGCCGCGGTTTTCACCGGCGCTGATAACACCGATATCGCCTCCACAACTATCAGCAATCGACTTACAAATGGCCAGGCCCATACCGGTGCCCTGCACGAACTCGTCGAGTTTTACGAAGCGCTCGAAGACTATCTTTTGCTTGTCCTTGGGGATGCCCATGCCGGTGTCCTCGCAGTAGAGGTACATGCCGTGCTTCTCGTAGCGGTAGCCCAGTCTGACGTGGCCGTGTTCTGTGAACTTCACGGCGTTGGTGACGAAGTTGGTGAGCACCTGCTGGACGCGCTCGAAGTCGAGCGTAGTGACGAAGGTGTCGTATGGATTCTCCTTGATGAACTTCAGATTCTTACTCTGCACACGTTGCTGTAGGGTCAGGCAGATGTCGTCGAAGGCTATGGCGAAGTCTATGGTCTCTGGCTTGATGGTAAGCGTACCCCCGCTCATTGACGAGGCCTCGATGATGTCGTTGATGAGTCGTTGCAACATGTCACTGGAGTTACGAATGATTCGGACGTACTCGCCGCGCTCAGGGTTGTCGCCCAGCGTGTCGAGAATGCCGGTAAACCCGACGATGGCGTTTAGTGGCGTGCGCAACTCGTGGGTCATCGATGCCATGAAACCACTCTTCATCCTGACACTCTCGTTGGCCTGCGTGGTGACGGTCTGCAACTGTCGGCGGGCTTCTTCGAGTTTTGTGTTGTCGACGATGATGTGCATCCTGCCGTCGTCGCCCTGCTCCAAGTGCCGGTCGCTATGTTCCAATAGGAAGGCCAGAGTTTGCTTTTTGTTCTCAATGTCGGTCCGGATGTCGTTAACCTTCTTGTCGTGCAGATGACGGTCGTGGTCGCGGTTGCGGTCCTCGGTGACATCGAGTGTGGTGATGAAGTAGTTGCAGGTCTCTCCATCGCTGTTGAATAACGGCAGGATGAAGAATTCGATGTAGCGGTCGATACCCATCTCTGGGTAATTCATGTGTTGGCATACGAGCATGTCGTTGCGACTGTCGGGCGAGTAGATATTGCGGAACAACGGGACGTCGAACATGCAGACGGTCTCCCAGAATCGCTTGTTCTCGGGTTGGTCGTCGGTCATGCCGCAGAGCTGCCGCATGTTGTCGTTGAGGTCGATGAGCCAACCGTCCTTGTCGTAGAATGACATGGCGATGAACGGGATGTTTGACAGTTGCTCATACTTCTTTACGAGTTCGCGTTCAGCCTTGTTCTCCTCAAGGTCGTGGGTAACGTCGTGGATGGCGTTGACAACGTATGCGGGGTGTCCTTCGTTGTCGAGCTCCAGGATGGCATGACCATGGAAACTGAGCCATTGGGGATTGTCAGCAGTAGCGCTGTTGTATAGTTTGTTCAGCACAAACTGGCGCTCACGGCCTTCGGTCAGACGCTTCATCTTCTGGGTGAACTCCTCTTGCTGGCTGGGGTGGATGTGGCTTGTAAATTCAGCCAATGTCAGACCTTCCTTGGGCAGTATCTGCCCGTAGTTGTTTGTCATCCGGTCGTTCTTGATGTCATAGACCATGATGTCGAAATTGCCCATGTGCAGGGCCTTGTACATCATGCTGTTCAGCTCCGTCGACTTGCGGGCGGAACTCTGAACGTGGGCCTTTGCCAGCCGTGCTAATATGTAGGAGAGGGCTGCCAACAGAAGCACGGCGACGACAATGTAATAGACCATCGGCGACGTGTGGTCCTGGATGCGCTCAGGATGGAACCAACGGTCCTGAATGGCAGCAATCTCACCGCTCTGTTTCAGGCGCGAATACTGGTCGTCAATCTGTTCGATTAATTGCCTGTCGCGGCCGATGATATGGATTTCGGAGATGGGTATACCCACATCGTTGAGCACGATGCCCTCGAGGTTGAGTTCTTTGATTTTCCACTTCAGCGGCTCTTCGCCCCACACGTAGTATTTGTAGTCACCGTTGATCAAACCCGTCAGCGCCACCTTGGGCGTCTGGAACTCCATGCGGCTATTGCGCATCGAGTCGCCGTCCATGAAGTAGAAGGCAGAATAGTCACCGGGTTTGAAGACTGCACCTTCTTGCTCCAACTGTCTGAACGACACCATACCTACGGAATCGGAGTGCATGGCCACGCGGATGCGATTGTAGTTGACGATATTTTCCGAGAGGACGTAAGGCTCACGACGGTAGCGCCGGGCATTGGCCAGAATGATGTCTGCATCTCCGCGCTCGAAGGTTTTCAGGGCGATGCTCCAGTCTTTCATCACGAACTGGCAGGGCAGGTTCAGCTTGTCCATCACGGCCTGCATCACATCGATATTGCTGCCTGAGGGCTGCCCCTTGTCGTTAAGGAACTCGTAGGGTGCCTTGTCCCAGTCGCATACAATAACTACGGGTCGTTGCTTGGTGTATGTTTCTGTGAGTTGCTGAGCCATTGACCTGGTGGCTGTGGCACTGAGCAACAACATGATAATATATGTATATAGGCGTTTCATGGGCTAAGCGGTTTTTTTGCGTTTAATGACTGAGGCGTGACACGGAATCATGATATAGATGGTGGTGCCTGACCCCTCTTCTGAATTGATCTCTACGGTGCCGCCCATCTGGCTTACCAGCTCCTTGGTAATGGCCAAACCCAATCCCTTGGTATTGTGGGCGCCACCCTGTTCACTCTGGATGCGGGTAAGTTCGGCCTCGGGGATACCCTCGCCAGTGTCGTCGACCGAGATAATCAGTCGTCGACCGATGTAGTCGTAGCGGGCCCTTACAGTACCACGCTTCGTATGCTGAGCGGCATTGCACGTCACCTGCTCAATGACATGGCCAAGGTTTTCGGCATCGATGTCAACGGTCAGCTGCTCATAAGGATTCTCCACGATGTAGTTGGTGTCGGCATTCATGAACTTCATCCAGCCATTGGCACACTGCGACTCAAACAACTCAGCGAAGTTCTGCGGTTTACGATTGATTTCTACCATCCGTGCTTCCAGGCGCGACAGGTAGAGGATGTTGTTGACGATGTGCAACAAGTAGTCGGCATTCTGCTGGATAACCTCGCACAGCTCCGGTTCGTTGGCCGAAGAACTGTTGTCGTTTATCTGCGCCACGTGTTCTACTACGGCATTCATTGGATTGCGAATCTCCTGTACCATGTTCTTCACGAAACTGTTCTTAGTCTTCTCTACCTCCTGCACCTTCGCAGACTGCAGTTCCATCTGACGCTCTATCCAGTCCATCTCGCTGATGTCGCGTAGCATACCGCGGTATTCCTTCACCTTGCCGTTGTTGTCGTAGTATGGCTCTAAGCGGAAATATAGTATCAATGGCCTTCCACCCGTCGAGCGGAGGCTTGTTCTGATATTATACTCTATAACCTTGTCTTCATATCCGTCCATATTGCTCAACAGACGCATGGCCTGTCGCTGCGACTGCTCGTCGACAAGTGTCATACAACGCGTCTGTGTCAGCGCATGCTGGATGGTGTCGGTGCCTCGGTAGATAGTCAGTGTGTGGGAGTCGGGCGAGTAGGTTACCTGACGTATATCGGTATCGCTGATGGTGGCGTTG
>Ga0326514_10002907_pt1 | contig 10880 bp, 11 predicted proteins | sample 3_2548_0518_D_FD_203653 | JGI IMG/M metagenome (GOLD analysis project Ga0326514, IMG submission 203653) | Bovine rumen microbial communities from UC Davis, California, United States - 3_2548_0518 | ecosystem: Host-associated > Mammals > Digestive system > Stomach > Rumen | place: USA... | reverse complement strand
TATCAAGGAGATTCCGGTGACCGGAGGGAATGAGGTTGCGGAGTCGCCGACACAGCATATCTGCACGCTGCAGCGCTATCTGCACGTAGTGGCGGAGTCCGATAAAGCGGCGATCATCGAGTTGAAACAGGAACATAATAACCGCGAACTCCAGGAAATTCTCGAGGTCGTGAAATCCTACGATATGTACGAGCGGGTATTTTTCATAAGCGGCATGGCTAAGTCGATCCTGCGGCTTCGCCACGATCTGTGCTTTCCGAGGGAGAGGCTGCAGTACGTGCACGGCGCGAGACCGCGTGATTCCTACGTGCCGGTGAACGACGCGCTGATCGACCGGCTGATCTATCACGGGATCGGCATTGATTCCCGCCACAGCCTGCTGGAGGAACGTTATGTAGATCGTCTTCACGACGAGGGGCTGCTTGTGAATGTCTGGACGATCAACACGCAGAAGGATTATCACCATGTTGTCGAGGATCTCGGCGTGGACATGGTCACGATGAATGATGTGAAAAACAGTTTTGAATAAAAACCTTTATGGGAGGCATGCAAGACTATGAGCGATGTGAATCAGGAAAAAGTAATTGTAATCGATTTCGGCGGACAGTACAACCAGCTGATCGCGAGACGCGTGCGCGAGTGCCACGTCTACAGCGAGGTTTACCCGAACACGATTTCCATGGATGAGATACGCGCGATGGCGCCGAGCGGGATCATCTTTACCGGCGGCCCGAACAGCGCCTATCTGCCGGAGTCGCCGTCGATCACGAAAGAAGTGTTCGAACTGGGGATTCCCATTCTCGGAATCTGCTACGGCGCGCAGGTGATGGCGCACCTTCTCGGCGGCGAGGTGGCTACGGCGCCGACCAGCGAGTACGGAAGGACCGAGGTGAAGGTCGACCAATCTTCGGTTATTTTCAAAAATATCGGCGAGGGCGAGGATCACCATACGATCGTTTGGATGAGCCACACGGACTATATCGCAAAGGCGCCGGAGGGCTTTCGCATAACCGCGTCCTCCTCCGTATGTCCGGTTGCGGGGATGGAAGACGCGTCCCGGAAGTTCTACGCAACGCAGTTCCACCCGGAAGTCAATCATACGGTCGAGGGACAGAAAGTCATCGAGAACTTCGTATATGAGGTTTGCGGCTGCAAAGGAAACTGGAAGATGTCGTCCTTTGCGGAGGACACGATCCGGCAGATGAAAGAAAGAATCGGCGACGGCAAGGTGCTGTGCGCGCTGTCCGGCGGCGTGGATTCGTCGGTGGCGGCGGTGCTGCTTTCCAGAGCGGTCGGCAAGCAGCTGACCTGCGTATTTGTCGATCACGGCTTGCTTCGTAAAAATGAAGGCGACGAGGTCGAGGCCGTGTTCGGTCCGGACGGCCCGTATGACCTGAATTTTATCCGTGTAAACGCTGCTGAGCGTTTCTATGAGAAGTTGGCCGGCGTATCCGAGCCGGAGAAAAAAAGAAAGATTATCGGAGAAGAATTCATCCGCGTTTTTGAAGAGGAAGCGAAGAAGATCGGCGCGGTTGATTATCTCGTACAGGGCACGATCTATCCGGACGTGATCGAGTCCGGGTTGGGAGAATCCGCGACCATCAAGAGCCATCACAACGTCGGCGGTCTGCCGGACTATGTGGATTTCAAGGAGATCGTAGAGCCGCTGAGACTTTTGTTTAAAGATGAAGTAAGAGCCGTCGGTCGCGAACTCGGCATACCGGAATATCTGGTCAGCCGCCAGCCGTTCCCGGGGCCCGGCCTTGGAATTCGTATCATCGGCGATGTCACAAAGGAAAAAGTGAAGATCGTTCAGGACGCGGATTATATCTACCGCGAGGAGATCGCCAAGGCGGTTGAGCGTTGGCGCGAAGGAAAGTTGGATGGAGACGACGCATCCGATCGCCGGAACGGGAACCCGTCATGGCTGCCGGATCAGTATTTTGCTGCGCTTACCAACATGCGTTCAGTCGGCGTCATGGGCGACGGCCGGACCTATGATTATGCGATCGCTTTGCGCGCCGTGAGCACTTCGGATTTCATGACGGCGGACGCCGTGCATCTTCCGTGGGTGGTTATCGACGCGGCGACCAACCGAATTGTAAATGAAGTAAAGGGAGTGAATCGCGTGCTTTATGATTGTACAAGCAAGCCTCCCGGAACGATCGAGATGGAGTAATTTAAGAAACTCCGGAAACCGTCGAAAAATGGCGATTTCCGGAGCCTTTTTTTGTCTTCCGGTACTAAATTGGTACTAAGAATAGTAGTGTTCATTCTATAAGTCATTTTTTCTATCTTTTTGTATTCCAAAACAAGATTACAATTCCATAACTAATCAAGCTTTATACTTTGCACGTAAAGAGGAGTCGGCCAGTTGATCTTCCAGCGGAAGTATTCATCTTCGGTTATTTTTCCATCAAGCAGAGCGGTTCGTACCTTGCACCAGTCCTCCATATAGCGCTCGATCGGATCAATGTTTTTGAAAATGAGTGCGATCGGCCAGTGCATCGTTCCGTTTATGTAATCGCTGTCCTTTCCGTAGGTCAACTCGCCGTGATCGACAGGGTTGGCCATCTCAAGCTTTTTAATCGAGAGGATATCAATGCCCTTTTCATCCTCCAACCAGAGGAGATTGATCATAAAGTCATCAATGAGTGTGATGCCATGTCCTTCGACCATCATTGGTTGACATTTGAAGATGTCGCAGAACTCCTGAATGATATCTTTTTTGGGGACGCGATATCCACTTTCGTATTGTGAAACACGGATGGCGGCTGATTTTTCATCGAAGCCTAAGCGGACTCCGAGCTCCGATTGTGTCATATCAAATGCTAATCGGATACGCTTCATTCTGTCACCGGTATGCATTTTTTCACTTCCTTCCTTATATACAATTGCGTTACAATTCATCCTCTAATAGTGATTATAACATATCAAAAACGATTTGAAAAGAGAAATTTTAACAAATTCGATAAATTTAACAAAAATGCTTGACAGGGGTTAAGCAAATATGTTATAGTGTCGATATATGGAATATAACAAAAAAGCTTAAATCATTCTAAGCATAGCTTTGAATGATTTAAGCGCTCCGCGAGGATGCGACCGCGTGCGTAGGGTAGTTGTTGTCTGCGACAACACGCACGCGGCGCACAAGACTCGCAAGCGAGTCTTGATTTGATGAAATAAATAACTGGGTAGAAAGGGGGTGATCCCATGGATAGTCTTTTCTATGATGTCGGTCAGGTCATGGAGATGCTCGGCGTATCGAAGTCCAAGGCTTACGCAATCATACAGGAATTGAATCGTGAGCTGAAGGACAAAGGGTACATTACCTTCGCCGGGAAGGTGAATCGGGCATATTTCAGGGAAAAGATCTACGGCATGAAAGAAGAATCACAGACACATGAAGTGGTTCTTAGATAATCAAATTAGGGCATTAGCCTGGAAAGTGAGGTGGATTATGCCGGCTTACAGAGATGAAGAAACCGGAAAATGGTTCGTGAAGTTCTACTGCAAGAACTGGCACGGACAGAACAAACAGATTAAAAAGAGGGGCTTCGAGACCAAGCGGGATGCTTTGGATTTCGAGAGGCACTTCAAAGTAAGGGAGTCCAGGAACCTGGATATGACCTTCGGCGATTTTTATGAATTGTACACTGCTGATCGGAAAATCCGACTCAAGGAAAACACATGGGCTTCCAAAGAGCATGTGATAAGAACCAAGATACTTCCATATTTCAAAGATGTCAAGATCAATGAGATCGAGCCTGCGGATGTTGTGAAGTGGCAGAATGAGCTGATGGAAATGTATGGAAAAGACGGAAAAAAGCTTTCCGAGACATATCGAAAGACGATTCATAGTCAGCTTAGTGCCATCTTCAATCATGCTTGTAAGTATTATGGCTTGAAAAAGAATCCGGCGCAGATTGCCGGAAATATGGGTAAGGAAGAGACCGCAGAAATGCAGTTTTGGACAAAAGAAGAGTATCATAAGTTTTCGGAAGCACTGGTCGATCATCCGGTTGCGTATTATGCATTTGAGGTTCTGTATTGGACTGGAATACGATTGGGAGAGCTGCTGGCGCTGACGATGGAGGATTTCGACGAAGCGACCGGAACACTTCGAATCAACAAATCCTATCAAAGACTGAATGGGCGCGACCTGATCACGGAGCCGAAGACAAAAAAGAGTAATCGGGTGATCAAGATACCTCATTTCCTTATGGAAGAGATGCAGACGTATTTTGAAACCTTATATCAGCAGAAGAAAACGGATCCGATCTTTCCGGTGACAAAGAGCTATATGCATCATCAGATGGATTACGGAAGCGAAAAGGCCGGGGTTAAGCGGATTCGTATTCATGATCTGAGGCATTCGCATGTTTCACTGCTGATCGATGAAGGTTTTTCAGCAGTTGCAATCGCTGAGCGCCTAGGGCACGAGAGCATTGCAATCACTTATCGATACTCACACCTGTTCCCTACGAAACAGTCCGAGATGGCAGACCGGTTAGATGATCTGAAAGAAAGAATGGAGAGTGATGACGATGAGTGAAAGAATTGTTGACAGAAATGGCAGGTGGAGAAACAAGACAGTAGCATTTCGGATGTCTCCGGCGGAAGCCTGCGAGCTGGATGATAAAGTAAAGCTCTCAGGGCTTACCAAACAGGAATACTTGATTCGAGCGTGTCTTGATCACAGAGTCAAAGTAGTATGTAGCATAAAGGTTGTCCGACAGATGCAGGAGTATCTGGAGGCCATATTGTTTGAGCTTCAGTCGCTCCGGGATGGAAGCGAGCCGAGCGAGGAAATGCTCGGAATCTTGAAAAGCATCCTTGTAATACTCGGGGGCGCTGAAGCAGATCGGAGGTAAAAATGAAAAATGAAACAACGAAATGGGGCGACGCCCCACAGGTGTTTATCGGAGTAGATACCGGTAATCATTTGGTCAAAACCAGAAACCACATATTCAGTAATGGTGTCAAAGAGTTTGAGGACGAGCCGCCGCTTACCAATGATGTCCTTCAGATGGATGGAGTCTATTACGCCGTCGGCGGTGAGAGACAGACAGTTAGGCTTGATAAGACAAATGGAAATGAGTACCGCATTCTCACACTTGCCGGCATTACTAAGGAGATTCGAGCGAGAAACCTCGGGAACAAGGTCAGAGTGATCCTCGGGATTGGAGCACCGCTCACCAGGGTAACAAAGGAAAAAGAATCATTGATCAGTTACATGAAGCAGATGAATACGATGGAGTACACATTTGAAGGAACTTCATATGAGGTCAAACTCGAAGAGGTCTACTGCTTCCCGCAGTGTATAGCAGCTATATCAGATCGAATTCCCAATATGCATGGTCGAAACATTGTTGTGGATATCGGCTCTTGGACGAAGGATGTAGCGGTTCTTGAGGACGCAAAGCCGATGCTCGATCAGAATATCACGGTACCGAACTCGATCATCACTTTGTATCAGGATATCCGAAATGAAGTTATGGAAAAAACAAACACTGATATCCCGGAGACCGTCATTCAAAATTACATATGCGGAAAAGACGTTGTAATCCCGATGGAGGTTATGGACATCATCGACAGACATATGAAGGAGTTTGCTACGGATACCGAGGGACTCCTTAGAGAAAAAGGATACAATCCCGATTACTCGCAGGTGATCTATCTGGGTGGTGGCGCAGCTATCATGAAAAGATACGGAAAGCACGCACCAAATATCCATTACATCGAGGATATCAAGGCGAATGCTATCGGATTCGAGATGATGGCGAAGTATCGTTGGGACAAGAAACAGAAAAATGAAAAAGCGGTTGACATGGCAGATTGAGAGGTGATCGCATGGCAGAAAACCGAAGATGGTCTGTGAGGATGACAAGCAAGGATCCCTTGCAGGCTGAAACAATCAAAAAGTTTGATAAGCTGATGGAAAGCGGCAAGTATCCGACCGACGTGGAACTTTTTCGTGAAGGTGTCAGAGTGTTATACGACAAAGAGCATAGCGCTGGTAAACAAGCAGCGACGAGGCGGCTGGTTGAAAAAGCGGCAGACAAAGCAGCGAATGAGGCGCTGATAAAAATGGTCGATGTGAACAGATTAGCTGTTGAGTTGGCGTTCACTGATGTGATTGAAAGAATGACAGAATCCATTGCTAATATGGTTATGGCGTGCGTGCAAAAAGCTACTGGTCAGTCGCCGATGATTGCCTCAGCACCATTCACTGAAAACACAGAAAGAACACAGGAAAAGGAGCCGGAAGATGACTTACCGGAAGGAAAAGGGTACATCACTGATGAGGTGGGAGATATCATGGATATGTTTTAAGCAGCGTATGGGCAGGCGGACAAGTCGACGTCGAGTTTGGGGCAGGGGTCCCCAATACGACGTCGACTTGGCTGCCGGTAAGCCGGGGGCTTGGGGGTCGTCCCCCAACAAGTTCCCTGCCCGGTGTGTACACAGGGCGGAACTTGCTCTGCGAAAAGCCAATTCACCAAAGCGTTCAAGAAAAACGGATAAAGGGAATATGATCACCGGCTGATTCGAAAAATGTAAACTCTAAAAGTACGGGAAGATTTTTTACAAAAAAGCAAGGAGGTAGCCTAATGGCAACGAGAAATGGGAAAAAACAGATAACACTCTGGGTGACGCAGAGGGAAAAGGATTATATTAAGAAAATGGCCGAAGAGGCAGGGCTGACTGTCACGGATTTCATTCGTCGATCCGTATCCGGAAAGAAGATTCAGTCGATGGGCGACACGGAGCTGATGCGGGAGTATGCAGCGCAGCTCGGCAAAGTCGGATCGAACCTTAATCAGATAGCAAGAAGACTGAACGGCGGAGAGATGTCTTATGGACTTCTCGAAGAGACGAAGGACGGTATCGCTGATTTCGTTGATCTGAAGTTCCGGATCATGATGGCACTTGAAGAGATATGTGGCGGGAAAGCTCATAAGGGCTGATAGTAACTATCAACGAGATTATCATATTTTTAGCGAGGTCACAAAATGTTACCTCACGGAAATACAATGTGATTCCGTAATTATAATGTAAGACAAAATTATAGAAGGGAGGCGGCTTATGGCTATCATCAAGCATATACCGGTCAAGAACCGGTTCTATACGGCGGCGGTTCAATATCTCTCCTGCCAGTATGACGAGCGGACGAATCAGCCCCTCCTGGATGCGAAAGGCAGGCTGATCGAGCGTGAGGAATATAGGATTGAAGGATATAATTGCGACGTAGACACGTTTGGTGCCGATTGCATCGACGTCAACCGGGGATTTGGAAAGAATAATGCACCAAAGGATGTTAAGGCACATCATTATATCATCAGCTTTGCACCGGAGGATGACATCGATATGGATGGAGCGATGGATTTCGGGAAACAGTGGATAGAGGAGTTTGTCCCCGGGCATCAGGCAATCATAGCGGCTCATCCGGATGGACACAATGGGAGTGGAAATGTCCACGTTCATATCGTGTTCAACTCGGTTCGTAAGTATGCGCAGGAGAAGGAATACTGGCACGAGAAGCCATGTGAATATAAGGAAGGCTGTAAACACCGTAGTACCGGAAGGTTGATGCGGACAGCAAAAGAGTGGGTGATGGATAAATGCAAGCAGTTGGGGCTGCGTCAAGTTGACCTCCTCGCATCGAAGCATACAGATCATTATCGTGTGAAGGAGCGGCTGGAAGAAAAAGAACAAAAAACAGGCATAAAACAACTTTCGGATAAGGATATGATTCGCCAGACAATAGATGGACTGATACCGGAGTTTGAAGAATTGCATGATTTGATTAATTGTCTTCAAGACGATTATGGTTGGAAAATCCGAGTGACGCCACAGACCATTTCCTATAAGATGCCCGGGATGAAACGACCGATACGTGGCAAACGCCTCGGGAAAGACTATGAGTTCGTCGGATTGATCATGCGCTTTGTGGATCAGCAGATTAAACGCGAGGAGGAGCAGGCAGCTAAAGAGCAGGCGGAGCGTGAGGCAAAGGGCAAAGTGGTTAAGGAGCGAGCAGACAAAGATGAAGCTAATAGAATCGCTGATGAATTGATAGCAATGTATCAGGATGGAGTATACGATACAGAAAATGGTAACTATCAATTAGACAATATCGTCCCATATGGGGCAGAAAGTGAGGATTTTTATGATGAAAAAAGAACAGTTGGAGGCATTGAAGAAGATGTCTCCGGAGAAGCATATCAGTATTATTCTGAGTCAGGATCAGAAAATCGATTCCTTGACGACAGAGAATTCGACGCTTTCCTCGCAGAACAGCGAGCTAAAAGAGCTGTATCAGGACGCATCAGACGAGATAGTGAAGAAGGACGAGCACATCGCGACGCTTTCAGAGAGCGATCAGCAGTTGAAAGAGGCACAGAGGATAAGCAGCGAAGCCGAGGCGCAAAAGTCCGCTAACGAAGAACGGACAAAGGAACTCGATGAACGGGAAGCACAGATCGAACTGGAAAAGCTTGAATACAAGGAAAAGTGCTACGAAACAGTCTGTGAGGTCGAATCTCGGTGTCAAAAGGATAATGATGAAGCGGCCCAAAGGCTTGAAAACGCCAAAGGCTATGAGCAGGAAGCCAAAGAGATGAGGGATAATGAAAAAATACATATCCGTAAGGAGGCAGAAGCCATCACGGCCGATGAAATTGAGCGCCTGAGACAAAAATCTGAACGGCATCGGAAGGCAAAGGATATGATGCTGGAAGGGAAATACGCATTCAACAAGCACTTCGCCGGATTCGTTTTTATAGTGATGATCCTATTCTGTGTCTGCTTCGGAGCTTTTTCCGAGCGGCTAAGAGCTGATGCGGTTTCCATCTGGAAATGGCTGATAAAGACAAGCAAGATCATATACAGGACAATAGACGGCTGGGGACGAGGCACCGAGAAATGGCTGAAAGGCACGGATGCCTTCGACTGGTTTGCATCACTGGCGTATATCCTGATTATAATCCTGTTGCTGGCGGTACTTGTCTGCTTGATCGGATTTCTGATCTTTCATTATGTCCGCTTTCTTCGGGATTATAACAGGTTCAATGATTTCTGCAAGTGGATCATGGTGGGAACCGGATTTCTGTGTATAGCAGCATCCTGGGTGGACGTTCTGATTCTGGCAGAGTACAATCTGATCTTTATCTGGCTGGCCATACAGGTGATTGTTCCGGTCATACAGAGACTAAATCGACGGTTGAGTGGAAAACGTAGAAATAGGAACTCCGATCGCACATCGGATGATAGTCCGAAGAAAAAGGCTCGTTCCGACACCTATGTAGATGATTCATCGCGGATAATCACGAGGCTGAAGGAAAACTGGGCGGTCATCAGCGGAGTGGTGGTTTCGGGCGTAGCTCTGTTCGGTGGATTGTATATCATTTGGAGAATTATCCTGAAAAGAGGCTGAAAAGAGGCTGAAAATCTTGAAAAGTCTTGCAAATAAGTATCTTTTGCTTTATAATGGGACAAAGTGTGAGAACTTGAGGTGAAAATTTTTCACCTCAAGATGGGAGAAATGCTTATGGGAAAGAATAATGGGAATGAACTGATTCCAATAGAAATAACTACTGAATCATTAAGGGATAGGATTTATTCTATTCGTGGCGTTGAAGTCATGCTATCCGGTGATTTGGCTGAAATTTACGGATATGAGACGAAAAATTTTAATCGTCAGGTCACCAACAATATAAAAAAATTTGAGGGTGAGGAGTTTATGTTTCAACTGACGAAAGAGGAGTGGTCCGACTTGAGGAGGAAAAATTCCACCTCAAGTTGGGGAGGAAACAGATATCCTCCACGTGCCTTTACAGAGCAAGGTGTGTATTTGCTGATGACGGTGCTTAAAGGTGATTTGGCTATTAGGCAGAGTCGGGCACTCGTAAAAGCATTCAAGGGAATGAAAGATATCTTTATTGAGAATCCTTTGTTTCTGGAAAAAGATGGCATATTACAGATTTCAATGCAGGTTGCGGAGAACTCGAATTCAATTAGGCGTATTGAGGAAAAGATAGGGAATGATCTTGTTACTAAGGATGATCTGACAAAAGTTATAGAGAGTTTCTCCTTGCCGGACAAAGGAATTGAGTATGTAATCTATGCCGGTCAGACTATCGAAGCTGATGCGGCATATGCAGATATTTATCGCAAAGCAAAGAAAAAGCTTTTTATAGTTGATAATTATATCGGACCTAAAACGCTTCTAATGCTGAAAAGTGTTTCAGCAGGTGTTGATATTATCATTTTCAGCGATAATTCAAGAAATATGCTGAGATTATCGGAATTGCAGGCTTTTCAGGCAGAGTACCCAAATGTGAACCTTTCATTTCAGAAAACGGGAGGCAAGTTTCACGATAGGTATATCATTGTTGATTATAAGACACGCTCAGAGAAGATTTATCACTGCGGAGCGTCTTCGAAGGATGCAGGGAACAAGATTACGACTATATCAAAAGCTGATAACAAAAAACTGTATTATCCGATGATAGAAGACTTGCTTTTGCGTCCTTTTTTGATTTTGAGATAGAGTATTATTTTTTGAAAGAATGAGTTTGGTTGCATGGGAAACAGAAAAACGAAAGGAAGTGACTATGGTTAGTCGTTGCGGTTGTATTGGAAATAATATGTATTCCAATGCTTTTTCTTCAGCAAAACTCTCCGTGGCTTATCCCGATGCCCATAGCAGGTTTATTTGGGATAATTGTTATGATGGTTGTATATTTAACCCGAGTTTTGAAGTGAATAAATTAAAATAATCCAGCTATCCCTTGTGGTTGCTGGTATTTTTTTGTCAATATTTTGTATTTTAGGTATGGCGTAATATAGCGATGTATGTTATAATATATTCAACC
>Ga0326514_10002903_pt1 | contig 10897 bp, 13 predicted proteins | sample 3_2548_0518_D_FD_203653 | JGI IMG/M metagenome (GOLD analysis project Ga0326514, IMG submission 203653) | Bovine rumen microbial communities from UC Davis, California, United States - 3_2548_0518 | ecosystem: Host-associated > Mammals > Digestive system > Stomach > Rumen | place: USA... | reverse complement strand
ACCAGTGTCCGCTCTCCCTGCTTACGTTCTATCCCTAACTCAAAGCCGCCTACCTGCAGCCACTTTTCTTCTTTCTTCTTTCCCATAGCTTTTATTTGTTTATATCGTCTTCATCCTTTTTAATAGCCTCTCCCGTGCCGACAAGGTGGGCTTTACCACTACGACCAAACGCACCCTTGCCCTTTCCGAAACGCTCCCAGTGACTCATATCATAGCCAGCCTCCACAGCCATCTTATATATCTCATCATCAGAGATCTCGTCGGGCACTACGATGATACCTTCCTCTATCTGCTCATAGTTGCTCGAATACTTCCTGTATGGCAGATTGTTATATTCCATACGCCTATTAAAATTGTTACGGAAGTATTTTAGCTCCTGAGAGATACGGGTCTGTATCTCCTTCTCCTCATCCGAGGCTATGACACGCAGCTCACGCATCAACTGACAACAAGCCTCCACATCATAGATACGCTTCTCCTTCCACGCCTTAGTGTAAGGCTCAAACTTACCTTCACGAGCAAGACGCATCACAACAGTGTAGGTGACACCCGCATAAGCCGCCAACGCCTTCTGTGACGTTATCCACGGCTTGCCATCAACCCACATCATAGCAGCCTTCGGGTTTACCTTCTTAGCACCACGCAGCTTCTCTGCCTCCTTCTTTAGATGGGTCAGCGTGACCTGACCAAACACAGCAAACTCAATGCCATTGGCAGCACGCCTCCGCTGGAAACCACCCTGGTTCTCTAACACATTCGCAAAAACAGTCTTCGTCAAAGGCTCAAAACCATTCATCCTGCTCCACCTGTCATAACCAGCATACAACGCAACAAGACGCTTCCACGTCACAGCCTCCATCTGAACATTATTTGGAGGAGTGGAACGCCAACCATTCATCTCCATATACTTCAATGGCTGAATGTACTCCGTAGCCTCCTCACGCAAATACTTCTCTGCGTTAATATCCTCAGGCAGCTTATAACCATTATCAATGAACTTCTGCCTGCCCTCTAATATCCAATTCAAAATACCAGGGTACTCCGACACCAACTCATCATTCAACGTCTTGTTCTGACGCTCAGGAGGTATGACAATACTGAAAGGCACAACGTACAAACGACGTAACATGGCATCATCACGCCTGTTGAATATCGGGAGCTGATTGGCATTTGCCATCAACAAAGGGATGTTCATAGCCTCAAAACCTATACCATAACGAAACCTCGCAGGAACCTTCTCACCACTGACAATAGCCTTCAAGCGAGCAGACTTCTTGTAGAAATCCGTAGACTCCATCTCAGTACAATAATTCAATCGCTTACCGTTTATCAAAGCCACAGCCTCATCACCATCTATACCCCTGCTACATAAACGACCTACCTCCTGCGTGGCAACATAGTCCTCTCCCAACACACCGCATACGGCACGCTGAATGACACTCTTGCCATTAGCACCCTTACCTAACAATATCAATATCGTCTCAATCTTTACCTTACTACGGTCAATAAACGTCGCACCCAAAAACATCTGCAATACATCCTGCAGATACTTGTCTGGCAATACCTGATTTAAGAACTGATACCAAAGAAACGTACGGGCACTCGGAACATAATCGTAATCCACACTCCACATCTGAACGTAGCTCTTGTCTATACGACGATGAAACTCACCCTTATCCAAATCCAACACACCATTACGAAACACCATGACACCAGCACTAATACTCAACGGCTTGCTGTACACAGCGTTCAAACAATCATCGTAGATGTCCGACATACGTACCAAATCAGCGTCAGGCAACTCTATACGCATCGACATAATATCATACAACACCTTCTTGAAAGCACGCGTCGTTATAGATACATACACCCTGCCACCAAAATAATACAACATACCGTTGAACAAGCCTAAAGAACTCGTGTCAATAGCACGACATAACAACCGCTTTACCCTGCCACGACGATCCTCACGCTTGCGAATACTGCGCAACTCGGATATACTCTTACCACCATCGGATAACATTATATCCCATAACTCACGCTGCAATATACGTACATCACTATCCATAAAAACAACCGTTTTACCTCGAAAATTCAAATTTATGCCACAAATATACGAAATAAATACGCTAAATAATGTAGAAAATATGAGAAAATTACACTAAATACATAGCAAATACATATAAAATACACTATGCTACATTTTGCAAAACGTTGTAAACCAACAAGATACAAATGGTAATGTAGAAGTGTAGGGAAAATGTAGAGGATGTTAAGATTTTCTTTTCTTAAAAGAGAATATAAAAAATATAAATAACCTCAACGATTTTGCTACACATCTACACAACCACGTGTGCACAACGCTATTTCTATTTATCATAATATCACACAATCGCACAGTTGTGTGAAACGCACAATCACACAATTTACACCAAAACAATACCAATCGTACCAATTTTGTACCAATTATACCAATTTGAACAATGGCGAATGTTGAACAAATGTTGAATAACCATGCAGAATACTGGAGGAAATCTTTGGAGAATATTGGAGTTTTTTGGAGGAAATTGGGCTGAAATTTGGGAAAATTTAGGGATAAAAAATTGGGAAAAAAATTTTGAGAAAAATATTGGAAAAATTTTTGAGGGGGAATGAAAGCGTAATATATATATCATATTAGGGGGGTGGGGCTATCCTGAACGGGTGCCCCTTTCGTTTTATTTTATATGTATAAAATGAAGCTGTGTTTTTTCATTCTGACGCTTCTTTTTCCTCGCTCGTCTGTATGTATATTTTCATCAATTCACAGCCCCTGCAGCGGCTCAAATAGGGCAAATAAAACGATCTGCGCTCGTCGTCTGGTCGCTTGTCTTCCTTGTCGTAACCTTCGAGTTTTGCCAGTGTCATAAGCCCCTGAATGGCATCGCGCCCAGTTACCCGGTCTAATTCGCTCTTTATTCTTTCGGAAACTCCTTGGCGGCTATTGAGTTTTTTCGCTCTCTCACTCAGTCCCTCTTCTTTTTCCCTTTGTTGCCGTTCTGCTTCTCTTACTTCTTCCCTCGTGCTGTTGGTATTTGGTCGTTTCGAGTTCTTGAGTTTCGATATTAGCAATTTTAACCCTGGGTTATTATTCAGGTAGTCGGCGGCTTGTGCGTCGGTTGCGGTGTGCGTGTCCCTGTTGTTGTTGTGTCCTCTATTATAAATAATGTAGTAGGCATCGGCACGATCCAGCCCCGCCGCCAGTAAATAAGCGAAGAAAATGTCACGTTCTGGCAGGTTATAATATTTTGCCGTTGTGTTTATGTGTGATGAAAATTGATAAGACATAATACGATATTTTTGTAATGTATGGATTGCAAAATAACTAAATAAAAACGATACTTCCAAATAAATAAAGAAAATAATAATATCTTAGTAAAAAAAGAGCGTTATTTTTTGGTATTAAAAATAAAATGATTATCTTTGCATTAGAAAAGACAACGAAATTATTAAACGATTAAAAATTAAAGGTTATGAAAACGACAAGAGAAGAAAAACAAAGAACGTGCCCGAATGGAAAAGTAATTACCTTTATAATGACACGTGCAAACGGTGTTATCTGGTTGCAACGTGAAGAAGGTGCGCCGTACCTGCACATCCGCCCGACAAGCGACGGCAAGGGCAGCAAGGTGGAAAAGTTTTGCAAAGGTTTTGGGATGCTTCCAATGTGCGAAATACTTAAACCGATTAACGCCATAACATTTGAAGATATTTGCGGACTATAAACCCCGCGCACAATACAAAGCAAGTAAAAACGAGTTATTAACCATTAAAGAATTAAGAATTATGTATAGCACAACAACAACAACAACCGCCGCCCCTGCATGGGCATCTACATGGGCAATAATGCCAGAGTTACCAACCACAGCCAGCGAGCCACAGGCAACCACACGGGAGGAGCCAAAGAGCAAGCGAGAGAGCCGCGCCGCCCATCTCCTTGCAACTGTAAAGGACCACGCCGCCAAGGTTGCCAACCGCATGGGCTGTAAAGCTCGCCGTTTCGGTGCTGCTGCCCTGCTGTTCCTCGTTCGCGCCCTGTTTGTTGCCGTTGGCATCTCTTCGGGTATGGGCGTTATATTATGCGCCGCCCTGATCCTCCCCGAAATAACCCCGAACAGCGCGGCCGCCATTCTTTTATTAAGGGTTCCTATTATGTTTGCAATTACTGGCCTGTGGTGCTTAGTTTGGGGCTGGTTGCTTCGCCACATCCTACCCGCCCGCCTGCTTGATTATATCCAGTATGGCAACTGATAAACCGCCCCCCTTTACATTATACTTTATACATTATACATTTAATTAAAAAATCGAGATTATGACAAAAATAACGATGACTAACGGGCGCGGAAAACTTGAATACATCCGTTTTGAAATGCCAAAGAAAGAATATGTCAAAAACAAATTTGAAACCATTGACAAAGGGATGAAACCAGAGCCACGCTACAAAGGTATGAAGATCGTCGAGATTGGAAACAAAGTATATGTATGGTTTAATTTCAAATAAATGCTATGTTAGTATTTTTAATTATATCGATTGCGGTTATAGTTTTAACTGCTGCCACTCCTGAGGAGTGGGAGAAGATCAAGAGAGAAATAAACGAGTAAACAACCAAATAAATACTAAAACTATGAAATACTTTAATAACATACACAACGCCGAAGAGTTACGCAAGGCATATCGCCAGAACGTTATAAACATGCACCCCGACAGGGGAGGCAATGAAGAAGAATTCAAGGCCATGCAAGCCGAATTTGAGGCCCTGAAAAAGCAATACCAGAACGGCACGGCTTACAACTACGAGAGCCGCCAGACCGAGACCGCCGAAGAGAAAGCCCGCCGCGAGGCAGAAGAACAACGCGAGCGTGAGGAGTGGGCACGCTGGGAAGCTGAGGAGAAGGCCGCCCGCGAGAAGGAGGAGCGAGAGAGGGCAGAACGCATCCGCAAAGCTCAGGAAGTGACCGCCGCAGCCGTTCGCGCATGGGCTGCAATATTGGAACGTATCCCCGTGGCTGTAGCTGGTAGAATACGCGCTCACCACTTCGAAGACAAGAAGCAGGCCGCCGCCTTTGTGGCCGCTACAAAACGCAACATAATTAAGGTAATAAATCACTATTTCCCAGGCTTAAAAGTAAAGGTAACTATTTCGGGCGAAATTTGGAAGGAGAAATTTATAATATCGTGGGAGGATGGACCGAATGAAAAGGAGCTACGCGACACCTGCAAAGAGTTGGCGTTTTTCGTACCGAGTTATTACGAGTCGGACCCATACGCCGACTATGGCGACTATGAAACCCGCGAAGGGTCGGCACCATGGCGCGAAGCTTACGGCCAAGCACTTGGCGATGTGGATAATTTCGAGACATCCCGAACACTAAGCGAGGAAGGCAAGCAGCAGGCCGAAGAAATGGCCGCCCGCTACTTTGCAAACTTTGATCCAAAGAGTGAGGCCGACAAGTTCGCCGCCAACTTGGAAGAATTAGGAAACTTTGCAAGGGCCGCAGGTTTTGACGGTGAGAACCTAACAAATATTTTCCGCACCATCACAAGCCAATTTCATGCCGACATGTACGGATGTTGGGCCGACATCACGGGCGAAGTAAACCGCCGCCAGTTCCGCAAGATGTTGGCCGAGCACGTCCGCGTAAATATAACCCCGAAGCCAAAGGCTCCCACGTTCGCGCCCGTCTATGGTCCCACCTATAAAGCCATTAAAAAGGCGTTAGGCGGCAAGGTGTTTTATATCTCCGACGACCGCAAAGAAAAAGAACTTACAATTTTTGAAGCTGCCGAGAGACTGGCAAAAGGTGAGGCCGTGCAGATTGGGCACCGCTCAACATGGGACGGTGAGCCCGTAATATATGGCACTGACCGCGGAGGATATAAGACCCAGCAGAAACGCGCCGCGAAGTTCGAGGCCGTGGGCATTATATTAGAGGGTATAAGATGCACCGTTTATGGATATGTAAATGTTGAGGGTATCAAGGCCGAGACTTTGGAAGCACTACGCCGCGAGGCTCAGGACATCGAGAAGCAGCGCGAAGAGTGGGAGAACAAGCAGAACGGCACACAGAAGGCCGGCAACGGCAAGAAAGCCGCCAAGACTGCCAACACCCCGACCGACACCCAGAACGCCGACAGCGCAAGCGAAACGGCAACCGCCACCGAGTCGGAAGCCCTGAGGGGTGCAACGCTGCAAGAGATAGAGCGACACAGTGACCGCACGGCCGCCCCCGCATGGTTAAAGCCTGGGCAGACCTTCAAACGCACCACCGCCGACGGGCGCGAAGTTGTGGCCATCTGTACCCGCATATTATTAGACGGTTTCGCGTATCTCACCGCCAACGGCTGCGGAATTGCTGACCACGTGGCCGCCTTTGCCGCTTTCGACTTCGACAGCGTGACCCCCTGCGACATCAACGACAAGGCCACGGAGTTCGCCCACATGTTGCGCAACTTCCAACGCATCCGCAAGGATTTCGAGAAATGGCAGACCGCCCACCCATACACCGAGCAGAGCGACACCGCCACCGCATCGGCACCAGCTGACGAGCCGCAGACGACCGCAGACACAACCGCAGCACAGCAGGCCCCCGAAATTGCCGCCATGTTGGAAGCCGTGGCCGACATGTTGCGCACCTTTGCCGACATCATGCAACAGGCCAAACAGTGGGAAGGCGTGACCATCCCCGCCGACACTCTCGAAAGATGGAAGCAGGAAACCGACGAAGGCACGAAGACAGCCGCCGCCCGTTTTTGCGAGGTGTGCGCATGTTTGGCGAGCCTGACACCCGACAGCCGCCGCGACTTCGACGCATTGGGCGTTATCTTTTGGACGCTCTCCGAGCAGATCCGCAACGGTTCCAACCCTGACACCCTGCAAGGGGCCACCGACTACGCCCGCGCCCAGCTCTTCGACTTAATAGAACGCACACAGACCCGCAACCAGGCCGACCGCCTGCGCGAGGTGTTGGACCCTGATAATAACCCACGGAGGGAGGCGGCATAACAGCCGCGCCCCCTCTTATTATTTATTTAATTATAAACCACAATAAAACCCAAGACCCGAACAGGGCAAAAAGATTATGAAGACAACAGCAAACAACACCCGCGAGACGTTCCGCGAGCGTCACGAAAAGTTTTATAAATTGTCGAGCTACTGGAAAGGTAACGAGGTGAACACCGACCGCGAAAACGATTTGAAAAAGCACTACGACCGCGAAAGCCTGGCCGTTCATTTCCTACTGTCTGAAGAACTTTATTACACATGGGGAGAAGACCGCGCCGCCCGCTGTCTGGATAATGTCCGCGAGATTTACCCCGACATGACCGCCCAGGAGCTGCGCGAGATTTACGACAAGTACGCCCCAGTAATTAGTGAGATTTACGGATAAAAATATTTAGCGGTGTCAATATATGACTGGTGTACCCGCAGCAGAAGCGGGCACCGCTGCAAAATAATAAAATTATACAGTTATGAACGATTTACAAACAATTACGCAGAAGTACCAAACAGCCCGCAAGGTTGAAGGTATTACGGATCGCATTACTTTGGCATGCGGTCGCAATCTTATTGGCAGGTACATTCTGACCGAGGCAGGAGCCGCAACACCTTCGCACGATGTCCGCAACGGTTTCGCACCTTCCGAGGGTTTCCCCGTTGATGCTGACGGCGGAACAGTAAACGATAGGGACTATTTAAGGGACAAGGATGCCCAAATGATTACCCGCAAAATCGCAGCCGAATACGATGCACGGGCTATTCAGTCCCCCGTTATCGTTTCCGCCGATGGTGTGGTGTTATCTGGCAACGGTCGGACGATGGCGGGAGAGCTGGCGGCGATGCAGGGCACGGATGGCATTTATATTGCCTACCTTAGAGAGGTGGCACCCCGTTACGGCTTTACCCCTGAGCAGGTAGACAGCTTCGACCATCCACGCTTACTATTTCAGAGTGACCATGCCTTACCATATACGGCGACTACGTTTGCCATGTTCAACGCCCAAGAAATGAAGGGGCAATCTAAGACCGAACAAGCTGTGAAGCTCGGCAAATTGGTGGGCGATGATACATTTTCGAGAATTGTTGCGACTGTCAACGGCTTTGAGACGCTTTCGGACTTCTATGGCAATACGGAAGCCGCCACCTTCTGCCTTGGTGAGTTGCTTCATGCTGGTATCATATCTTCGATGCAATATGCGGAGTATGTAGACGGCGAGAGTGTGAGTGCTGCGGGTCGTGAGCTTTTGGAAAACGTGCTCATCGGGAAGGTGTTTTCTTCTTCTTCTGACTGCGTGAGAATGACCACGGCATATAAGAGCCTGCGTCGCTCTTGTGTTCTTGCCCTTGGTGAGTTGGCAAACAACTTCCGACTAAGTATGGAATATTCGCTTATAAGTGAGGTTTCCGATGCTATTGCCTTATGTTATCAGGCACGTAAAGAAGGAGACTATAAAGACGGTGAGAAGGTTTCGGAGTATGCACGGCAGCGTACCATCTTCGACGGTTCCACCGTGGCAGACTTTCACGACGACGTAATGCTATTTTTCGCAGATGTCCTGAACGGTAAAAAAGACAGCCAACTAAAAAGATTGCTTGCCTTATATAACCACGAGGCAAAGGCAGCCGACAACGGGGAGCAGGATATGTTTTCAACCTCGCCAATAAGGACAAAGAGAGAGATCCTAATAGACGTTATCGACGCTTTTAAGCAGAGTAGCGAAAAAGAGCAAAAAGAAGCCGTTAGAGCCGTTGTAACTGAGCGGGTGAATAATAACACCTTTATATCAAAAGAACAGCTCACGAGCGTAAAAAAAGGCTCTTACGTTGAATATATGTGCGGTAATGACGTCATCGTGTGTCAGGTGGAGAGGGTAAAAGGTTCTTGTGTTTTCCTTTTCGCCGCAGGCGGGTGCAAAATTACGGCTACCCGTTCGCAGGTAAGACCAACGGCAGACCATCGCCTTTCCCTGCCATCATGGTTGCACGAAGGTAGCATTATTCACAATCCTTTGATGAAGCAGACGCAGAAGATAGAGTCAATCTCTGACGGTTCGGTTATCTTCGAGTGGATAAACGGCGGATGCCTTGAATGTTCAATAGAGCGAGTACTAACCGACTGGCGACCTTCCACTACTCAGGTGTGCCAGATTGGAGAGTTGGAGAGGGTATTATAATAATAAACAAATACAGCTATGGAAAAAAGGTATGTTATTAAAAACAATTTGCCACTGCGATATATGCAGCCACGGCAATACTTCTTTACTAAGAAGGAGGCGAAAAAGTCTTTTTTATTCACGTATGAGGTTCTTTCGTCTATGCACACGTGCAAGATGTTTATTCGTGACGAGAGAGAAAAGCCGCTCAGGGGAAGTATGCAAATCGAAATAGACGGGTTTTTTTATTATATTGAATTATATAAAGAGCAAAAGTAAAGTTATGGAAAAGAAATTATTTATCAAGATGAGAGGAGTGTATGACGAGTGCAAAGAGAAGTACCCAGATGTCGTAATTTTATTACGGGTAGGGGATAGTTATCACACCTTCGGGGAAGATGCCCAGCTATGTCGCCGACTGCTTACCATGCAGGCGACCACTGACCACGTAGTTACCACGTTCGAGTTTCCTGCTGAAAATCTCGACTCGTGTCTGCGTAGGCTTATCGACTATGGGCGTAGGGTAGCTATCGCCGATGCGATAGACGTTCCTGAGAAGCTGGCAAAGGGAGGAGAGGAGTAAAAAAACGCCCTGCTACCTTCGCAGGCGGCAGGGTAATAAAAACGAAATTATTAACCGAATTAACGGTTATGCGCTGCAAAGATAAGAATAAAATCACAAACCACCAAAATTATTTTTCTATGGGAACAAAAAAAGGTCGTGGAAGACCACATCTTGAGTACGACACAATAACCCTTTCCATTCGTTTGGATGAGGAGTTATACGTGTGGATAAGAGCCAACAAAGGCAAGAAGTCTATAAACCAGTATATCAACGATGTAATAAGAGAAAGGAAAGAGCGATGAAGACACTTAAAGAAGCATTATTAGAACGCTATCCGAAGAATGGCAAGATAGCGGAAAAATGGGAGCAGGCAACAGGTACGCCCTTCGACTGGCAGAGCCTCACAAAGCCCAATATGAGCCGTTTTACCACATGGCTCACCTCTGACGTTGCACAAAGCAGCGCACGTCAATACTGCGCAAAGTTAAAAGCCGTGATAGAGCTTTACTCTGACGAGATAGAGATACCACGTGACTGGCGGAAGGTGCTTACCATCAAGGATGATGAGTCGCAGCATATCTACCTTACCGAGGATGAGATACGACGTATCATCGAATATCGCCCCGACACTCTCACGGAAGCCACCGTGCAACAACAATTCATTTTAGGCTGTCTGACCGGTGCAAGGCATAGCGACTACTCACGGTTTACCGAAGCGAATGTGACGGATGAAGGAAACCTTGTTTATGTCTCTCAAAAGACACATATCAAAGCATCGTTACCACTCTCTCCCGTTGCCTCTAAAATCCTTTTCGCAAAAGGCACTCCCTTCGCAAAAGCGTATCTTCGCAGCGTTAGCGACCCCACGTTTAATGAAGTGATACGTCGCATTTGTAACCTTTGCGATATTGACCAGACGATAACCATCTATCGCAGAGGTGAGTTCGCTACCATGAGGAAGTTCGAGGCAGTAAGCAGCCATACGAGTAGGCGATCCTTCTGCACTAACCTTTATTTACGTTGTCGTGACCTTCTGCTCGTTTCTCGACTGGCGGGACATACAGATACACACATGACCGAGCGATACATCTGCTGTGGTCTTGAGAGTATGACTGACGTTGCCCTTGCTTATTTTGCGCAGT
>Ga0326514_10002900_pt1 | contig 10899 bp, 14 predicted proteins | sample 3_2548_0518_D_FD_203653 | JGI IMG/M metagenome (GOLD analysis project Ga0326514, IMG submission 203653) | Bovine rumen microbial communities from UC Davis, California, United States - 3_2548_0518 | ecosystem: Host-associated > Mammals > Digestive system > Stomach > Rumen | place: USA... | reverse complement strand
CGCCAGTCCGAGCCGGCCGTCGTCGCGGACGAGACCTTCAAGGACGAGGGGCTGCGGCTCTACCGCGGCGCAGTCAACTACGGGCGATTCGGCGAACAGCGCGGAACGCCCGTCGCGCCCGTGTTCCCGAACCAGCCGGGCCCGGACGAGGCCCGCCAGGAGCGCATGGACGCGCAGGTGGAGATCTCCAAGCTCTTCTACAACGACGCCTTCAGCGTCATCGACGCGGTGCGCAGGGGCGAGACCGGGCAGATGACGGCAACCGAGGTCGAGGCGCACGTCCGCGAGGCCATGCAGCGTCTGGCGCCGGTCGCAACGCTCTTCGACACGGAACTGCTCGATCCGCTCGTCTCGATCATGGCGAAGTACACCGTCGCAGCCCTTCCGCAGCCGCTGACGCCCGAGCAGGGCCGGCAGCTCCAGTCGGTGGACGTGGAGTACGTCTCCGCGATCCACCTTGCGCAGAAGCAGAGTTCCGTCGCCGCCATCCAGCAGGTGTTCGACACGGCGGCCCTGATGACCGAAAAGGGACGGCCCGAGGCGCTTCACCGGATCGACGCCGACAAGATGCTGCTGCGGCTCTCGGAGCTGACCGGATGCCCGGAGTCGTGCCTTGCCGACGACAAGATCGTCGCCGCGAGGCTGGAGGCCGACAAGCAGGCAGCCGCGCGCCAGCAGCAGATGGCAGAGGCGGAAGCCGCCGCGAACGCCGCGAGGAACCTTGGCGGCATCCCGCTCGACGAGGGCCACGCCGGAAGCGCGCTCGCCGCCGCGATGGCGCAGGGAGGGGCCGCGCAGTGAGCGGGCCGTTCGCCAACGTCTCGCTTTCCGAACGGAAGGCGCAGAAGGAACGCGACGCAAAGCGTTTCGCCGAGATGCGCGAATCGCTTGCGCGGCTCGTCAAGAACGCGGACTTCCGCGCATGGTTCGGCTACATCGACTACGAGCTGTGCGGCGCGTCGTTCGGCCAGGACGAGCTAAACGCATTTACGCAGGGCAAGCGCGCGACGATGGACTTCCTGCGCTCGTCGCTTGCGGTTGCCGAGGGAGGGCCGGAGTTCCTGGCCGACCTCACCAGAAACCATTTCGCGGCCATAGCCAAGGCGAGGTCCGAGGCGAGGCGCACAAAAGAAACGGAGAACTGACATGCCAGAACCAACGACAACCGGCACGGACACGCAGACGCAGACCGCGACCGACACGCAGACACAGACTGCGACCGACACACAGACGCAGACTGCGACCGACACGCAGACGCAGACTTCAACCGGCGCGGACACGCAGACGCAGACCGCGACCGACACACAGACGGACACCGACCTCTCGAAGGTGACGCTCCAGGACGGGAAAGGGGCTGAAGCGCAGACCCAGACGCAGACCACGGAGGTCAACGAGGAAGACTACGCGACGAAGATCACGCTTGACGAGACGATTGCGAAGGACGTTGAAGTCGATGCCGGCGCCATGAAGGCCGTCGCGCCGATCCTGAAGGAGGCCGGCGTATCTGTTGAGACGGCGGGCAAGCTCGTCAACGCGCTTGCGCGATACCAGGTTGAGCAGTTCAAGGCGCGCAACGCCGAGCGCTACGCCGACAACAAGCGGATGCACGACGCGGCGATCCAGAAGTACAGCAAGGTCGATTTCGAGCAGATCAACGCCGGGATCGACGCCGCGTTTGCGCGTGACGGCGTGATGAACTACGTCATCCGCAACTCGGAGATCGGGAACGATCCCGAATTCCTCGCTCTGATGCTTTGGTACGGCCAGCACAAGCCCACGAACACCCAGCCCGCGGGCGGCGGCGGAGGAGGCGGAACGACCGGACAGGCCGCCGGATTCAACGGAATCGCGAAGGCATGGGACTAATGACAATTTGCCGTCGGGTTCGCGGGTGCGACACAAGGCGGCGGACGGACCTGGACGCAACCAGGGGCAAGTAAGAAGGAACAAGAAAATGCAGGTAAACGGAACACGGGTACTCACTTACGCCGATTTCGTCAAGGGCCTCGATCCGAAGGGCAACTTCGTCCACCGGATCGTCGAGCTCGTGGCGAAAAAGGTTGAGATGCTCGACGACATGACGGTCATCGAGGCGAACGACGGTTCGTCCCTCTCGACGACCGTGCGCACGGAGACGCCGAAGCCGGTTTGGACGACCTACTACGGCGGCATCCCCTCGAACAAGGGCAGCAAGGCCAAGATCAAGGTCGGCTCCGGCATGATGGGCACCAAGGTCACGGTCGCGAAGAAGCTCTACGACGACTCCAAGGACAAGGACGCCGTGCTCGAGGACGAGATTCGCGCCAACATCACCGGCATGAAGAACGAGCTCGCGAGCGCGCTTGTCTACGGCCGGCTGGCCGACAACCCGCTCGGGATCAACGGCCTCTTCAAGCACTACGACAAGTACGGCAGCGAGACGGCCGACGACACGGAGTCGGCGCACTACGTCTTCAACGCGCTCGGCATCACGGGCAATACCGGCGCCAAGTCGAAGCTCGGCTCCATCGCGCTCGTCGGATGGTCGCCGAACACGATCACCGCGTTCCACCCCGAGGGCCACGGCACGGGCGGCATCGAGAAGAGCGACAAGCGCGTCGTGGACATCGCCGATCCTGACAAGGGCGGCGACGCGACGTACGAAGCGTATCTCCAGTACCTCTACTGGAAGCTCGGACTCGCGGTGCGCGACTACCGCTACGGCGGGCGCATCTGCAACATCCAGCGCGACCTGATGCTCACCAGGGGCTACGAGGGCAGCTACGTCGAGCTGATCGACCGCCTGTCGCAGCGCGTCCTGGACGACGACGTGAAGCAGGCTTACTACATGGACAAGCTCATGTGGGAGAACGTCTGCGTCATGTTCTCGCGCCTCACGCGCGGCAACGCGATCAAGTTCGAGCACATCGAAGGCCGCAAGGAGAAGCGCCTTTACGGCATCCCCGTGCGCATCATGGATCCGATGAAGACCAACGAGGCGGAGGTCACCGCCTTCTCGGCCTAACCGGAAGAACGCCACACACAAAAACAACTGAAAAGGAACAGGAAAATGCACGACAAGACTCTGTTTTTCTTCGACCGCAAGGCTCTCGCCGCCGCCAACAACACGGAGATCACCTCAAAGCTGATCGACATGCGCTTCAACGGCGACGACGTGGACGGGCGGCTGTTCATCAACGCGCAGCTCGGCGCGGCGCCCAGCGAGGGCGTCGTCCGGTTCAAGGTGCTCACGTCCTACGACGGCAGCTCCTGGGTTGACCTCCTGACGGTCAACAACTCGGGCGCGACGCTGTACAAGGGCCGTCTCCCGCGCGGCATCCGCCGCTACCTGAAGGCGGAGGCCAAGGTCACGACCGGGCTGGGCGAGGCGAACACCGTGTTCGCGGAGATCACCGACGGGATCGAGAACGGCCTGGACATGAACCTTGTCCAGAAGTCGTCCGAGACTGACCAGGCTGCGGCCGGCGATGCCGTCCGCGCGGTGGTCGAGGCGTAATCCTCCCGCCCCTCCTCCGTGCGTTCTCCGTTTCTGGGGGAGGGGCATTTTCCAACTTCCCAAGCAAGGGATCCAGACATGAAGATCATCTGTAAATCAGACACGCAGGTCTTCGGCTACGGCATCGTCTCGAAAGGAGAGGCGATCGAATGGCCGGACGGCAGGCCCTTCCCGCCGCACGTTCAGGGCAACTTCAAGTCGGCCGACGGAAAGCCGCTGTGCAACGCGAGCCCGAAGCCGCCGGAAGCCGCCGGGGACAAGCCCCAGCCGCCGGAAGGCAACGGCGGAACGCGCGAGCCGACGGCCGAGGAAAAGGCTGCGGAGCAGGGGCGCGCCGAGAAGACCGCGATCGACGAACTCGTGAAGAGGACGGCCGCGCTCGGCAAGCAGAAGCTGATCGCCGCGCTCGACGCGTCCGGCGTCACATACTCGTCAAAGGCCACGTGCGAGGAGCTTGCAAAGGCCCTTCTCCGCTCGCAAGGCCAGGAAATCGACTGACGGAGGCGTGACATGGCGAAGACGGTCAAGTTCGGGATCGACACGGCTCACTCCCGCCTCTGGATCGACGAGGGACGGCTTTTCCTTGGCACGTCCGCGAAGATCGAACTTCTGGACTGGGAGGTTGACGACACCGGCTACGTGCCGGTCGTGACCGTGTTCCTTCCCGGCTCGCCCGTCCCGCTCGCGCAGTCGTCCTACGCGGACGGCGCGCTGACGCTCGACCTCACCGGCGAGGAGTTGCGCAAGGCGTTCCACTCCTCGCCGGCGAGGCACCAGTTCACGGCATACCTGAACCAGAAGCTGCCCGGCGGATCGTGGAAGCCGGACGTGGAGGCCGTCGGCGAAGTCTGGATCGACTGGTCGCCCGAGGCGTTCAATACCGAGGCCGGCACGGTCGCGACGATGCAGGGCCCGCCCGGCACGGACGGGCAGGACGGCAAGAGCGCCTACCAGCTAGCGGTCGAGAACGGCTACGCCGGAACGCTCCAGGAATGGCTGGCGGCGATGGAGGTTGCGAACGCGCTGAAAGGCAAGACGTTCGAGTTCTCGACCGCCACCGCCCAGAAGATGGCGGACGGATTGAAGTTGATATTCGAGGCACTTGGAGGAACGGTACTATGAAGCGCATCGCATTCCTTTTCGCGCTCGCGGCGTCCGCATCGGCTTTCGCGGCGAACGTGGCGAAGGCCAGGTTCGGCGACCTTCCGATGAACGCGCAGGTCGTCACGAACGTTGACCTCTCCGGAATCTCCATGTCGGAGGAGGATCCGTACCTCGCGCAATTCATGCAGCAGGGCGGCACCATGTACGGGCCGCTCAGGTTGTGGAACGGCATCGGAAACTACGACATGTCCACCGTCATCTCCTCCAACGGCGTGTCGTTCTGGAAATTTGCGCCGGCTTCGGGCGGCGGCGGAATCTGGGCGAGCGGCAGCTTCGAATGGGGCGACCTGCTGACGAGCGAGAGCGATCCGAACGTCCCAGCATGGGCGAAGTCGTCCGTCAAGCCGTCCTACTCGTGGAGCGAGATCACCGGCAAGCCTTCCGGCCTCGACAGCGCCGTGCCGTCCAGCCGCAAGGTGAACGGCAAGGCGCTATCGTCCGACATAACGCTTTCCGCGTCGGACGTGGGCGCGCCATCGACGGGCATGTTCAACGCCTCGTCAAACCTCGCGTCCACGGCGGACAGCAAGGCCACAATGGCCATCGCCTACTTGCAGGGCGACGACGCGAAGGTCGTCGTCACGAACTACGACTCGGCCGTCACGATACCGTCCATGAGCCTACAGCAGCGCGTCGCCGACGGCGGATCGAACTACTGGAAAGTCGTCTGGAACGAAATGACGCGGTGGAACAGGTTCACTGGCGACGGCTTCGACTGGGCCGCATGGTGCGGCTTCGGCTGTTTCCGCACGAACGTCCTTGCGCAGCTCGACCAGAAGGCGGACCGCGCCTGGGGCTTCTACGAATCGCACACCGGCAACTACGCGCCGGACGGCTACGCGTGGATCAGCAGCCCGAAGATCGCCATCGCCGCCGGGCTTGCGTACCAGCGGACGATCACGTCGGAGGGGGCCGTGTGGGTGCTGGAGTCTAACGGGCTTGTCACGGAGACGGGCGGAAACATGACAAACGGATTCTTCCGCATCAACGACGACGAGGGCAACGCTCTGTTAGAGATCGTCAAGGGGAACAAGCGCACCGTCGGCGCGCAGGCCGGAAGCGTGACGACCGAAAGCGTCATGGGCATCACGCACATCCACGTCACGTACAACGTCGTCAGCGAATCGCACCCGACGGTCGTGGTATGCAACGACCTTGCCGCCGGGAACTGGAAGGCCGAGACGTCCGGCGACTGCATCGCAAACGTCTCATGGACCGGATCGTCGGGCGCATACGTGGCCGAGGTCTGGGGCAAGACTCCGCAGAGCTCGCTGTTCGTCAAGGCTGAGTACGAGGTGGGCGGCGAGACGTACATCAAGAACACGGCGCCGATTTCGGCCGACGGCGGGATCCTCTGCACCGACGGGATCCACAAGGTGAGGCCGGTCTACAACAACGGCTCTGTCACGTTGGAGGTCGTGCAGTGAGGGAGCTGATCGCAGGTTTCCAGGCGTCGCTGCTCTGGATTTGCGCGATCCTGCTGCTTTCGCTCGCGGGCATTGCCGCGTGTCCGATCGCGAGGGAGGCGCTGGGGAAGCTCCGCTCGATGTTCGGCAAGTCGAAGGTTCAGGGCATACTTGTCACGGCGGCGATCGTCGGCGCGGTCATGTACGGCGGGAGCAAGGGAACCCGCAGCGTCAGCTTCCCGCGCACGGACATCGAAGTCGCGTACCTGGTGGACGCCGGATCGTATGTCACGAACGACCTGGTGCACGTCGCCTTCGCCTCGTACCTGATCCCGCAGGACGCGCCCATAATCCTCTCGTACTGGCCCGACGGCTCGACGAACGAGGACGAGATCGTGACGGCCCTGGCGGCGCCGCTCGCCGACTTCCCGAACCCGCTTGACTTCGCCTTCGAGAACGCGATCTCGAACAGGTGGTACTGCTACACGACATGGACGCCGGGCCCGGCCGTCCACACGAACGGAGTCTGGCAGACCATTTGGATGATGGACAGGCGCGACAACTTCTACATGATCCCCATCCGGACATGGATCGAAGCGGACGGCGAAGTCATTGCTCCGCCGGTGTTCACCCTGCCAGAAGAAGGAGAACCAGACGATGAATAAGACAGCAGCACTCTTCGCGCTCGCCCTGGCGGCGGCGATCGCTCCGCTCGAACTCCGCCCAGACGGCGACCTCTCGCAGGTCGTCGCGCAGACGCTCTTCTCCGACGGATCGACGAACACGTGGACGCAAGCCGACCTGATCGCCGCCTTGCAGCTCATAAACCGCAAGTACCACCGCGACTGCGAGCGCGGCGACGGACGGCTGGCCTGGCACGGGAAGCTGATGCTACAGACCGTCACGACGAACGGCGAAACGCTCGTGAAGACGGAACGCCACGAGGACGGAACCGAGTTCACGTTCGAGGCGCCCTACGTCCCGCCGTCGGTCGCCGTCAGCAACGCGAACGCGCGGCTGAAGACCACCATGTCGAAAGGCGTCCCGAAGGCGCTGGCCGAGGCGCGGCTGCGACGCCAGCAGGAGAAGAGCAGCGTGTCGAACGTCACGGTGACGGTCACGGCGGGAGGAGATAGGTGATGGACGAAGTCACGAGAGACATGGTTAAAGCCCAACTTAAGTCAGCAAAGACCAAGGAGGCGTTGAACGACGCCATGGTCAGCGCGATGATCGCCGTCGTGGACTGTCAATGTAAAACCGGCATGAGGGTCAAGCGCCAGGGGCTCATCCTCGCCGGCATCGGCCTGTTGCTGCTTCTGACGCTTCTGTGCGGAAACGACAGCGCGCTGAAGTTGCTGTGCTTCTGGAGATCGGGAGGGACGCCGTGAAGACGAAGTGGGCGACATGCGCCGCGCCGATCATCAGGCTTCCCATCAGCACGCTGGGAGAGACGGAGGCGGTGCTGATGGAAGACTGGAACATCGACGATGTGATCGGATTCTCGTTTTGCGTTCCGGCCGGAACCAGGACGGACGGCGCGAGCATCCCGAGGTTCCTCTGGAGGATTTGCGGCCATCCCCTCATGGCCCCGCGCGTGTATGCGGCCACGCTCCACGACTGGCTGTACGGCGACTACGACCTGACGGCCGCCGCGCTGCATGAAAGCCGGTACTTCAACACGGCCCTTCCCACGGACCTTACCCGCAAGGAGGCCGACGAGTGCTACCGCGCCCTCCTGCTGCACTTTGGCGTCGCCGCGTGGCGGGCCGACATCGAATACTACGCGCTCCGGCTGTTCGGCGCGCGACACTACAAAGGAAAAAGCAAATGAAGAAGATCATCTGGTTTTGCGCGGCTGCCGCGCTTGCAGCGTCCGCATTGGCCGAATACGATGCCGTCCAGCTGGACGCCGGCGACAACGTAGTCCCCGCGCCATGCTCTGGCGTGATGCTCCATGCAGTCAGCACGAACGCGAGCGGAACGGTCGTCCTGAAAAAGGTGACAGCGCTCTCGATCACGTGGAACGAGACGCGGACGGTGACGAACGTCATCTACGCGACCGCGTGGAGCAACCTCACGCACGTCGTCACAAACAACATCGTCAGCGCGTGGCGGACGAACACGGTTGACGGGGTGGCGCAGAGCAACTTCCTCGCGCGCGCCGTCAACGCCGTGCCGTCCGTCTATCCGTGGCCTGACCTGCTGATCACGACGAACAAGCTGGCGGCCGTCGAAGTGTACACGAACATCCCGTACCAGGTCGTGTCGTCGCGCCGCGTGATGCCCTACACGGTCCAGCGCCGGGCGTCGAAGTACGTCACGAACGACGTCTGCAACGTGACGCTGGCCAGCGGATTCAAGACGAACGCCGTCAGCGGCGTGTTCGCGCCCGGCGACTACATCTACGCGAGCGGCACGGCGTTCAACGGCGGACGCGTGCAGCTGATAATCAGCAAATGATTTCGGACGGCATGGTGCTGGACGGAAAACAAGGAGCAAACAATGAAAAAAATGATGATAATCGCGCTTGCCGCGTGTGCGGCGGCCATTACGGGCTGCAAGTCCATCGAGGTCGAGCGCCACGCCGCGAGCCTCGCCACGGTCCAGAACGCAGACGGAACCGTGTCCGTAGTGAAGGATTCGGCCGGCAATCCCGTCATCCTCGACGGCGGATGGGAGGTCGATTACTTCCAGCACTGGAACTGGCAGCGCTTCGACAGCTTGTCGGCGAAGGCCGGCACCGGCGTCTCCCTCGACATCAACAACTACGAAGGCGGCGCCGATCCGACAAACCTGACGGCGCTCGTCTCCGCCTCGTTTGACGGCGGGACGAAGTTGGTGACCGCGATCGGCGAGGCGTATGTCAAGATCGCAGGGGGAGGCGCACAGGCGTCCACCGTGCTTTCGTCCGCGCAGAAGATATACGAGTATTTCACCGGCAAGGGCGGCGACGCCAGCAAGGCGACCGTGAGCGCCGACACGGCCGCGAACGTCCTGAAGGTGACGGACGGGAACACGTGCGTCCAATGCGACGCGCAGGGAAATTGCACGGACTGTACGCCGTCTGCAAACTAGCAGGACGCGAGGAGGGAACGCCCCATGACCATAAACGCCGACAATATCGCAGTCTGCCAGGAGGCTCTGTACCTTCTGCGGCAGGACGTGGGGCTTCCGTCCGTGGAGGCGGCGCCGACGGACACGTCGCTCGAGTGGCAGAAGAGCAAGATCGCGTTCGACACGGCCGTCTCCGAGGTATGGAACGCGCACGACTGGAACGCCGAGCTGAAGCTTACGGGCGCAGACCTTACGGCCGCGCCCGCGAGCGTCGCGAAATGGACTCCAGCCATGCGCTCCGCGCTTGCATACTGCGTGGCGTCGGAACTGGCGATCCCGCTTGCGGGCCGCATCCAGGACCTCCAGAACTGGCGCGGGCTCTACGCGGAGAAGCTGACACGCGCCCGCGTCCTCTCGCTGGAGACAGAGCGCAAGGCCGTCACGGACCAGACGCACAACGACATCCTGGCCCTGCTCGTGCCGCACTTCGATCCGGCCGACGGCCACCTGCCACGCTCGATCAAGGTGCTGACAGACCGGGCCGACGCGCTCGCGGACTCCGCGCGCTACGCCGTCCTCGCCGACCACGCCTGGAACTTCGCCCGCGCAGAGGAGCGTGTCGCGTCGTGCGACGTCCCGCACGGATGCGGGCCGTACCCGTTCGCGTCCGAGGTCCCGCCCTGCTGCGCTCACCTGGAGGCCGTGTTCTCGCACGGCGGGAAGCTGGACGACTGGAAGGTGTTCGAGGGCCGGATCATCGTCGCCCTCTTCCCGGTCGTCTCGATCGTCTTCACGCGCGACGACAAGCGGCCCGAGAAATGGCCGCCGCTCGTCCGCCGCGCGTTCCTGTTCCGTCTCGCCGCAGACGTGGCGCAGACGGAGGTGCCTAAGCTCTTCGAGGTGCTGGAGGCGAAGGCGGCCGAAGCGCTCGTCGAGGCCAGGGCGCGCGACGCGCGCGAGTCGAACACGCCGCGCGACGCATGGGGACGCAACTACCACGTGGACGCCATGCGCGGCATCCGTCCGGGCGGGCATCTTCCGCCGCACCGTCCCTTCCACGGCATCATGTAGGAGGACGACGCCATGCCGCTTTGGAAGAACACGCAGCACTCGTTCGCCGCCGGCCAGCTCGACACGCACGTTATGGGCCGGCAGGACATGGACAAGTACGCCCACGGCGCGACACTCCTGAAGAACTTCCTCGTGAAGCGGCAGGGCTGCATCTCCAAGCGCAGGGGCACCGACCTCACCGCCGACCTCGACGGGCTCTTGGGCACGGCATACGACGGCACGCCGATCACGCCCGACAAGATGCGGCTCGTGCCCGTCACCAACGGAGACGACGGGCGCTACGTCATCCTCTCGGGCGGCATCGGATTCGTCGCGAGCCGCGACGGCGTGCGGACATCCGACGGCCTCTACATCCGCCACGTCAGCCCATATACGGCGGTTGACGCCGACGGGAAGCCGGTCGTCATCACCGGCAAGGACGCGCGCTACTCGACCGAGACGCCCGTGGACGTGATTCACCGCGTGTCCGCCGGGAACTACACCGTCACGAGATACGCCGACACGCTCGACGGCGGCGGCAACGTCACGTCGTCCGCCCTTCAGAACGCGTTCAACGCGGCGCAGGACGGCGACACGGTGCGTCTTCACTGCAACATCGCCGTCAGGTCCACGGTCGTCGTCACGCGCTCGAACTCGTGGACAACAGACGCCGGTTCCACCGCGACCGTGACATGGGACGGCGACCACGCCGGACATCCCAACCAGTAC